>Ga0209025_1003637_pt1 | contig 14318 bp, 9 predicted proteins | sample AraplaMF_Col_mLB_FD_184256 | JGI IMG/M metagenome (GOLD analysis project Ga0209025, IMG submission 184256) | Arabidopsis root microbial communities from the University of North Carolina, USA - plate scrape MF_Col_mLB (SPAdes) (version 2) | ecosystem: Host-associated > Plants > Roots > Endosphere ... | reverse complement strand
TCTTCAGAAAATCAAACAAATATTCGTTTTTCATTGAAAGAAACTGTCTGGTTCCAAAAAGGACAGGAAGTTAAAGAGGTAAGGTCACTCTCGCTAAATCCAGACATTACTATACAGCAATTCGATGAATATGTTCAAGTGAAGGGTGTCTTAACCTTAGAAGGTAATTATACGCCTGATCAGGTGAGGCAAGGTGATTACTTCTCTTTAAGAGAATTAGCACCTTCAAGACTAGTAGAGGACGTAAGAGCGCTAGATGATGGAAGCTGTGAATTACGTCATCAATTTCCAGTAGATATTTCAATTCCGTTAACGCGAATTACTGATTTAGAAAATCTTTGCGTTTCAGTTGAGACATTTGATTATCAGTTAACTGAAAGAGGCTGCATACAAATTGCTGCTGATTTATGTATTTCTGGACTACATGATAATCGTGCTGTTGAGTATTATCAGGAGCAGAGAGAACAAAACCACTATAATCAATATGATTATAGTAATGACTATCGTAGTAGTAATGAAGCAGAAGCAGAAGAACAGCAAGAAGAAAGAGAGTTTGAAGAACAATTCCAATTTTTTAACCAACAACCTGTATCAACTGAAGTAAATGATAAGGAAGATTTATATGGTAGTGATTGGATTCAATCGTTGGAAGATGACAATCATCAGGAAGAAGATCCAACTTTTCCAAGACAACCCACATATCTTGAAGTTTTCCAAACTCAGGCAACTGAAACAGTAGAAAACCGAGATGATCAAGAGGCTTATCAAGCAGAAGAGCAGGAGGAAACCATTACGTATGAAACTCAAGTGGTTGAAAACGTAGAGGAACAATCCGAGGAGCAGTCAGAGGAGCAATATGAGGAAGTATATAGAGAAGCTGAAGTGAGTTATGAGAATGAAGATGTATATGGTGAATTAGAAGAAAGCTATGAAAATGAAGAGGTCAATCTATCGAGTCAGGAAAGCAATGAAGATCAAGTAGAATATCAAGAAACAAGAGAACACAGTGTATTTGAAGCTAAACAAAATGAAGCTACTAGTGAATTTACTCTTCAACCAAGCTTTCTGAATAATGAAGTGAATCCAAGACAAAGCTTTTTAAATAATGAATATACGACTCAGCAACCAAGCTTTTTAAATAATGAAGTAGCTCAAAAACCAAGCTTTTTAAATAATGAAGTAGTTCAAAATCCAAGTTTTCTAAATAATGATTTTGCTGCACAACAGAACAATTCGTATAATGCATACAATCCGCAGCAACATAATCCTTTTAATGTACAAAATGACATTCAAAGCTATGAAGAACAGTATAGACGTGCAGTTGAACAAAGCTACCAGCCTTTTGCAAATAATCAATATCAACAAGCGCCATTTCCATATAACCAGCAACCACAATATCAAAATCCATATACGCAGGTTGATCCGGCAAATCTGAATGCAAATGATGTTCGTCAAACTCCACCATACTATGCAGAGTATTATCAAGCTCAAGTAGCAGGTGAAGCTTTAAATGAAGTCTCAGGAGAGGCTCCTAACGAGGCAACTAATGCACAAGAAGAAGCTAAAGAGGCTAGAAGTGTGAAATCTGACAATTTGCTCTCAAGTTTATTCGCTGGTGAGGGTAAAGAAGAGTCATATACAAAAATGAAGCTATATTTAGCACAAAATGGTGACACGATTGAAACAGTTGCCAAAAAATATAATTTACAAACTCAACAGCTAAATAGAGTGAACAATTTAAATGATGAATTTTTATCAGAGGGTCAAATCATATACATTCCTGTTACGGCGATAAAACAATAATAATATAGTATGAGCTTTGTATTAGTTTAGATACTTGTCTACTAATACAAGGCTTTTACTCATTTAGAAAGTGAGAGTGACGCACATTGTATACGAAACCTAAAGATGAAATCAGCGTCATTTTAGCACAATATCATATCATACCAAATTACTTTGAAACTGTTGGAAAAGTAGTAAAAGTTTATACGAATCAAGGGGTATTTGCTTTAAAAGAAGCAAATCCGGCTAGAATCTATCGTAATAATTTAATTGAAAATGTTCGTTCCTTACAAGATCGAGGTTTTCGCAATGTCGTTCCAATTTATCACACTCAAAATGGCGACTATGTTGTTGAATATAATACAAAGCATTATTATCTAATGCCATGGATTGAAAATGTTGATTCAAGATCTGATGAAAATTTACATTTTCAAAGGATGTTTACATCATTAGGGAAGATGCATAACCGGACACAAAAAGAAAAGAAAGTTGATAAAGACCAATTGCAAAATCATTACGATACATTAAATAAGAGATGGAGTAAAGAAAAAGAAGTTTTAGAGAATTTTATTGAAGCAGCAGAAGGTAATTGGTATATGTCACCATATGAATTAAGTTATTGTACTTATTTTCATAAAATATTAAGTGCACATCAATTTGCTAGTGATCAATTAGGAGAATGGTTTAAAAAAATGAAGGAAACAGAAAATACAAGAATTGTGATGAATCATGGTAGTCTTTCGATTTCTCATTTCCTAGTAAATGAGAGAGGTGAGGGCGTATTTATTAACTTAGAAAATGCTCAAGAAACGACACCAATCCAAGATTTATCGAATTACTATAAGAATTCATTTAAAACCTACCCGATTCAACAACCAGATCGAAATAATTGGTTGAAAATGTATGAAAAGAACTTTTCATTAAGAGAGGAAGAAAAACTCTTATTTATGAGTTATATGGCGTATCCAGTTCAAACTGCTGCAAAAATAACATCCTATACAAAACGGTCTGGAAATTTAAATGAAAAGGATCGAGTAAAAGAGTTATTACATTCTTATTGGCATATGAATAATATTGAATTTTTCATATCAAAAATTCAGGAAGACATTGAGGCAGCAAAAATGATAGTAGATTAAGTGCATCAATTACAAGACATGATGAATTTTAATCGATCTACTAGAATCTAAATTTAAAAAACTAAGCTGGGTGTCCAAAAAGACTCCCAGCTTAGTTTCTATTATAAACTGCTTTTTATTTACAGTATCTTTTAACTGCATTCATCAGACTACTACGTACAAATTGTTTATCTGTAATTTGATCTTTCGAAAATGAAATTCTTACATTTATTTCATCTGTCCCTAATGAATCAGAAAATAAGCCTGTTAACCCTTTTGTTTTACGATCCACTTGAAGAACGATGTCTACAGTTTTATCAAAGCTTAAGTAATTAACTTCTAATTCGTCTAATTTACCTCTAAATTCACCATTCATCGGGTAAAATTCAAATTCTTGAATAATTTTACCAAACTTTTTCTTGTTTTCACTCTCTCTTAAGACAAACCCTTCCTCTTGAAGTGCTTGGATAACAGTTTTTAATCCAATTGAAGGTACAACTTGAATGCCATCCGCATCATATTGATCAACTGCCTTATCTATTTCTAAATGAGTTTTAATCCATATATGAGATTTGTGTAGTGATACTGGTGTATTCTCTGAAAGAGTAAAGAAGAAAGGAATGACTACTTCTTCGTTTGCATTGATTACTCGATCAACTGACACGATTACTTTTTGTAATGTACCATTTTGGTGGTAAGTTTTATCATTAGACTCAACTTCATAATCAGTCATTACGTGTAAGAAAACAGATTCAAGTTCTTGTTTTACTTTTCCGCCTTTTATATGTAATTCACCTTTTACGCGTTCACCTGCTTGGTATTCTGTTTTTTCAAGCTTTGTATCAATTCTCGTTCCTCCAATTCCAAGAACACGAGCTAATGTATTTTTAAATAAACCCATGGTAATCCCCCTCAAACATTATATCTAGATATTATACAATTATCGCATATTTAAATAAGTACTAGTATATGTGAATGTTAAAAATTCATTACAATTCCTTTGCTTATTTAATTTATCCATTAAAAATGTTGGTACAATATTGACATAATAAGAATATTCTAGAAAGAAAATAGAAATACTGTTGACTAAAGTTACGAAAATTTTGTAGACTATAAAATATATTCATATTGAAATGCGTTGATAGGGAAGAGTACAACAAACTAGTTCTTCAGAGAGGAAACCATTTGGTGGGAGGTTTCTAGAAAAAAGAGTTGGAATGTCGCCCTTGAGCAGTGACTTTGAAAGCTTTATGCGAATAGAAGTTTCCGGATGATCCGTTATCTTTTTAAGTGTGTCAGAAATGTTCTTAATTTTTTCTGTTTTTCTGACAAAAAAAGGTGGTACCGCGAATCAAACTCCATTCGTCCTTTTCTAGGATGAATGGAGTTTTTTATTTTTCAAATATCAAAGAGGAGATGTAATCATGGAAACAAAACAACAATCATTACCAACAAAATATGATCCAAGTTTAGTTGAAAAAGATCGTTACCAATTTTGGTTAGATGGAAAGTTTTTCGAAGCACAAGTAGAATCGGAGAAACCGAAATATACAATCGTAATTCCCCCACCAAACGTAACTGGAAAATTACATTTAGGTCATGCATGGGATACTACATTACAAGATATTTTAACTCGTGCAAAACGTATGCAAGGTTATGATGTATTGTATCTACCAGGAATGGATCACGCTGGAATCGCTACACAAGCTAAGGTAGAAGGGAAGCTACGTGAAGAAGGTTTAACAAGATATGATTTAGGACGTGAAAAGTTCTTAGAAAAAGCTTGGGAATGGAAAGAAGAATATGCTTCTCACATTCGTGCTCAATGGGAGAAAATTGGTCTAGGGTTAGACTATTCACGTGAGCGTTTTACGTTAGATGATGGCCTTTCTGATGCTGTAAAAGAAGTATTTGTAAAGCTTTATAAGAAGGGTTTAATTTATCGCGGAGAATATATCATTAACTGGGATCCTGCGACAAAAACGGCTTTATCAGATATCGAAGTAATTTACAAAGATGTTCAAGGTGCATTCTATCATATGCAATATCCTTTAACTGATGGATCTGGAAAGATTCAAATTGCAACAACACGTCCAGAAACAATGTTAGGTGATACTGCAATTGCAGTCCATCCAGAAGACGAAAGATATCAAGCAATGATTGGAAAGACTGTAATGCTACCAATCGTTAACCGTGAAATACCAATTATTGCAGACGATTATGTTGATATGGAATTTGGTACAGGGGTAGTAAAAATTACACCTGCTCATGATCCAAATGATTTTGAAGTAGGTAACCGTCATGATTTACCACGAATTCTAGTAATGAATGAAGACGGTACGATGAACGAAAAAGCTGGAAAATACAATGGTATGGATCGCTTTGAATGTCGTAAACAAATCGTTAAAGATTTACAGGAGATGGGCGTTCTTGTAGAAATTGAAGAGCACATGCATTCTGTAGGACATAGCGAACGAAGTGGAGCGGTAGTAGAGCCATATTTATCTACTCAATGGTTTGTTAAAATGCAACCTTTAGCTGATGCTGCTGTTGCATTACAAAACTCTGATGATAGTGTTAAATTTGTACCGGATCGTTTTGAAAAAACGTATCTTCGTTGGATGGAAAACATTCGTGACTGGTGTATTTCTCGTCAATTATGGTGGGGACATCGTATTCCAGCTTGGTATCATAAAGAAACAGGCGAAATCTATGTAAATCAGGAGCCACCTGCTGATCTTGAAAATTGGAATCAAGATAATGATGTATTAGACACTTGGTTTAGTTCAGCATTATGGCCATTTTCAACATTAGGTTGGCCAAATGAAGAAAGTAAGGATTTCCAAGCTTACTTCCCTACAAACGTATTAGTAACTGGTTATGATATTATTTTCTTCTGGGTATCTCGTATGATTTTCCAAGGAATCGAGTTTACAGGAAAACGCCCATTCAATGATGTACTAATCCACGGTTTAGTAAGAGATGAACAAGGTCGCAAAATGAGTAAATCACTTGGTAACGGTGTTGACCCAATGGATGTTATTGAGAAATATGGTGCGGATTCACTACGTTACTTCTTAACAACAGGCAGTGCACCTGGTCAAGATTTACGTTTCAGTATTGAAAAAGTTGAAGCTACTTGGAACTTTGTGAATAAAATTTGGAATGCTTCTCGATTTGCGTTAATGAATATGGAAGGATTCACATATGATCAAATTGATTTAACAAAGGAAAAATCTGTTGCTGATGAATGGATTCTAACTCGTTTAAATGAAACAATTGAAAGTGTAACTTCATTAATTGATCGTTACGAATTTGGTGAGGTTGGCCGTGTACTTTACAATTTCATTTGGGATGATGTTTGTGATTGGTATATTGAAATGGCTAAGATTCCTTTATACGGTGAAAATGAAGATGCAAAAAATATGACTCGTTCTGTTTTAGCATATGTTTTAGAAAGTACAATGAAGCTTTTACATCCGTTTATGCCATTTGTTACTGAAGAAATTTGGCAGTCACTTCCTCATAAGGGTGAGTCAATTACAGTTTCAGCTTGGCCGACTGTAAATGCTGATTTAACAAATAAAAAAGCATCTGAAACAATGAAAATGTTAGTTGAATTAATTCGCTCAGTTCGTAATATTCGTGCAGAAGTAAATACGCCAATGAGTAAAAAGGTACAACTGATGATTGCTGCGAAAGATGAAGCAATAGCGGTTTCATTAGAAGAAAATCGTTCTTATATCGAACGTTTCTGTAATCCTGAAGAATTAACAATTTCAACGAACCTAACTGCACCAGAAAAATGTATGTCTGCAGTAATAAGCGGAGCAGAAATTTATTTACCGCTTGAGGGATTAATTAATTTAGATGAAGAGAAAAAACGTTTAGAAAAAGAATTAGAAAAATGGACGAGTGAAGTTGAACGCGTTCAAAAGAAACTAAGTAATCAAGGCTTCGTAGCGAAAGCGCCTGAATCAGTAATTGAGGAAGAACGTCGCAAAGAAAAAGATTATTTAGAAAAACAAGCTGCAGTTACATTACGTATTGCTGAATTAAGTAAATAATATAGTGAAAAGCAACAAGACGACGAATAAAGAGCTATCTTATTCGTCGTTTTTTTCGAAAAGGGTGATTGAAATGGTAAGTACTTATAATGAGGCATTAAATTGGATGTTAAACCGAACAAAATTTGGAATTATACCAGGTTTACAGAGAATGGAAGAGATGTTACTTCGCTTGGATCAGCCACATCATCATATAAAAGCTATACACGTTGCAGGAACTAATGGTAAAGGGTCAACAATTTCTTACCTTCAAAGCATTCTATTAGAGGCTGGCTATAAGGTCGGCGCTTTTACTTCCCCTTATATCATTGATTATAGAGAACAAATTATGTTCTGTGGTGAAATGATTGGAAAAGAAGATTTTACTATGTTAGTAAACAAAATGAAACCAATCGTAGAAGAAGTAGAGAAGCTTCCATGCGGCGCACCAACAGAATTTGAAATTTTGACCACAATGGCATTTTACTATTTTGGCGAAGTTCAAGAACACGATATGTTTCTTGTAGAAGTAGGTTTAGGTGGACTAGAAGATTGTACGAATGTCATAACACCACTAATTAGTATCATTACAAGCATTGGACATGACCATCATCAAATTCTTGGCGATACAATAGAGGATATTACTTTACAAAAAGCAGGAATTATTAAAAAAGGTATTCCAACGATAACGGCGGAATTAAAAGAAGAAGCACTTAACATTATTCAAAAAATGGCGATAAAGAATGAGTCAACACTCTATGTATTTGATAAACAGTTTAAAGCAATTAATATGAATGGTTTGGATCATGAGCGTTTTAACTTTGTTGGTCAACAAAACAAAATTGAACAAATAGAAATTTCAATGCTAGGTCAACATCAAATTAGGAATGCGTCATGCGCTATTATGGCAATAGAATTATTAACAGATACATACGGTTTTCAAGTAACTGAAAATGAATTAAAGTCAGGTTTGAAAAAAGCTTATAGAGAAGGTAGACTAGAAAAAATTTCTACAGAGCCGATGATACTAATTGATGGCGCCCATAATATAGAAGGAATACAAAGTCTTGTTCAATCGATCAATTCTCACTTTAATCAACATGACATTACAATTGTATTTTCTGCATTAAAAGATAAAGATGTAATTGAAATGGTAGAATTACTACAAAATATAACAAAAAACATCATCATGACAACTTTTGATTTTCCTAGGGCAATGTCACATGAAGAATTAATACATACTGCACAAACATTAAAAGTAGAATATGAAAAAAATTTCAACGAAGCAATAGAGAAAAATGTTAAAAAAATTCAAAAAAATGGGATTTTATTACTAACTGGTTCTTTATATTTTATCTCAGATGTGAGAAAATATTTAGTAAATAAACACAATTAGAAAAATTCGTAAGGAGGGAAAACTAATCATGATTAGTAAGCATAATAATAGACTAATTTGGATTTCTTGGGCAGTCCTAATGCCAATCATTTTTTATTATGCTCACGTGGTTAGCCCTCTTGGTCAAATTGAAAAAGCGAGCTTTTTTATCATCTTCTGCTTATTTTTAGTCGTTGCAAATATGCCAATACAAATAAATGATGCTACTTTTTCATTTATATTAGGTATTTCAATATTAGTTTTTTTAAAGTATGGTCTCTTTGCAGAATTACTAATAACCCAAATGGGATATGCATTTCTATATATAAGATTAAGTCTCACGAGGAAAACTTTATATCGAATGCCTCTTAATTCCTTAATGTTTGCCGTATGTTCCGTTGGAAGTGCGATATTTTATAAACTATTTGGTGGAACAATTGGATTTAGTGGAACAAGCGAAATGATTAATAATTTAGTTCCATTAATGATTTATACATTAGTATCATTTTGGATTAATCAAATCATTTTATATGTAATCACTGTAAAATTATTTAAAAAAGATGCGAAAATGTTTAATCGTGAGTTTAGATGGGATCTTTTCATCAGCTTATTAATGTACCCGATCGGTATCAGCTTATATCTAATGTTAGAAACAAAAGGTTATTTAACATTATTTTATATGGCAATTTATTATATTATTTTAATGGTCATACTCAATTCTTTATCATCAGCTTTAAATATGAATAAATATTTAAAACAAACGATGAATATTAGCCAAAAAATGACGCAAAGAATGGAAGAAGATGATGTGATAGATGAGTTTTTCGATCAATTAACAAATCTAATTCCAGTAACTTATGGAACGTTATATTTAATGAATGAGGATCAATTAAAATTAAAACGTTTTTTTCAAAATAATGCTGAAGAGAAAGATTTTAGTAAACCCGAAATGAATCATTTATATGAAGGGTCTATTACTGAAAAAGTGTTCTCCGAGAAAAAAGAATTTATATTTAACCGAAGATCACAATGGATTACGAATGACCATAAGAAATATATCAATGCAGAAAGTTTACTTTCGATACCCATCATTAAAAATAAACAAGTGATTGGTGTTCTAACGCTTGCTTCAGAACAGAAAAATGCTTACAAACGATATCAAGTTGTTATGGTCGAAATCCTAGCGTTATACCTTGCAATTGCAATTGAAAATGCCCGTTTTTATTTAGAAACAAAAATGAAAAGTGAAACAGATTCTTTGACTGGCTTATATAATTTTCAATATCTAGAAGCATTGATCAAAAGCGAATTTGTCCGTTTAAAGACTTTTGAAATCAAATCTATTTCTTTGTTGTTAATGGATTTAGACCATTTTAAAAGAGTGAATGATCTTTATGGTCATCAAGCTGGAAATGAAGTTTTATATGAGGTAGCTCAAAGAATTAAAAGTATTGTTCAAAAAAAAGGAATTGTTGCTCGCTTTGGTGGCGAGGAGTTTTCTGTCCTACTTGTTAATTATGATGAGAACGAAACATTCTTAATCGCTGAAGAAATTAGGACAAGCCTAGAGAATATTCCTTTTCATGTAACAGATCATATGAAAAATGAAAATCAAAAAATAAATTTAACGATCACAGCAAGTATCGGTGCGGCAATTGCGCCGAATGTTGCGAGTGAGCCAACTGATTTAATTCGTTGTGCAGATCGTGCAATGTATTCAGATGCGAAAAATGCTGGAAGAAATAAAGTAGCATTATATAGTAAATAAAAAAAAGAAACTGTCTTTCATAAGAGACAGTTTCTTTTTTTGGATAAAAGTTTAAGCGAAATTTGTTGAGCGATACATCGTTGTTCTCGACAAATGTCGGCTAGTTTTTTTGATTTTGTATGTTAGTATTCTGTTACGTTATAAAATAAAATATTAGGAGGATTCAAATGGACAAGTCCTCAAAAATATCGATTAAAATTAACGGAGAGGAAAAAGAATATGAAGAAGATGTTGTGAATCCTCATGAAAAAGTAGAAGATAAAACAGAATTTCAATGGGTACTTCCAACACCTGACGGGTTAGGGAAAAAAGTAATTGTCTTAGATGATGTAAAAAAGAAAAAGAATGCAAAGAAAAAGCCGAAAATGAAAAAAGAAAAAAGACAAATTCCTTTTTTTCTTAATCAATCTTCTTACAAAAGTATCATTATCTCAATTATTAGTGCGAGTTTGATTGGCTTATGTTTTGGATTTGTATTTTTAAGTATATTTAAACAATCTAAATCAGAACAACAAAGTCCAGACGTAGTCACGGTCGCTCCGACACAAGTTCAGATGAATATTCCTGCCATCTCCTTTGATTTAGCACAAGTTGGTATGTTTAAAAATATGGATTCTGCCCAGAAAAATGTAGATGAAATAGCTGAGCAGGGTTACGAAGCAGTCGTTTATGAAAAAAATGACGCTTATTTCGTAGTGATTGCATTAAGTGGAAAAGAAAGTACATTTCTTAAAGATCAGGTTAAGAAGAAACTAGATAGTGCTTATTTAAAAGAAGAATCGATTGGTGGAGGAGAATATGCAGGTCCAAAACAGTCAGTAGAGATGTATAAAGCTGAAATCGAGACTTTTGCATTTATTTTATCTTACTTAACAAGTAGTAATTTTAATAATGAAAAGCAGTTAGAGCAAATTAACTCTACGTTATTAATCTTAAATAATCAAAAAGACCTAATTAAAAATCAACAATTACTGACTGGCTTAAAACATTTACAAAACATAGAAAAAGAATTATCAAATAGTGAAGGTCAAAGTCTAAATCAAGTTACACAAAATGTTCAAAAAGATGTTCTAGGTTTATTTAAGTTATTAAAGGAACAAAAAAATACACTAACAAATTAATTGTTAGTGTATTTTTTATTACAGTAATATAACAATAGTAGGAGTGGGGAAAAGGGAAAATGAAAGGATTTTAATCTTTTTAATAAAAAATGATGAGTTGCCCTTTCTATAGGTAGGACAAGTACTGTAAATAAATCTGTTTAAAATTAATCCGCTTACAAATGAAAAATGAATTTTTTATGTTTAGGGTATTTTAATAAATAGCAATTCTTTCATTTTTATTACATTTTATTAACGAATAAAAGTCGAAAAGTGTTTTTTACTAATTTGTGTTATAGTGGGTATCTAGGTAGGATGGAGTTGTATCCTTCCTTTTAAAAACAAATAATAGGTGAATGAAATGAAAAAACTTATATTAGCCTCTGCATCTCCTCGAAGAAAAGAACTACTAAGTATGTTAAATATTCCATTTATCATTGAAACTAGTGATGTTGAAGAAGTAATGGAGCAACACTTACATTCTTCGGAATTGGTAATGAAGTTAGCCGAGCAAAAAGCTGCAGATGTGTACAAAAAATTTCCTAATACTATTGTAATTGGTGCTGATACAATTGTTACGTATGCTGATCAGAAGCTGGGTAAGCCTTCTTCAAAAGAGGACGCATTTACTATGCTAAAAATGCTATCTGGAAATACTCATGAAGTATTTACTGGGGTTTCTATTATCGATGAAGGGGTCACTTCCAACTTTTATCAGTGTACTAAAATCACATTTAGTGTTTTAAGTGATCAAGAAATCTTAGACTATATTGATACTAACGAACCAATGGATAAAGCTGGATCATATGGGATTCAGGGGTTTGGTGGTACATTTGTAGAGAAAATAGACGGCGATTATTTCTCTGTAGTAGGCCTTCCAATCAATAAAGTTAAGAAAAAGCTGTATGAGTTGTTTTTTTAATTAGGCAAATGAGGTGGTTATTTGCAAAATTCTCTACTAATTAGAGATTTTCCAAAAGATGACCGTCCGAGAGAACGGTTAATTAAAGAGGGTTCGAGTAGCTTGTCCACCCAAGAATTACTTGCTATTGTATTAAGAACTGGGACTAAAAATGAATCTGTTTTACAAATTTCTAACCAATTATTGCACAAATTTGATGGTCTTCGATTTTTGATGAATGCTTCGATCGAAGAAATTTCAAATATAAATGGCATCGGTGAGGCAAAAGCTACACAATTATTAGCAGCTTTTGAATTAGGTAAGAGAATCAATCGATTACAGTTTGAGGATAGATTTGTGATAAAAAGTCCTGATGATTGTGCTAAATTTATGATGGATGAAATGAGATTTCTTGAACAAGAGCATTTTATTTGTTTATATTTAAATACAAAAAATCAAATTATTGCCCGCGAAACTATTTTTAAAGGTAGTTTAAATGCTTCAATAGTACATCCACGAGAAGTTTTTAAAGAAGCTTTTAGAAGATCAGCTAGCTCGATAATTTGTTTACACAATCATCCTAGTGGAGACCCTACTCCAAGTAGAGAAGATATAGAAGTCACAAAACGATTAGTTGAATGTGGAAAAATAATTGGAATTGAATTACTAGACCACATCATTATTGGTGAACATAAGTATATCAGTTTAAAAGAAAAAGGTTATGTTTAGGGTGTTCATTAAGTACTAATTGTTTTATAATGTAAGTTATGGATAAAAACCTGTTATTTACTAACGATAAGAAAATATAATTAGATACATTAAATATAATGAAAAGTTGTACGTTTTAGAAAGGAAGATACATATGTTAGGATTAGGCGGATTTACACGTGATTTAGGAATAGACTTAGGTACTGCCAATACTTTAGTTTTTGTAAAAGGAAAAGGGATTGTTGTAAGAGAACCATCGGTGGTTGCATTGCAAACAGATACAAAGCATATTGTTGCTGTTGGTAAAGATGCGAAAAATATGATTGGTCGTACACCAGGAAATGTAGTTGCTACAAGACCAATGAAAGACGGCGTAATTGCTGACTTTGAAACGACTGCTACGATGATGAAGCATTACATCCATCAAGCACAAAAAAGTAACGGATTCTTCTCACGTAAACCTTATGTAATGGTATGTGTACCATCAGGGATTACGGCAGTTGAAAAGAGAGCGGTAATCGACGCTACAAGACAAGCAGGTGCACGTGATGCGTTCTTGATTGAGGAGCCTTTTGCAGCTGCAATCGGAGCTAATCTGCCTGTAATGGAACCAACTGGTAGCATGGTTGTAGATATCGGTGGTGGTACAACTGAAGTTGCGATTATTTCTTTAGGTGGGATCGTTACTAGTCAATCGATTCGTACTGCTGGAGATGATATGGACGATGCGATTATGCAATACATTAAGAAAAATTATAATTTAGCGATCGGTGAGCGTACGGCTGAGCAATTAAAGCTTGAAATTGGATCGGCGATTAAAACAGAAAATGGAGAAAAAATGGATATTCGCGGAAGAGATTTAATTTCCGGATTACCAAAAACAATTACTATTTATGGTGAAGAAATTGCTAGTGCATTAAGTGATACGGTTACAGCAATTGTAGAATCTGTAAAAAATACTTTAGAAAAAACTCCACCTGAATTAGCTGCTGATATTATTGACCGTGGTATTGTGTTAACAGGCGGTGGTGCTCTTCTTCGTAATCTTGATAAAGTTATTAGTCAAGAAACAAATATGCCAGTAATTGTTGCAGAAGATCCACTTGATTGTGTTGCAATTGGTACAGGTAAAGCCTTAGACAATATTGATATTTTCAAAAAGAATTATTCTTCAAATTACAGATAATATTCATTTGAATAAGAACGTATTTTGTCTAAAGTTAGTAATTAAATAATAAGAAAAAGTAATTAACAATATGTGTAATCCTCACTGTTTTTGGTGAGGATTATACGCATGAATTCTTTTAAAAATGAAGCTGAATTGCTATAAGAGGGTGTCAGGATGCCACAATTTTTTCAAAATAAACGTTTAATGATTGTCTTGGCTGCTATTATATTATTGGTGGCACTTCTAGGTTATTCATTAAGAAATAACAGAAACCTTTCTATTCCCGAGCAGTTTATTAAAGATACAGTAAGTTTGACTGAAAAAGTATTTAATAAACCCGCACAATATATTGCGG
>Ga0209025_1003628_pt1 | contig 14365 bp, 10 predicted proteins | sample AraplaMF_Col_mLB_FD_184256 | JGI IMG/M metagenome (GOLD analysis project Ga0209025, IMG submission 184256) | Arabidopsis root microbial communities from the University of North Carolina, USA - plate scrape MF_Col_mLB (SPAdes) (version 2) | ecosystem: Host-associated > Plants > Roots > Endosphere... | reverse complement strand
TGGATTATTGGTTTAATGTCATTGGGATGATTAGAGAAGATGGAGTTTATTATTATTGTAATGTTAGCTCACCGTTTGTCTTCGAAGATGGTGCCATAAAGTATATTGATTATGATCTTGATATTAAGGTATTTCCAGACATGACTTACGTGCTGTTAGACGAAGATGAATATGAAAATCATCGACAAGAGATGAATTATCCTCCAATTATTGACCCAATCTTAAAAAAGAATTTGGGCTATTTAAAGGAAATGATTCATCAACGAAAGGGACCGTTTGCATCTGATTTTATTGATAATTGGTATGAACGTTTCTTAATGTATCGTGATTAATTAAAGCTGTTGAGCGGACAATAACTATTGAGGAAATCTCAAAGTAAGTTATTTAGCTCAACAGTTTCTTTTTGTAAGGGTGAATGGGGGAGTAGTATGGGAAGTATAAGACGTTATTTGAAATTTGTGAAGCCCTATCGACTTCATATCTTTTTAACAATTGGAATTGGAATTATTAAGTTTGGGATACCACTTATTTTACCTCTTTTACTGAAATATGTTGTAGACGGAATTATTAATACTTCTGACACTTTAGCAACAAAAAGCAGCCACCTTGCTTATGCAATGATGATTGCTTTTGGCGTATTTGTGATTTTAAGACCGCCGATCGAATATTTTAGACAATACTTTGCACAGTATATTGGCAGTAAGATTTTATTTGATATAAGAGGTCATTTGTTTAATCATTTGCAAAAACTAAGTCTTAGATATTATGCGAATGCCAAAACAGGTGAAGTCATTTCAAGGGTCATTAATGATGTTGAATCTACAAAAGACTTTGTCATAACTGGTCTAATGAACGTATGGCTAGATTTAATTACGATCCTTATTACAATTGCAATTATGTTAACAATGGATGTGAAGCTAACATTAGTATCATTGATTGTTTTACCATTTTACACAATTGCAGTTCGATACTTTTTTGGCCGTCTTCGCTTATTAACAAGACAACGTTCACAAGCATTAGCTGTCGTACAAGGTTTTTTAACTGAGAGAATTCAAGGGATGCAAGTGACACGTAGTTTTGCATTAGAAGAGTATGAGAGTGATCTTTTTAAGGAAAAAAACGGAGAGTTTTTAGATCGTGCATTAAAACATACTAGCTGGAATGCAAGGACATTTACAATTATCAATACATTAACAGATATTGGCCCACTTTTAATTATCGGATTTTCAGCGTATCAAGTTATTCACAATCAATTAACACTTGGGGAAATGGTAGCTTTTATTGGATATATTGACCGATTATATGATCCACTAAGACGATTAGCGAACTCATCAACAACATTAACACAATCGTTTGCATCAATGGACCGAGTATTTGAGTTATTTGATGAAAAATATGATATCGTAAATCGAGAAAACCCAATTCAAGCAAAAAAATTGGATGGGCAAATTACATTTGACCACGTATCATTTCGATATAATACAAATGATGAAGAAGTTATTCAAGATGTATCATTTAATATTGAGCCTGGTCAAAAAATTGCTCTTGTAGGATCAAGCGGTGGTGGAAAATCTTCTTTAGTTAGTTTAATACCTAGATTTTACGATGTAACCAATGGTTCAATTGAAATAGATGGTATTGATGTTAGAGATTATGAATTAAAAAGTATGCGTGAAAAAATTGGGATCGTATTACAAGACAATTTTCTATTTAGCGATACGGTTAAATCTAATATTCAATATGGTGATCCAACAGCAAGCGAAGAGGAAATCATTGCAGCAGCAAAGGCGGCAAACGCACATGATTTTATTATGAGTTTACCTAATGGTTACGACACACTAGTAGGTGAGAGAGGCGTTAAACTTTCTGGTGGTCAAAAACAGCGTGTTGCGATTGCTCGAGTATTTTTACGTAATCCTTCTATTCTTATATTTGATGAGGCAACATCGGCACTTGATTTAGAGAATGAAAAATATATCCAAGATGCGATTCAAGAACTAGCCAAAAATAGAACAACGATCTTTATTGCTCACAGGTTATCAACAATCACACATGTAGACCAAATTGTTTATATTGATCAAGGCCATGTTGTGGAAATTGGTTCACACGAAGAATTAATGGCGAAAAAGGCAGCTTACTACCATTTATTTGAAATTCAAAATTTAGAAAATAGCACAGTTTAATACAGTAATTCAATTAAAGTAGAAAAAGCCTCCAGCTATTGGAGGCTTTTTGTTGTTACATTGTCTCTTGTTGCTCGACTTGTAATTGATATTCTTTGTGATAAGTTTGATGACTATCTACAAGCGTGTTTAAATGTTCTACATTCTCACTATATTCTAAAATGGCAGATACAATTTGAAATAAATGTAACCAAGTTTTCTGTGTTTCCTGGTCATTTAAATCATGATGATCAAAAAATGCCTTCATTAATTTATCTTTTAATATAATTTCTTCCTTATGAAGTGGAGCAGATTGTTCTAAATTCACTTTTCCAATTAACTTCATCAGTGCATGTTCATGATATTGCATTAAGCAGGTTAATTCATTTTTCATCAGTTCTTGGAATTCCTTAGGACTGACATTAATTTCATATTCTAATCGATTAAATGCCTTTAATGTATCAAAAGCACAATCTGCAGTTTGAAGCATCTGTCTAAACAAGACAATTTTACGTGATTTCTCATGTTCTTTTTTCTTTCGGCCAATAAAGATAATACGATCTTCTTTATATAGTCGGTAAATTTTTGTAACATTTCTCATGATTTCTTTTAGTTGGTAAATATCTTCTTTTAACCCTGAATGACTGACAGTTTTGTGTAAAGCCATCATCATTAATTTATTTGTTTGCTCTGTAACAGAAATCATACCCCGAGATAATTTTTTCTCATAGTTCGGTGGCATTAAAAAGATATTAACAAATGAAGCTGCGAATACACCAACCATTACTGCCATAAATCGATCAAATGTAAATACTGCAAAGTTTTCATTAGTCGTGCTAATTTCCATGATCACTACAACCGTTACTAGTGCAGTAGCAATTGTATTTTCTAGTTTTAACTTCAAAGTAATGATGATGACGACAATACAAGTAAAGCCTATAATAACAGGATTGTTTCCTAAAGTCATCACGGCGATAATGGCAAGTAATGCACCGATTATGTTTGCTTGAAGTTGTTCAATTAATGTTTTGTATGATTGATTAACAGAGGATTTCATTGCAGAAATAGCTGAAATACCTGCAATTGATGCAGCTGTTATATCAAAAAATATCGCGCTATAAATGGCGAGCATGATGGCTATACCAGTTTTTATGACACGCGCTCCTAATCTCATTGTGTGCTCCTTTTGATTGTCTAGCTCTAAGAACTTGTAATTATTAAAACATTGGACATCTAACTTTCATACTATGAATCTACTAATTATTAAATGTCAGTCACTTCCTGAAAATATAACGATTTTATAAAAGGATTTTATTCTCAAAAAGTAAGCTCTTGTAACTATACAATGAACTATAAGCTTTATCAATAGAAATTTATTAGTAAATGTGTTATTTATTTGAAGGCGAAAAATAGCAAATATTATGCAAACAAAAAAGAAGCGTTAGTAATTAACGCTTCTTTTTTTATTACGTATCACTCAGTTGAAACAGATGGATCTGCTTGCTCTTTTTTAGGAACGATTCGTAAGAAGTTTTGTGAGATATCTTCTAATAATGATTGAACAAATTGTGCTTCATCTATTTGATTATGTTGAGTTAGTAGCGTTTTATATTGTACAAGTAATTCATTAATATCTTTTTTACTATTTTCATCAATGGTTAAGACACTTACACTTGCACCTTTAGCCATTCGATTCATGTATGCTTCTTTTGTAAGTCCTAATTCAGGAGCATTCCTTACGTAGATAACTCCACCAGTCATACCAGCACACATCCATGGACCTGGATCTCCAAGTACAATTGCGCGCCCACCAGTCATATATTCAAATGCGAATCCGTTAATATTTGCATTTGCTCCAAGTCTTACTTTTTTAGTTGTTGAGACAGTATCGTGATGTCGGCCACCGATAATTACATCTGCGCCTGATAGGCGAATACCAGCGCGTGAGTCTGCATTTCCTTGGATGAAAAATTGCCCTTTTTGAGCGCCATATGCAAAGCATTTACCAACGGACCCTCCAAAATATTGACCATTTGCACCTTTAGCTTTGCTGATAAAAATTGTACCGCCAAAAGCAGTTTTTGCAACACCGTCTTGTGCTCCACCTTGAACATATACTGAATAATCTTCTACAGTGTAAGTACCTAAGCCATTTCCAGGGATTGATTGATCTTCAAAACTAAGTTCAACAGGTGAAGTATTACCATTTGCTTGTTTTTGAAGCACTAAATCATGAATTAGTAAGCTGCCAGCGTGGCGATATTCATTATCGACTTTTGCATATGCACCAATACCATTACTTTGTAGTGACTTAGCAGATTCACCATCAGACAGGACGTATTCTTTATCTTCAATTTGAACTGTTGATAATAGATTGTTCAAGTTTAGCGTATCGATAAATCTAGTTTGTTTTAAATATTCAGTTTTACCTACAAGGTCTTGTGCTTTACTAACCCCTAGACCACCAACAATATCTTTTAGTTCTTCTTTAAAAGCAGTAAAGAACTGTACTAAATTTGAAACAGCAGTTTCTAATTGTCTTGGCGTAAACTTTCGAAGTCCATGACGAACAGCTTCAATTTCTGACTCAATTTGTGTAGCAATACCAACATGGCATGTATCTAAATGACAGCCACGACAAGTAGTACAACCAATAGCGATCATAGATAAAGTTCCAAAACCGATGCGGTTAGCGCCTAAAATCATCATTTTAACGACATCGTTTACACTTTTCATTCCACCGTCTGCCCAAATTTCTACTGAGCTACGAAGTCCAGATTCTAAAAGGGCGTTATGGGCGGCACGTACACCAATCTCGACAGGAAGACCTACATTTTTAATTGCATGGACTCTGGCAGCTCCTGTTCCACCATCAAATCCACTAATATTAATAAAATTTGCACCTGCTTTAGCAATGCCTACTGCAATTGTTCCGATGTTTGGCACAACCGGGACTTTTACAGCTACTTTTGCATTCGGATTAACTGCTTTAATCTCACTAATCATTTGAGCTAAATCTTCAATCGAATAAATATCATGGTTATTTGAAGGTGAAATTAAATCTGAACCAAGTGTTGCGTGTCTAGTTTCTGCAATCTTTTTGGTTACTTTTGAAGCTGGAAGATGTCCGCCTTCACCAGGCTTCGCACCTTGCCCAATTTTAATTTCTATTAAGTTTGAAGAGTGAAGTAAATGAGCATTCACACCAAATCTACCTGAAGCAACTTGTTGACCTCGTGTGTTTGGATATTTTCCAATCATATCTTGGATTTCTCCACCTTCACCATTTAAGCTAATCATGTTTAGGCGATTTGCACCTTCAGCATATGCTCGGAATGCAACTTCATTCTGAGACCCAAACGACATTGAACTAATGATAAAAGGTAAGGAGTGAGAACCAACCTCTAGCGAAACTTGTTCAGGATGAATTGGATGATTACTTTCAACAAAAGACAATGCATGACGGACTGCCGTCGGACGTTCTTCTTCAATTTGATTTAATTTTTGTCGATAATTTTCATAGCTTCCAGTTTGCGCTGTTTCACCAATTGCTTTCCAAATTCGAGGGAAAACGTGAAAAGGCTTATGCAATACTGAACTATTCTCCGTGTAATCATCGTAACGTTTCTTTGCATCTGTTTCTAATGTATTAAATCCAGCAGTATCTTGATCTCCAAAGAAGTTAACAATACCTAGTGCAGATGCAACATCCTCATGTAATCCGATACTACTAAACATCTTTGCATAGCCTCTTAATTCATGCATCCCAATCGTAGAGATAACCTTTTCAATCCCTTTGTTTAATACATCATATAAACTCACGATTTTTTCAGGTGCTTCTAATTCAGAAACAGTACCAAATAGGAAGTATGGATTAATCGCATCTGCTCCTAATCCTTTCATCACCATTAAGTCATGTAGATTACGAACGGACGCAGTTTTTAAGACGATTGAGCAGTCTCTTCTTAATTTTGCGTTAACTAATCCATTATGGATCGTACTAGTAATTAATGCAGGATCAATCCAATACTGACTATTTTTATGTGCTTCTTCATCGGTAATGATAATACATTCTACGCCATTCTTAACTGCTTCAATTGCTTCGAATTTATATTGCGACAAAGTCTCTTCTAAAGGTAAATGAGAAAATGTACTATGAATAATTGAAAGTTTTGCATTCGATTGATATAGACTCATAATGTCTTCATAAGAAATCTGATTACGTTTTGACTTTAATGTAGTACCTACAAAACCATCACCAATAATTGGAGAAGGAAGCTGTATGACCAAGCCAGACTGTTTTTCAATAATAGAAGGTCGTTTTCCTAACAATACCGATGTTGAGAAGTGTTCAGTTTCTCGGTCTCTATCAATCGCTGGATTAGTTACAACAGCTACAGTTTCTTTCATATAATCTGCTAAATTTCTTCTACCTTCGTCTAAACAAGCTAAAGGAGCATCGTGTCCTAATGAACGAATCGGCTCAGCACCTTTTTCAGCCATCTGTTCGACCAATTGTATCTGCTCTCTATGCCAACCGAAAGCACCATATTCAAAAGGTTGAATTGATGGGGGAGCTTCTTCAACGGCTTTGTTTATATTAGCAAGGCTATTCGATAGATTTAAGTTAAGTTTTTCATTTAATTTTTCTGTAACGACCTTAACCAGCTCTTTGTGTGTTAATAGCTGTGCATGTTGATTCGTTAGGTTAATGCCAATTTTTTCACCAGGTGATAGCGCGTGAGGCTCAGCAGTAAATGATTCGGGAGAAAGAATCCCTTGTTCAGATGAAAATACATAGTGATCTTCCGTTTCTAATAGCCAAACAGGTCGTAATCCTAATGCATCAACACTAGCAACAAATTCATTTCCTTCTCTTGTAAGTACACCAGCAGGTCCTTGACAGTATGGGCCAAAAGCGCTTCTGATTTTATGATAAATTTTAGCGTATTCTTCGTCTGCTTCGAATTCCGCAGGTACTGGTGGGAATAAAAATTCCATCGATTCCTTTAATGTATACCCATGTTTGTGAATAAGTGTTTCTAAAGTGATGTTCACATCTTGCGAGTCACTATTACCATTTGTTATGTTTGCACCAATTTGTTTGGCTTCTACTCTCAATTGTTCAATTGTGTTAATTTCTCCATTGTGAGCTAGTATGCTAAAAGGCTGAACCCTTGAAAATGAAGATGATGTATTTGTGGAATAACGGTTATGACCAACTACTGCAGATGATTTAAAATTAGGATGTTGTAAATCAGAATAATAAGCAATCAATGTATCAATTGTACCCATTACTTTATAAACACAAGTAGATTGGCTTAGTGATACGACTGTAACATGAGACAGTTGTTCATGAATGATATTTGATAGATCAAAAAGTGAAGTATTTGTACGATTAGAAATTGGGAGTAATGCGACTTGTAAGAATTCAGGTTCTACAGCTTTTGCAATCGGACCTAGTGATAAAGAGTTTGTTTGATCGTGACTATGGTAGAGAATTTCGTAACCATTTTCTTCAAACAAATGAAGTAATGTTTGTTTATGCTCATCTGATTTTTCATTTAAAAAGAAATGACCGACTGTAAATGATGGGTGAGAGACAACCTCTGAACTGATTCCTACACTAGCGAGCTTTTCTTCCCAAAGTAGGGTAGGGATGTCTGTTTGTAATCCAACGCCATCGCCTTCTCCATTTGTAAATCCGGCACGATGATTCATCTTTCTAAGGCTTTCAGCGGCGATATCAACTGTTTCTCTCGTCTGAGATAAAGTTCGGTTAATAAAAGCAACAATCCCACAAGCGTCATGCTCATGATTGTGGAATTCTCTAAATGTACTCGGTGACCACGTTGTTTTAGCTTGATTTTTCATGAAACTACCTCCTATTTACAATAAAGAATTTTGATTATTCTGAATTACTTATGTAAGAATAGAGGCCACTTCAGTAATTTGTAGTGACCTCTATTGTGTTTATTGTTTAATTGTAGCTAATTTTTGGAATGCATTTCCAACTGCTTTAATTGTTTGTTTTACATCATCTTCAGTGTGTGCAGTTGTTAAAAACCATGCTTCATATTTTGAAGGAGCTAGATTAATTCCTTCTTCTAATAAAAGTTTAAAGAATCGACCAAATACTTCACCATCAGATAGTTTAGCTTCTTCATAGTTCGTTACTTCATCTACATTAAAGTAAACAGTTAATGCGCCTTTTAGTCTGTTGATCTTAATATGAATGTTGTGCTCGTTAGCTTTTTCTTGGATACCTGCCTCAAGAATTGTACCTAATCGATCTAATTCTTCGTAAACGCCTTCTTGTTTTAATACTTCAAGACAAGCAATACCAGCTGCGATTGATGCAGGGTTACCGGCCGTTGTACCAGCTTGATATGCAGGACCTAACGGTGCAACAGTTTCCATAATTTCTTTCTTACCACCATATGCTCCAATCGGTAAACCACCGCCAATAATTTTACCTAAAGCAGTTAAGTCAGGTTCAATTCCTAATAAATTTTGAGCACCACCGTACATAAAACGGAAAGCAGTAATGACTTCATCATAAATGACTAATGCGCCATAGTTGTGGGTAATGTCATTAACAGCTTCAAGAAATCCTTCTTTAGGTTCTACAATACCGAAGTTGCCAACAATTGGTTCAACAAGGACACCTGCAATTTCATGACCCCATTTTTCCATTGTCTTAGCATATGCATCAATGTCATTAAATGGAACAGTAATCACTTCGTTTGCAATACTTTGCGGAACACCAGCTGAATCAGGTGTTCCAAGTGTAGATGGACCAGAACCGGCTGCTACTAAAACTAAATCAGAATGGCCGTGGTAGCATCCAGCGAACTTAACTATTTTTGTACGATTTGTATAAGCTCTTGCAACACGAATTGTCGTCATAACAGATTCAGTACCAGAGTTTGTAAAACGTACTTTATCCATGCTAGGGATTGCTTCTTTTAACATTTTAGCAAACTGACATTCTAGTTCATGTGGCGTGCCATATAGGACACCGTTTTCTGCAGCTTTGGTGATTGCAGCAGTAATATGTGGATGTGCATGACCTGTAATAATGGGACCATAAGCAGCTAGATAATCAATGTATTGATTCCCATCTACATCCCAAAAGTAAGCACCTTTAGCACGTTTCATCGTCACTGGAGCTCCGCCACCAACGGCTTTAAATGATCTTGATGGACTATTAACGCCACCAACGATATGCTCCAAAGCTTCATTATGTATTTCGACTGATTTTTGATTATTCATGAAGTTCCTCCTATATTCGCGATTAAAATAGAAGTTTTAACCTGCATCTTTACATTATTTATTTCGTTAAATTACATTCTAGCACGAATTTTTTGTGTGTGGTAAATGTAAACCTTTTCATTTTCAAAAGAAATTTGAACATTTGGAGAATCTATTAGTAAATCATGAAAATGTAAGGATTGGAAATAAATTCTTAAGTCTTTTTGATTGTACTTATATGCTATTTCAAATACACTTAGCGACGGAATAAAAAATGGAGGCACTTAGATGGAAAATATGATTGAAGTTCAAAATCTTCACAAAGAATTTAAAACATTCTCTAGTCGCTCAGGTGTAAAAGGAGCATTCAGGGATTTATTCACAAGAAATTATAAAATTAAAACAGCAGTTAATAATATAAGTTTTTCCGTAAAAAAAGGTGAAATGATGGCTTATATTGGTGAGAATGGAGCGGGAAAATCAACAACAATTAAAATGTTAACAGGAATTCTAACGCCTACTGCTGGTAATGTAAAAGTGAACGGTTTTCATCCTCAAAAAGAACGTGAAAAATTTGTCAGATCAATTGGTGTTGTATTTGGACAGAGATCACAGCTATGGTGGGATATAGCAGTTCAAGAATCATTTCGATTATTAAAAAAAGTATATCAAGTTTCAGATAAACAATACGAGGAACATATGGGCTATATCATTAAAACATTAGATTTAGAACCATTACTAGATCAGCCAGTAAGAAAATTATCTCTTGGCCAAAGAATGAGATGTGAATTAGCGGCTGCTTTAATTCATAATCCACCGTTATTGTTTTTAGATGAACCAACGATTGGTTTAGATGTTTTAGTAAAATTAAAAATTCGAGAGTTTTTGAAGGAATTAAATCAAAGATATGGTACGACTATTCTATTAACTACACACGATATCTCTGATATTGAAGCTTTATGTGATCGAGTGGTTATGTTAGATGAAGGAAAAATCATCTATGATGGAAAGCTTGAGGAATTAAAAGGTCAGTGGGGAGAAGAAAAAGAAATTCAATTCCAATTCATTAAAAATGTCGAACAACAAGACTTAACTGAGCTGGTTGGTCGAACTGATGTAAAATGGAAAAAGGATGAAGGAGAGAATATTTGGACAGTTTCTCTTCCAAATGATGAGACTACAATTTCCATGATCATTGCAAAAGTAGTACAATCACATCCAGTTAAAGATATGAAAATGCTAGAGATTTCTACTGAAGAAATCATTCGAAATATTTATCAAGAGGGTATGAGTAATGGGTAAGTATTTAGAAATTATTCGTATCCGTTTTTTAATGATGCTGGCATATCGTACAAATTACTATACAGGAATTGTCATTTATACAATTAATATAGGTGCATATTTTTTCTTGTGGAAAGCAATTTATGGCAGTCAAGGTTCGATACAAGGTGTAACAGTTACTCAAATGACAACATATGTTGCAATTGCGTGGATGGCTAGAGCATTTTACTTTAATAATTTAGATCGTGAAATTGCAGAAGAAATAAGAGAAGGAAAAGTAGCAATTGAATTGATTAGACCTTATAACTATTTGTTAACTAAAGTTATGCAGGGGTTAGGAGAAGGGATTTTCCGATTCTTCTTCTTTTCAATCCCAGGATTTATCATTGTTGCATTTATATTTCAATTAAAAGTCTCATTTAATTTAACAACATGGGGATTATTTTTATTAGCATCAATTTTTAGTTTTGCAATCAACACACAACTTAATATTTTAACTGGCTTAATGGCCTTCTTTTTACACGATAATATGGGATTCATTCAAGCAAAACGCGTTATTATTGATTTGTTCTCAGGATTAACAATACCTATTACATTCTTTCCGATTTGGGCACAAGATGTTATGAAGTATCTACCTTTCCAAGGAATTAGTTATATACCAAGTATGATTTTTGCAGAAGGTATTAAAGGTGATTCCCTTTTAAACGCACTATTATTTCAAGTTGTTTGGGTCATCTTACTATGTATTCCTATCACAGTTATATGGTATAAAGCTAAAAAACAGCTTGTTGTGCAAGGAGGTTAAAGAATGTTTTATCTAGATTTATTTTTCCAATACACAGGTCAATATTTAAAAACTAAATTTCAATATAGAGCAAACTTCTTTTTATCATTTGTATCTGATTTAATGGCTCAAGCAGTAAACTTAATTTTTATCTTACTAGTTTTTAATCACACTTCTTTTATAGAAGGATGGAATCGCGATGAAATAGTGTTTATATACGGATTCTTTTTAGTTCCATTTGCACTGTTTGTTTCATTCTTTAATATATGGGATTTTAATGATCGTTATATTGTAAAAGGGGAGTTTGATCGCATTTTAACTCGCCCAATTCATAGTCTTTTCCAGGTAGTTTTGGAAAAAATGGAATTAGAGTCATTATTAGGTGCTATAACTGGATTTATCATTATGGTTTATGCAGGTTCAAATTTAGGGCTTTCGCTAACTTGGTATGACCCAATTCTATTTATTTTAATGGCATTAGGTGGAATGCTTGTATACGCGGGAATTTTTATTATTTTAGCAAGTATTGGTTTTTGGTCAGATGCACGAACGTCGATTATGCCTTTAATGTACAATATTGGTAATTATGGAAGATACCCGATCAATATTTATCATCCGATTATTCGATTTGTATTAACGTGGGTCTTACCATTTGCTTTTGTTGGTGTATACCCTGCAGCTTATTTTCTGCGTAGAAGCGAATGGTATTTGTATTCATTTTTCACACCAGTAATGGGACTAATTGTGTTTATAGTAGCAGTTTGCATTTGGAATATTGGTGTCAAAAAATATAGAGGCGCCGGGAACTAAGCATGTTATTCTATTTCGATAGCTTGTTTCATAAATTGAAATGAGGTGATCGAAATGGGAACTGCTTTTTTCTTCTTTATTGCCATTTTTTCTATATTATATAGTTTAATGTATCTATGGAGTTCAACAACAACTAAAGTAAGTAAAGGATTTATTTCTATTAATAATTACATTTTGTTGTTTTTAATATATGGAACAGTACTAATTGGATTTAGTGCAGTTTACTTTATACTTGAAAGAGGTCCTCAACCAATTTTACTTGAGCATACTATTCCTGTAGATGGTTCGAATTATCATATAATGGGGTTATGTTTATATTTTAGTGCAATTACTCTATTGTCTGTAGGATATGGTGATATTGTTCCAGTTGGTGTAGGCAGATGGGTTGCCATGATTGAAGCACTTATTGGGTATACAATGCCTGCAGCTTTTGTATTACAAGTTTTTAGAGAAGACCGATAAAATTATTTTAATGAAGGAGAAATATAATGACAGTTGATATTGGCGTTAAAGCACCTGACTTTACATTACCCGCAAATAATGGAGAGGAAGTATCGTTATCAAATTATCGCGGAAAAAAAGTTGTTTTATATTTTTATCCAAAAGATATGACTCCTGGTTGTACAACTGAAGCATGTGATTTTCGTGATTCGTATGAAAAGTTTATAAATGCTGGTGCAACGATACTTGGCATTAGTCCAGACCCAATTCAAAAACATCAAAAGTTTGTGGAAAAGTACGATCTACCTTTCATCTTATTATCTGATGAAACAACTGAAGTTGCTAAATTATACGATGTATGGAAACTAAAAAAGAATTTTGGTAAAGAATACATGGGAATAGAGCGGACAACCTTTTTAATCAATGAAGACGGTATGATAGAAAAAGTTTGGCAAAAAGTAAGAGTGAAAAATCATGTTGAGGATGTATTCAGCGTTCTAAATCAGTAATGATTAGAAGGTAAAGCTAGTATGAGTTTTAAACTTGTACTAGCTTTTATTTATTAGATGAAATCATACCACGATAAATTGGATAAACCTTATCATCGATATAGTGAATTGTGTCTGTCAGTTTTAATCCAAACCGATTAGCTAATCTTTCACCTTCAATAGAAATAAAAATACCACCAATTTCTTTGATCGTGATTCCTTTTTCCCTTAAACTTTCTAAGTATACTGAATATCATTTATTAAACATTTAGCTAATAGATTTCTATTTGGATCATCTAAATCAATCATTACAGTTGTCCAATACAAATAAACCTCTTTAGGCTGATCATACTTTTTAATCCAATGAACCAAATTCTTTTCATCTAATTCTCCATTTAAGACACTTTCATATTGCTCTTTATCTAATGGTAAAAAAGAATAATGACCTTTTATCGAGTGGTCTACCTCTAACACTCTTAGAACGTCATTATTTTGCTGAAGGATATCTCCTACGTATGTAGCTGTAACATGCCATTGTCTAGGATAGATTCGATATTCTAATTGCAACACTTCAAATATGTCTGTTAATTCACCTTTTCGAACTTTCATAATGTCTCCTTTCAATCGATTTAACTTTGTCTTATGATATACGTTGAAATTTAGTAAATGTTTATAGACTTAATCGAGCTTTTCGTCTATACGCCTTCATCAAAAGGGAATATATATAAGTATAGGGCATACCTCCTCAGATGATAGCATTTTGAAGTGCGAGAATTTCTCGCACATTTTTTTATGTAATCAACATATCTTACTTCGTTAGAATAAATTTTTTTAGGAAATTCTCAAAAAGTTGACAAATATTCTTACAGTTGAATAAACTAATAATAAGAATGTTGTTTAGAATTAATTTAAAGAAACGGGGAGAACGGCGTTGCATAAAGAGAATATTCAAGATGCAATTTCACATTTAAAGAATAGCGGCGTACGTATTACACCTCAACGACATGCAATTATAGAATTTTTAATTGAAAGTGGAACACATCCAACTGCTGATGAAATCTATAAAGCACTTGAGGGTAAATTTCCAAATATGAGTGTTGCAACTGTTTACAATAATCTCAGAGTTTTACGTGAAGTTGGAATGG
>Ga0209025_1003626_pt1 | contig 14371 bp, 11 predicted proteins | sample AraplaMF_Col_mLB_FD_184256 | JGI IMG/M metagenome (GOLD analysis project Ga0209025, IMG submission 184256) | Arabidopsis root microbial communities from the University of North Carolina, USA - plate scrape MF_Col_mLB (SPAdes) (version 2) | ecosystem: Host-associated > Plants > Roots > Endosphere... | reverse complement strand
AGGCGCTCGCGCGCATCGGCCAGCGGCGCGCGCGCGGCCGCGACCAGGTGCTTGGCGACCGCGGCATCGTCGTACTGCGTGAGCGGCTGGAACCACACCGCTGCGCGCTCGGCCATTTCCTTGAGCGTCTGCACGCGGTCGCGCAACGCGATGACGACGTCCTTCGCCGCCGGCCCCTTGGCGAGGTCGTAGCCATGCTCGCGCAGGTGCCATTGCAGGTGCTCACCGACCTCCGCCGGATCATCGGACTTGAGGTACTGCTGGTTGAGCCAGCCGAGCTTGGCCGGGTCCAGGCGCGAGGCCTTGGAATTGACGTCCTTGAGGTCGAACAACTCGGTCATCTGCGCGATCGAGAACACTTCCTGGTCGCCGTGCGACCAGCCCAGGCGAACCAGGTAGTTGAGCAGCGCGTGCGGCAGGTAGCCCATGTCGCGGTACTGCATGACGTCGGCGGCACCGGTGCGCTTGGACAGCTTTGCGCCTTCCGGGTCGAGGATCATCGGCAGGTGCGCGAAATGCGGCACGTCAGCGCCCAGTGCGCGGTAGATGTTGATCTGGCGCGGGGTGTTGTTGACGTGGTCGTCGCCGCGCACGACATCGGTGATGCGCATGTCGAGGTCGTCGACCACCACGGCGAAGTTGTAGGTCGGATAGCCGTCGGAGCGGAAGATCACCAGGTCGTCGAGCTCGCTGTTGGCGATCTCGATGCGACCCTTGACCTTGTCGTCCCACGCGACCACGCCGTCGAGCGGATTCTTGAAGCGGATGACGCGGTTGGGATCGTCGCGATGGCCTGCGTTGCGATCGCGGTAGGCGCCGTTGTAGCGCGGCTTGTCGCCGGCGGCCATGGCGGCCTCGCGCATTGCCTCCAGCTCGTCCTTGGTCTCGTACGCGTAGTAGGCGGTACCGGCCGCGACCATCTGCTCGGCGACCTCGCGGTAGCGGTCCAGGCGCTGGGTCTGGTAGATCGGGCCTTCGTCGTAGCCCAGGCCCAGCCAGTCCATCGCCTCCAGGATCGCGTCGATCGCCGCCTGGGTGCTGCGCTCGCGATCGGTGTCCTCCACGCGCAGGATGAACTGCCCGCCGTGGCGCCGCGCTTCCAGCCAGCAGTACAGCGCGGTGCGAGCGCCGCCGATGTGCAGGTAGCCGGTGGGACTGGGGGCGAAACGGGTACGGCAGCTCATGCGGGGGGACTCGGACGGCGGAAAGCGGGGATTTTACCGGAGTGGGGGCCTGGCCATCGGATCCCGTAACCGTTCGTCCTGAGCGTAGCGCCACAGGCGCGAAGTCGAAGGACGCCGTGCCCTAGAATTCCCACCATGACCACCTTGTTCATTTCCGACCTCCACCTCGACGCCGAGCGCCCACGGATCACCGAGCTGTTTGGCCAGTTCATCCGCAGCGAAGCGCGCGGTTCCGACGCGCTGTACATCCTCGGCGACCTGTTCGAAGCCTGGGTCGGCGACGACGATCCGTCCGAGACCGGCGCCTTCGTCGCCAGCGAGCTGCGCGCGCTCGGCCAATCGGGCGTGCCCGTGTATTTCATCCGCGGCAACCGCGACTTCCTGATCGGCGAGGCCTTCGCACGCCGGTCCGGTGCGCGGATCCTGCCGGACCCGTCGGTGGTGATGCTGTACGGCCGCCCGACGCTGGTGCAGCACGGCGACCTGCTGTGCACCGACGACGTTGCCTACCAGCAGTTCCGCGCGCAGACGCGTCATCCGCAGTGGCAGGCGCAGTTCCTGTCGCAGCCGCTGCCGGCCCGAATTGCTTTCGCCCAGCAGGCGCGCGCGGCCAGCAAGGCGCACCAGAGTGGGCTGAAGACCCAGGGCACGATGGAAACCATCACCGATGTCGCCCCTGCGACGGTGGCGGGCACCTTCAGCCGCTACGGCATCGACACGATGATCCACGGCCATACCCATCGCCCGGCGATGCATGAGCTGGATGTCGATGGACACGCCTGCCTGCGCATCGTGCTGGGCGACTGGTACGACCAGGGCTCGGTGCTGCGGGTGAACCCGGACGGGTATGACCTGCAGGCGATTGGCTGATCGTCATTCCCGCGAAGGCGGGAATCCATGGACTTTAGGGCAACGTCAACGGCCAATGGATCCCGGCGTTCGCCGGGATGACGGTGATGGGGCTGACGGGTTGTGGGCCTGGATCCCGGCATTCGCCGGGATGACGTGACTGGGACGACGGCCGCTATCCCGCCAGCTTTTCCAGCGCTGCAAGCTCCTCGTCGTCGAATCCCGCCGCGCTGCGGGCGGAGTGATTGAACGGTCCGTACAGCACCGCCCGCGCGTACTCGGCAATCAGCTCACGGAAACGCGGCGCAGGCTCCACGCCCGCGCGCTCGCAATACCAGCGGAACCAACGCGAACCGGCCGCGACGTGCGCGACTTCCTCGCGCAGGATCACTTCGAGGATCTCGGCGGTGGCGTCATCGCCGAGCGAGCGCAGCTTGACGATCATCGCCGGCGTGACATCCAGACCACGCGCCTCCAGCACGCGCGGCACCAGCGCCATCCGCGCCAGGCCATCGTGTGCCGTTTTTTCCGCCATCTCCCACAGGCCGTTGTGGGCGTCGAAGTCGCCGTAGTCGCGGCCGAACGCCTGCAGGCGCGCGCGCAGCATCGCGAAATGGCGCGCCTCGTCGGCGGCCACGCCTACCCAGTCGGCGTAGAACCCGGCGGGCATGCCACGGAAGCGGTACGCCGCGTCCCACGCCAGGTCGATGGCGTTGAATTCGATATGGGCGATGGCGTGGATGAAGGCCGCACGTCCATCGGCGGTGCCGAAGCCACGCTTGGGAAGGTCGCGCGGATGCACCAGCAGCGGGCGCTCCGGGCGCCCGGGCATGCGGATCGCTTCGGGCCCTGGCGCGTTCTCGTCGATGACCAGCCGGCCGCTGGCGAAGGCCTCGGCGGCGGCGAACGTCAGCGCCAGCTTGTCGTCCGGCGTGATCGCGTCGAGGCAGGCCCGCGCGGCGGAAAACAGCGAGCCTTCCATCCCGGTATCAGTGCGCGGTCTCGTCCGCGGGCGGGCAGCCCCAACCGTCGGCGTAACCACGGTGCGACTCGGCCAGTTCGCCCAGTTGCAGCTCCAGCGCGGTGATGGCCGCGTGCGACGGCGCCATCACGCGGATCACGCACACCTGCCAGATGCCTTCCTCGTCCTCTTCGGCATCCTCGACCATCAGGTCGGGCAATGCCGCCGCCGCTTCGACGAACGCGTCGGCATCGGCCTGCTCGGCGAACACGTGGAAGAACTCGATGCCGCGCGGCACGTCGAGGTCGTCGCCGTCGTCGAGCATCTGCCGCAGCACCTGGCCGTTCTCGTCGTCGGGGATCATCATTCGGCGCAGCTCGTGCATGGCTCAGGCCCTCCGCGTCTTCTTGGCTTCGTCCGAGCGCAACTGCTTGATGCGCTCGAAGTAACCCGGCTCGATGCCGGTGACGTATTCGCCGTTGAAGCACGACGAATCGAAATACTCGATGTTGTGCTTGGGCCCGGAGACCGCTTCCTCCAGGTCCGACAGGTCCTGGTAGATCAGCCAGTCGCAGCCGAGCAGCGTCTGCACTTCGTCGTCGGTGCGGTCGTGGGCGACCAGTTCCTCGGCCGACGGCATGTCGATGCCGTAGACGTTGGGGAAGCGCACCGGCGGCGCGGCCGAGGCCAGGTAGACCTTGCGCGCACCGGCGTCGCGCGCCATCTGCACGATCTGCTTGGAGGTGGTGCCGCGCACGATCGAGTCATCGACCAGCAGCACGACGCGGTTGCGGAATTCCAGCGGAATAGGATTGAGCTTGCGGCGCACCGACTTCGCGCGCTCGCCCTGCCCCGGCATGATGAAGGTGCGGCCGACGTAACGGTTCTTGATGAAGCCCTCGCGGTACTTCACGCCGAGCACGTTGGAGATTTCCAGTGCGGCGTCGCGCGACGTGTCGGGGATCGGGATCACGGTGTCGATGTCGTGGTCCGGGCGCAGGCGCAGGATCTTCTCGCCGAGCTTCTGGCCCATGCGCATGCGCGCCTTGTGCACCGACACCTCGTCCATCATCGAGTCGGGACGGGCGAAGTAGACGTACTCGAAGATGCACGGCGTGTGCATGCGCGGCTCGGCGCACTGGCGCGTGAACAGCTCGCCACGCGGCGTGATCACGATCGCCTCGCCCGGGCGGACATCGCGCAGGCGCTCGAAACCGAGCAGGTCGAGGGCGACCGATTCGGAGGCAACCGCATACTCGTCCTGGCCATTGCCCTGGCGCTTGCCCAGCACCAGCGGACGGATGCCGTTGGGGTCGCGGAACGCCACCAGGCCCAGGCCCAGCACGGTCGCGACGACCGCGAAGCCGCCGACGCAGCGCTTGTGCACGCCTTCGATGGCGCGGAACGCGGCCTCGGGATTGAGCGCCTTCTGCGTGTCGAGCTCATGCGCGAACACGTTCAGCAGCACTTCCGAGTCCGACTCGGTGTTGACGTTGCGGCGGTCCTGCTCGAACACCTCGCGACGCAGCGCGTCGGTGTTGATCAGGTTGCCGTTGTGCGCCAGCGCGATGCCGAACGGCGAGTTGACGTAGAACGGCTGCGCCTCGTCGGAGCCTTCGCTGCCGGCAGTCGGGTAGCGGCAGTGGCCGATGCCGACGCGGCCTTCCAGCAGCGCCATCGCCTTGGCGTCGAAGACTTCGCTGACCAGGCCATTGCCCTTGTGCACGCGCAGCTTGCTGCCGTTGGCGGTGGCGATGCCGGCGGCGTCCTGGCCGCGATGCTGCAGCACCGTCAGGCCGTCGTAGAGCTGCGCCGCGACGTCGTTATGGCCGACGATACCGAGAATGCCGCACATGGTGATGAGTCCTGCTGAGTAAAGAGGGTTGTGCTGGCGCGGCCGTCAGGCCTCGCTGATCGGCGCAGGCAGGGCCTGGCCGGTTTCGTGCGCCGGCGCTTGCGGCGCCGGCAGTGATTCTTCACGACCGTCCAGGTCGACTTGCGCGGCCACCCAGTCGGGCAGCCAGGTGCGCAGCCACTGCGCCCCCGGAACGAACACCGGCACCACCTGCGAGCGTTGCCACTGCGGCTCGCGCGGCATCGCCGTCAGGCCCAGCAGCAGCACAAGCGCGCAGGCGACGAACGCGCCGCGCGCCAGGCCCAATGCCAGGCCGAGCAACCGGTCCAGCCCGGACAGGCCGACCGACTGCACCAGCTTGCGTACCAGCCAGCCCACCAGGCCGACCACGATCAACACGCCGATGAAACTCAGTGCGTAACCGGCGAGCAGCTCACCGGGGCCGGCGTCACCGTCGCCGGCCAGGACCAGCGCCACCTGCGCACCGAACCGGAACGCCGCCCATCCCGCCAGCAGCCACGCCGCCAGCGAGGCAAGCACGCCGACGAAGCCGCGCATCAGCCCGAACAGCGCCGATGCCGCCACCACCGCCAGCAACACCCAGTCGAACGCACTCATGGGGTGCGCCGCCCACGGGTGCGTCGCTCATGTGATGCGCTCATCTGCCCGGCCTAGATGGGGTCAGGGATGCGGTCGGACAATGCCGCTGACGCCCAGCTTGGCCGCGACCTGGCCCTTGAGCTGGTCGGCGTCGGCGCGGCTGGCCACCGGCCCGACCCGGACCCGGTTCAGCATGCCCTTGTCGGTCCGGACCTGCTCGACGAAGGCGCTGAATCCGGCCGCGCGGGCACGATCACGCAACTTGCCTGCCTCCTCGGCACTGCCGAAGGCGCCCAGCTGGACCGCGAAACCGGTATCGGCAGCGGCCGGCCGCGCCGGCGTCGCCGCGGGGGCGGCGCTGGCCACGGTGGTCGGCGCCGGCTTGGCGACAGGCTTGGCCGGGGTTTCGACCGCGGGCTTGGCGGTCCTGGAAAGTTCGGGCGGCAACGGGGCCGGGCGAGCGGCCGGCGTCGAATCTGCCAGCGGGACCGCCGCCGACACCGCCGGTGCCGACTGCACCGCAGCGGTCTGCGCGGCCGCCGCCGGGGCGGCGGCATCGGCGTCGAGCGTCACGACCTTGGCGCCGACGTCGCTGCGCACGCGCGCCGACTGCAGGCGCGCGGCCTCGGCCTCGGCCTGGGTCTCGTACGGTCCGATGCGGACGCGGTAAAGCGTGCGGCCGCCACTGCCAGGCGCGGCTTCCTGGTAGCCCGGCAGCTGCGCGGCCGACAGCGCCTTGACGACGCGGTCGGCGTCGCCAGTGGAGGCGTAGCTGCCGAAGCTCACGGCGTAATTGCCACCGGCGGTGCCGGCGGGCGAATGGGTGTCATCGGGTGCGGGAGCGGTCGCCGCGGCGGTCGTGGTGTCGACTGTCGGCAAGGTGTCGTCATCGCCTGCGTCCATCCCGACGGCCCCGCCCTGCGGTGCCACGCCCGGGGTGACGAGCGGCAACTCGCGCGTCTCGAATTCGCCCTGCGGCGCATCGGGAAGCTTGAGGGGAACGTCGGAGGCTCCGCTTTCGGGCGCCGGGCCCTTGATCAGCATCGGCAGGAAGATCACCGCCAGCGCGACCAGTACCGTCGCGCCGATCAGTCGCTGTTTCAGGGCAGGTTCCATCGGGTCTCGCACACCGCAGGCGGATTGCCGCGCGAATTATACCCTCGCCGCCCGCCGTGGCCGCGGAACGACGAAAAGTGATTACTTCGTACCGTTCAGTCGCGACCCAGCCACGCGAGCGCGGCGGCCGCGGTATGGAACGAACCGAACACGATCACGCGGTCGCCCGGCTCCGCCCGTGCATGCGCTTCGCGCAGCGCGGCCTCGACGTCGGCATGGCGCGTGGCCGCGGCCGCAGGCGTATCCCGGAGGCGCTCGGCCAGCGCCTCGACACTGCCGCCGCGCGGGCCTGGCAGGGCGGCCAGATGCCAGTGCCCGACCTGCGGCGCGATCGCGGCGACCACGCCGGCGACGTCCTTGTCGGACAGCGCCGCGTAGACCGCATGCACCGCACCGGCCACCGGGTTTTCCGCCAGCCATGCCGACAGCGCGCGCGCCGCCTGCGGGTTGTGGCCGACATCGACCACGACCTCGACGCCAGCGCGATCGAAACGCTGCAGGCGACCACTGACGTCCGCATGGGCGACGCCCTCGGCAATGGCCTGGCGCGGCACGGCCTTGCCCAGCGCGCGCAGCGCGGCAATGGCGACGGCGGCGTTGCGCAGTTGCACCGGCGCCGCCAGGCGCGGCATCGGCAGTTCCTGCCGGTAGCCGACCTCGCGCCAACGCCAGCGCGCTGGCAGCGCATGGCCATCGGCATCGACCTGCACCGGCAGCACCTCGAAGAAGAAATCGTTGCTGATGCGCCAGGTCGAGGCGCCAATGCGGTAAGCGTGGCCGAGCACGCTCGACGGCGGATCGTCGTCGCCGAGCACCAGCGCCTTGCCCATCCGCGCGATCCCGACCTTCTCCGCGCCGATGGCCTCGCGCTCGTCGCCGAGGTAATCCTGATGGTCGAGGTCGACGGTGGTGATGATGGCGACATCGGCATCGACCAGGTTGGTCGCGTCCAGGCGCCCGCCCAGGCCGACCTCGAGGATGGCCAGGTCCAGCCCGGCGCGCTCGAACAGCCACAGCGCCGCCAGCGTGCCGTACTCGAAGTAGGTCAGCGCGACGTCGCCGCGTGCGGCCTCGATCGCCTCGAACGCGGCGACGAGGTCGGCATCGCTGGCGTCGGTGCCGTCGATGCGAATGCGCTCGTTGTAGGCCAGCAGGTGCGGCGACGTGTAGGCACCGACCTTGCGGCCGGCGGCGCGCGCGATCGCCTCGATGAAGGCCACTGTCGAGCCCTTGCCGTTGGTGCCGCCGACGGTGATGACTTTCTTGCCCGGGCGCTTGAGGCGCAGGCGCCGGGCCACTTCGCCGATGCGCTCCAGGCCCATGTCGATGGTTTTCGGGTGGATCCGCTCGATGTACTCGAGCCAGTCGGCAAGCGTGCGGGTCATCGCCGCATTATCGCCCGCCCCTGCATGGCCTGTCCTGCCGGGAGTGTCCTGCCGGGAGTGTCCTGCTGGCTACAGCGCCCGGTGCACCGCTTCGCCGAACAGCAGCGTGTGGTGGCTGCAATCGTTGAGGCGGACCACTTCGAGATGGTCGACGTCCGGGCCTTCCAGCAGGTTGATGGTGGTGGGCGCCTGGCGGAAGCCCCACAGCCGCGACAACGGGATGCCCAGCACGTGGCACAGCAGCACCCGGTTCACCGCATCGTGGGCAACCACCAGCAGCGTGTCGCCATCGCCCAGGCCTTCGGTGGCGCGGGCGAAGGCCGGCCAGGCGCGGTCGAACACGTGCTGCAGCGACTCACCCTCCGGCATCAGCACCTCATGCGGCGCATCGCGCCAGGCCTGCAGGCGCTCGCCGTCGCGCTCGCGGATCTCGCTGGCGAGCAGGCCTTCCCACGTGCCGTGGGCGATTTCCATCAGGCCCGGGTCGAGGGTCAGCGGCAGGTCGCGCTCGCCCAGGGCGAACTCGGCGGTCTGGCGGGCCCGTGTCAGCGGCGACGCCACGGCGCGGGTGATCGGCAGTTCGCGCAGGCGCTCACCCAGCGCACGCGCCTGGCCGATGCCGACCGGCGACAGCGGGATGTCTTCCTGGCCCTGGTAGCGGCCTTCGGCGTTCCACGGCGTCTCGCCGTGACGGGCTAAGAGGATGCGCATGCTCTGGTCTGTGGGGACGACAGCCCAGCAGCCTAGGCAAATGGCGGCGACGGCACAACCGTTGCACTGGCAACCGCTGCAGTCGTGAGCGAGGATTCACGCAACGACCGCGCAGGGAGCACGACATGGCACACCAGGTGAAGGGCGAATTCGAGGTCAAGCGCACGCCCGAGGGCGGCTGCGACCTGGGCGACGGCGCGGTCGCCGGCCATTTCCGTTTCGACAAGCGCTTCCACGGCGCACTCGATGCGACCGCGGTGGTGCACATGCTCGCGGTCGGCACCGAGGTCGAAGGTTCGGCGGCTTATGTCGCCGTCGAGCGCATTGCCGGCGCGCTCGATGGCCGTGTCGGCGCGTTCCTCACGCAGCACACCGGCACCCTCGATCGCGGCGCGCCGACACTCACGGTGACCGTGGTGCCGGACTCGGGCAGCGGTGAGCTCAAGGGGCTGTCGGGGCGGATGACGATCGATATCGCCGACGGCAAGCACTACTACAGTTTCGAGTACGAGCTTGCGCGGGAGGAGTGAGGCGCGCGCGTCCCGGGTGCGCTGCGCTTACCCGGGCTACTGCTTCTTCGGGACGGCCAGTTCCTGCAGCAGTTGGGGGGCCGGGTAGACCTCCTGCATGATCCAGCGCATGTAGCGCTGGTCGACCGAGATCATCCGCGTCATCGCCGGATCGAACACCCAGTTGCTGCTGACCGATTCCCAGTTGCCGTCGAAGGCCAGGCCGACCAGCTTGCCCTGTGCGTCGAGCACCGGTGAACCGGAATTGCCACCGGTGATGTCGAGGTCGGACAGGAAGTTCACCGGCACGGTGCCAAGCTTCTTGTCGGCCAGTCCTGCGTAGTTCTTCGCCGCGACCGCATCGAGCAGCGCCTTGGGCGCATTGAACGGATCCTGGCCGGTGGCCTTGGCCGCCACTTCCTCCAGGCGCGTGAACGGCACCTGCTTGCTGCCGTCGAGCTTGGTGTAGCCGGTGACGTTGCCGAAGGTGATGCGCAGCGAGGAGTTGGCGTCGGGGTAGACGAACTGGCCCTTGCTCTTGCGGTAGTCGGCCACCGCCTGCAGGTACACCGGTCGCGCCAGCAGCGCATCGCCGGCACGCGCCTTGCCTTCGCTTTCCAGCTGCAGCACGGTCGGCATGATCGCCACCGCGAACTGGATCGCCGGGTCCTTGCTCTTCTCCAGTTCGGCGCTGCTGGCCGTCATCAGCCGCAGCCGCTGCTCGGTGATGCCCAGGTTGGTCTTGGCCAGCTTGTCGAGGGCGCGATTGATCGCCTTGTCGTCGCTGCCACCAAGCCACTTCTCGACCGCGGCGACGCGCTGCGACGCCGGCAGCTTGGTGTACTCACGCAGCCAGTAAGCCTGCAGCTGGCGATCCATCGCCGGCACGTAGCGACGCTCCATCTGCCGCATGCCGCCTTCGAAGGTGGCCATGTCGCGCTGCTGGTAGCCCTGCTCGCGCTGCGCATCGGGCTTGGCGCGCTCGAGCGACAGGCGGTACAGCTGGGTCGCGGCACCGAGCACGCCGGTGCTGCGCAGTTGCCCGAACACCAGGTCGCGTTCGCGATTGACGCGCGCGGCATCGTCAAGCTGGATCAACTTGGCGTGCGCGGCCAGCGCCGCCTCGCCCTTGCCGCTCTGCTTGCGCAGCCAGTCGAGCACCGCGGTTTCCTCGGCCTGCTTGGTGCTGGCGGCGTCGATGCGCTTGAAGCCGGCGAGCTGGCCGTCGTAGTTCTTCATGGTGTTCTGCCAACCCTTGACGGTGTTGGCGTACTTCACCGCGACGTCGGGGTTCTTGCGTCCCTCGGCCTGGACCAGCGCGACCAGGTCCTTGTAGTGGCCGGCGATCGTCGGATAGGTCCAGTTCGCGGTTTCCTCGAACTCTTCGGCCAGCGCGTAACGCGCGGTGCGGCCCGGGTAGCCGGCCACCATCACGAAGTCGCCGGCCTGGAGCGGCTTGTCGGCGAACTTCAGCCACGCCTTGGGCTGGTAGGGCACGTTGTCGGGCGAGTACGCCGCGGGCTTGCCATCCTTGCCGACATAGGCGCGATAGAACGCGAAGTCGCCGGTGTGGCGCGGCCAGGTCCAGTTGTCGACCTCACCGCCGAAGTTGCCCACGCCGGCGGGAGGCGCGTACGCCAGGCGCACGTCGCGGATCTCGAGGTTGCGGAACAACCGGTAGGTGTTGCCACCGGAGAAGCTGTACAGCCGGCAGCGGAATCCGGCTTCGCGCTCGCACGAGGCCACCAGCTGCTTCTCGATGTTCTCCAGCGCGACCGTGCGGCCCAGCGCATCGGGTGCGGCGGCAATCGCGTCCTGCACCTGGCGGGTCACGTCCTGGATCGTGTCGAGCGCATAGATGCGCGCGTTGGGACCGGCCGACACTTCCTGGGCTGGCGTGGCGGCGTTGAAGCCGTCCTTGATGAGGTTTTTCTCGGGCGTGGAGTTGAGCTGGATCGCGCCATAGGCGCAGTGGTGGTTGGTCACCACCAGCCCCTGCGGCGAAACGAAGCTGGCGGTGCATCCGCCCAGCGAAACCACCGCGGCCATCGGGTCGCCGGTGAGGTTGGCCAGTTGCTTGGGATTGAGCTTGAGGCCGGCCTTCTTCAGCGGGCCGGCGATTTCCGGCAACTGCTGCGGCACCCACATGCCCTCGCCTGCCCGGGCGGCGCCGACGCCAGCCATCGCACCCAGTACCGCAACTGCCAACACGCCATGACGCATGCATCCGCTCCGAACAGGAAGATCAACGGTCGAGTCTAGCCTTTGCCGCGCCTGCACGGCCATGGCAAGGACCATGGCCGCGTTCAGGTTTGACGGAGTGGTTATTCCGCCGGCAGGTTCATTTCCTTGAGCAGGTGCGGCGCCGGATACACCTTCGCCAGCAGCCAGCGCAGGTAACGCATGTCGACATGGATCGCGCGCTTGTAGCGCGGATCGAACATCCAGCTCGCGCTCACCGCTTCCCAGTTGCTGTCGAAGTTCAGCGCGATCAGGTCGCCCTTGGCATCGAGCACGGGCGAGCCGGAATTGCCGCCGGTGGTATCCAGGTTGGTCATCAGGTCGACGGTCTGCGTGCCCAGGCTGGGCTCGGCGGTGCTGCCGAAATCGCCCTTGGCGATTGCCTCAAGCAGCGGCTGCGGTGCGTTGAACGGCTCCTCGCCGGTGTGCTTCTCGACGATGCCCCGCACCGTCGTCAGCGGCAGGTAATGAACGCCGTCGCGCGGATCCATGGCATTGATGCGGCCATAGCTCACGCGCAGCGTCGAGTTGGCATCCGGGTAGACGGCTAGGCCCTGCGAATTGCGGTAGGCGATCAACGCGCGCATGTAGGCCGGGCGCAGGCGCAGCAGTTCGCCGGCATTGGCCTTGTTCTCGTCTTCCATGCGCTGGATCGCCGGCAACAACTTCGCTGCGGCCTTGAGCAGCGTGTCGCCGGATTCGGCCAGCGTGGCGCTGTCGGCGTTCATCGCATCGAGGCGCGTGGCTTCGTCGCCCAGCTTCGTGCCTGCGTACAGCGCATCCAGGCGGTACTTCAGCTGCGCCGGCGAGATGCCGAACACCGCATCGAACTCGGCCACGTGTTGCGGCGCCGGCAACGTCAGGTACTGGGTCAGCAGCTCGGTCAGCAGCGCCTTCTCGATTGCCGGGGCGTAGCGGCGCTGCACCTGCTTGAGCTGGCCGGTGATCAGCACTTCGTCGCGCTGCTGGTAACCGCTCTCGCGCTCTGCATCGGGCTTGGGACGCTCCGCGGCCCAGCGCTGCAGCGTGATGGCCGAACGCAACAGTTGCGACTGCGACTGGATCAGGCCCAGCAGCTGGTCGCGCTCGCGCGTCGCCACGCCCCGGTCGATGACCGCCTGCGCGGCATCGATGTCGGCGCGCGTGGCGGCGGCATCGGCCTGCTTGTCCAGCCATGCGTACATGGCGGCCTCGTCGTCGCTGCGCACCTTGGCGGCATCGCTGCGAATCAGGCCGTCGAGTTCGCCCTGTGCACGCTTGAGGGTGTTCTTCATGCCGCGCACCTGCGAGGCGTAGCTCACGCGCGCGGCTTCATCCTTGCTGCCACCTGCCTCGATCACGTCGATCATGCGCTGGTACAGCGCCACGCGCGACGGCAGCTGCCAGTCGATCTGGTTGGCGAACTCCGACGCCATGCGATGACGGAACGTCACGCCCGGATAGCCGGCCAGCATCGCGAAGTCGCCGTCCTTGACGTTGCGCGTCGACACTTGCAGGTGTGCCGGCGGCACATACGGAACATTGTCGGGCGAGTAGTCCGCCGGCTTGCCGTCCTTGCCGACGTAGGCGCGCAGCAGGGTGAAGTCGCCGGCATGGCGCGGCCAGACGAAGTTGTCGACTTCGCCGCCGTAGTTGCCGATGTCGTTCGGCGGCGCGTAGACCAGTCGCACGTCGCGCAGTTCGAGCTGGCGCACCAGGTAGAAGTCGGTGCCGTAGTACATGTTGGCGACGCTGCAGCGATAGCCCGGCTCGCTTTCGCACTGGCCGACGGCAGCCTTGCTGGCGCTGTCGATGGCGTCGAAGTACTCGCGCCCCTGCTTGCCGCGCGCAGCAGCGAGGATGCTGTCGGTGATGCGGTCGAAACCGGTGGTGACCAGCACGCGGTAGTCGGGATTGGCCGGCAACTCAGCGGCCCGGTCGCTGGCGATGTAGCCGTCCTTGATCAGGTCGCGGTCCGGCTTGGAGTTGTACTGCACGACGCCGAAGGCGACGTGGTGGTTGGTCAGCACCAGGCCGTCCTGGGACACGAACGCGCCGCTGGCACCGCCGACCTTGACCACCGCATTCATCGGCGGCCGCGCCAGTTCGGCCAGGTCGCCGGGCTTGCCCTTGAAGCCGGCCGCCTTGAGCTGGCGGGCGATATCAGGCAACTGCGACGGCATCCACATGCCCTCGTCGGCGCGCGCGGCGCCCGCTCCCAGGCCCAGCAACAGGGATACGGACAGAACGGACAGACGGTGGCGCATGGTCGACATGACAGGCATTCGGCGATTCGGGCAAGCCGGGGACGATAGGCCAATCCTGCCGCCCCGGGCAAACCCGCCCCCCGGCCGGACCGGGTCGGCGGCGTATAATTGCCGTCTCTTTACCGCCAAACCGCCAAACCGCGGATTACCCCCCAATGACGCAATCGATGAAGGCGCTGGTCAAGCGCGAAGCTGGCAAGGGCATCTGGATGGAAGAGGTGCCGGTGCCGACGCCCGGCCCGAACGAAGTCCTGATCAAGCTCGAGAAGACCGCGATCTGCGGCACCGACCTGCACATCTACCTGTGGGACGAGTGGAGCCAGCGCACGATCAAGCCGGGCCTGGTGATCGGCCACGAGTTCGTCGGCCGCATCGCCGAAGTCGGCCCGGGCGTGACCGGCTACAAGATCGGCCAGCGCGTGTCGGCCGAAGGCCACATCGTCTGCGGCCACTGCCGCAACTGCCGCGCCGGCCGCCAGCACCTGTGCCCGAACACCGTCGGCATCGGCGTGAACCGCAATGGCGCCTTCGCCGAATACATCGTGATGCCGGCCAGCAACCTGTGGCCGATCCCGGACCAGATCCCGAGCGAGCTGGCCGCCTTCTTCGACCCCTACGGCAATGCAGCGCATTGCGCGCTGGAGTTCGACGTGGTCGGCGAGGACGTGCTGATCACCGGCGCCGGCCCGATCGGCATCATTGCCGCGGGCATCT
>Ga0209025_1003624_pt1 | contig 14380 bp, 11 predicted proteins | sample AraplaMF_Col_mLB_FD_184256 | JGI IMG/M metagenome (GOLD analysis project Ga0209025, IMG submission 184256) | Arabidopsis root microbial communities from the University of North Carolina, USA - plate scrape MF_Col_mLB (SPAdes) (version 2) | ecosystem: Host-associated > Plants > Roots > Endosphere... | reverse complement strand
CTATTTAATTCCCATTCTTTAAATTTCCCTGGATACAACTCGTGTAGCATGGCATATGGACTATTTTTCCAAAATCTCTCTAATGGAGTTATTAACCTTTGATTAATCATCCATCTTCTACTATAGACCTTTGTAAGTTCTTCATTAGTTAACTTTTCTTTTTCCTCTATCGTCCATTTTAATGCGCCCAGTGCCTTTTTCTTTGTCCAGTAGTTTTTAGGTGTTTTCTGGAATTCCCATTCTTTAAAACATCCAGGATATAACTCATTTATCATACTAAATGGACTATCATTCCAATATCTCTCCAATGGGGTCCTTAAGCCTATTTCTGAAAACCAAATTACACTAATTTTTTTTCTTATCTCCTCATTATTCATTTGTTTTCTTTCCTCTATCGTCCATTTTAATGCTTCCAACGCTTTTTTTCTTGTCCATAAACGACTAGGAGTTTTTTTAAACTCCCATTCCTTAAAATGGTCTGGATATAATTCATTTATCATTATGTAAGGACTACCTCCCCAAAAAATTTGGCAAGGCGAACTCAAATTATGATTAGATAACCACCGAACGTTATAAACCTCCAATAGTTTATTATCTGTTAACCTTTCTTTTTTTTCTATCGTCCATTTTAACGCTTTCAATGCCTTTTCCTTTGTCCAATAGTTCCTAGGTGTCATATGAAATTCCCATTCTTTAAAACAATTCGGATAAACATCATTTATCATCACATATGGGCTATCATGATATTTAACGCTAAGTAAACCACCTAATTTATATTTAATAATTAATTGGGATTTCCAACTCTTAAGAATTGTTTCTTTATCCCACTTTAAAACTTTTTCTATAAGATACTTGATTACACGTTTTGCTAGATTATTATCTTGATCATCACTCCATGTACCTTTGGGAAATCTGTTCCTTTTACCGTCCAATATCTCTTGGTATATCTCTTCTATTTTTATTACCATTACAACCCTTTTCTCTCTTTCTATAGTGATTTTTACAGTAAACGAGATAAAAATCACCAGCAATTACAAATTTATTTCTAAGCAATAATCCACCTATATTTTAAATGCTAATAGGTGAATTTTGTTCATAATTAATATATATAATTGAACACTAATCCCCCCTCGATAAGGGGGAATAAGGGGCTCAACCCATCAAGTTAACATTTTGAAGTTCCCCTTTAACGAAAATTCTGTGTTTTTTATAGAAACGAAGTTTATTTTTATCGTTTTGGGGGCAACCTGTTCTGTTAGGTTGATGGGCATGGGGTACAGCCATAATTACACACACAGAAAAAGAATCCCTTATGATTTCTGGGATTCTATTTCTTGTTTAAAGTTTTTTCAGACAAATGATTTGTACATCAATTTATCTTTGATATACAGATCATTTATCTGATAATTCCTATAAATAATTGCGGAGTAATAAACTTACATAAATGCTTTTAAAAGTTCTTGAACCAATGGAATTGCTCCACCTATGAATTTTAAAACTGCCATTGCGATTTCCATAATCATTTCCTCCTTCTTAATATTATGATGTAGTAAATCTTATACTCTCATTATATTAAGTGTATTAACTAATATCAATACATTTTAATATGCAATATTTCATCTTAAAATCATGCTTAATACTGTTATAATAGAAGAGGTAAATTCTACATCATTTTTCGATATACTAAACAGCTAATGAATACATAAAAAAAGAAGAGAATTTTTAAAATTCTCTTCTTTTTTTATGTATTCATAGGGGTCACTATATGGGGTTTAAATCTAAACTTTCTTTAAAAAGATATTATGATTTTTATTAGGCTATCTCCACAGTCCTTGCGGTTAGAAGCCTTATCGCTTCATTCTTTAGATTGATACTTGCGTTAATATCCCTATCATGGTGTGTACGACAAGAAGGGCAGTCCCACTTACGTAGGTTTAGATTTTTAACGTCTTTGTTTTGATATCCACAACAAGAACATAATTGGCTTGAAGCAAATGTTTTCGATACCACAATGATTTGTTTGCCGTACCATTTTTCCTTATATTCCAACATAGTTCGAAACTGTGACCATGATACCTCACTAATTGCTTTTGCTAACTTATGATTCTTTAACATATTCAATACTTGCAAATCCTCTATACCGATAACATCGTGGTTTTTGATGATTTCAGTCGAGATTTTGTCCAAGTAATCTTTTCTAGCATTCGTCATGTATTCATGAATTCTAGCTACTTTTACTCGTTGTTTATTCCAGCGAGAAGATCCTTTCATTCTTCTAGAAAGAACACGCTGTGCTTTTGCCAACTTCTCTTCTAATGATCGAAAAAACTTCGGATTTTTATAGATTGTTCCATCTGACAAAATGGCGAAATCTTTTAGTCCCACATCCATTCCAATGTAAGAATTTGTTTTCGGAAGTTCTTGCACTTCTGTTTCTACTAACAATGACGCAAAGTATCTGCCAGAAGGGTTCCGTCTAACCATAGCATTTAAAATACGTCCCTTTACTTCACGACTTTTGGCACATCGAACAAGACCTAGTTTTGGCAATTTTATTCTGTTTCCTACAACGGCAATGTTTTCATTTGTTTGTTTTGTGGTGTAAGATTGTACGGTATTCTTCTTAGATTTGAAACACGGGGCACTGTTTTGTTTTTTGAAAAAACGTGTATAAGCATCCGCAAGGTTGCGAACAGACGACTGAATAGCAATGCTATCTACTTCTTTTAACCAAACAAACTCATTCTTCATGGCAGGAAATTTGGCAGAGCATGTACCATATGTCAAACCATTTCCTGTTTCTTTGTATGCGTTATCCCATAGAGATAGGAAATGATTGAATACAAAACGAGAACAACCAATCGTTTTATTGATTAGCGTTGCTTGTGCTTTATTTGGATATATACGAAATTTATATGCTTTATTGATAATCATTCGTTTCACCTCCAGTTCGACATATGCCGAACAATTAAGATGGCTTCATGCTATCCCTTGTCCGAAGCCAATTCATCTCCCACCTACTCACTTCTCGTTCCTTAAGGAAGGAGTCTTCTTGGCTAAAATGATAAAAAGTGCACCATCCTATCTTAATGGCGCACTTTTTTATTTTATTTAATCCGAGAAGGTGTAATATGTTCTAGCCATAGAATGCCATCATACTGTTGATTTGGAATCATAATTTCATCCTGAAACCCCCAATGTTGTGCAATTATTGGTGTATACATCCAAGATGTTTCAGGACGATTTTTCTCGCCTTTTAAATTTACAAACACTTGTGGATGTTGCGCAGCTTTCAAAATTTCTTCGATACTATTGGATTCATGTTTCTCCTTTACATATTGGATTGTTTTATTGTCATTAGAGTCTAGGCTACTTCCTCTATACGCAAATAAACCAATGGCATACATCTGATCCTTTATATGTTTTGGTAGGTAATCTATCATATTGGGTCCTACGAATCCGTATTTATGAGTATTACTAATATCCTGTATCATTTTAGAATTTTGTTTTCGAATGTGGTAATTATGACCCCATACCATTATTTTTTTACCTGTATATTGTATTTCACTAAGCCATGCTAAGTTTTGAGCCATCTTTTGGTCACGTGAATATAATGAGTAATTATTGTAAATAGTGTAGTCAAATGGAATGCTATACTGCTCTTTCATTTGATTTGACATATATGTTTTAAGCGAATCAATACGAGTACTAATTGTCTTTTCTAAAAGATTTACATCATATAATGATTTAGGTGCCACTTGTCGTAATTCATTCTTATGTTGTTGGATAAATTCTTTTATCCTTTCATATTTGCCTATAAGGGGTGTCTGCATTGCTTGAAACTCTTTATAGGAAGACACAGAACGATATTTAAAGATATCACCCTCCACTTCTGTAAGTAAATTAGCTACTTCAGGATTCAACTTCTCAATCCACTCAGAAGCAAAGGTTGCAAATGGAAATTTTTCAATTTTATACGGGATTTGTATGTCAAACCCCGTTAATATAAGGGGTGTCCCTTTTTCCTTTTGTTCCTTTATGTATTGAAATAATTCTTCCACGTCTTCTGTAGACCATACATCAGAAATAGATTTCTTCATCGCTTGTTCAGCTGTTAAATTATCTAAGTCTTGATACCCTGTATTCGCTTCCGCAAACCCTGATTCAAATGCAATTACATCATAATCCATTTCTTCATGTAAATACTTAATTATACGAATCTTCGATTGGTTCATTTCTGTTGAACCATGTGTTGATTCACCAAGGAGAACGATACGTTTGTCTTGTACCGTTTCTTTCAAGAATGATAAATCCTCATACGTAAAAGCAGTTGGTTCTTTTAATTTTTTTGCATGCTCCCTAACCCATTCTTGCCATTTTGGCTGATCCACTAGTTTTTCTTCAGCTGATACTGCCGTTGTAAATGTCGTTAGTGCAAGAATAGATGCTGTAATTCCTACTTTCCACTTTGATAACACACATACCCCTCCTGTATTTGCTAGATTCCCCACCCATTTATGAAAAGAATTTTCTATAACCAATGTATGGGTTTATGTAATTTATTTCCTCACGTTTATATTAATAAATAGATATGATGAAAACAAGATAAAAGACATAAAATTCATTCTAATTAGAAAAGATAAAATAATTATATGAGGCTTTACCCATTCACTCAAATTGGGGAACAATTCATTTCTTAAGTTGATGGGCATGGGATATCGCCAGCATTTTGAAAAAACATGCTAAGCAAAAAATACAATAAGCTGCCCATATGGACAGCTCATTTACATAATTTTCGTTATTGGAAGTGGATTAATATCAGCTTATTCGTCTTATAAGTTCAATCGAGGACAATTAGATTCCTAAATATTTCAATTCCTTTTATATGTTGTAGTATTAAAAAAATGTCGTAGACTGAAAATATGCTTTCTGTACCTAAAGGAGAATGTGTTGAACGAGATGACTAGTGGAGTTGGAAGTATAGGAGAGTATAAGAAAACCGCCTGTGATGGCGGTCAATTTTTAACATAGTAATGGAGTTCATATAATCATCTTAAAAGTGCATCTTAACGAGGCGTATTAAAATATGTCGTTTTAATTTAACGCTTTTATGATGTTATCTACAAATATTTTATCGATTTCATGTCCTTGGTTTGTTTGTTCTGAATCCATAATTATTCCTTGTGATTTCTCTTTGTCAATCCACAAATAGTATGTTTGAGTTGTTCCACTTAAAAAGTGAACATTTACTTTAAAATTTGGCTTGTGTGTACTAGATGTATTTGAATGTGTATGCCCGATATGGATGATAGCGTTCACGAATGCTCCAACATCAAATTGTTTTACGAATATGTAGGTCTTATTCCCCTCAACTTCAATAAATTCAATAGATTTATCTTTTATGGAGTGTACTCCTTCACCGTCCTTCGCTGTATTATGAAGTATAATACCATCTTCTGACTGCTCGCAATCTCTTAGCATATATGCCACACCATGTGTTTCTTGAGGAGTAACGAACTTCTTACAAATATCCTTTCTATAGTCGTTTTTGTACTTGTGAGTAAAAGTAAATTTCTCATCTTGATAAGTTACAGTGTTTAAACTCGGTACTTTTGCCTCCTCGTCAATGAAATAATCTTTAATTTGTATTTCGTCACTTTTCTTATCTTTTACATTTTGAGAAAATGTTTCAAATCGTTCTAGATTTCTAGATTTTTCTTTATATAAGTGTAAAACAATATCATTTTTGTTTGCTTCAGTGTATGTCTCTTCATCGCCATTAATAAATACAATTAAAGCAGCGATCGATAAGCATAATGCTCCAACAATTAATGTTTTCTTCAAATTGAGTTCCTCCCTAAAGGATATTATAAATTTAATCATAACAATAAATGACTATTCTTATTAAAAAACTTAGTACTTCGAATAGGTTAAGTTTAGATCACATATCTCTAATCAGGTGATCAATAAATGAACAAAATAACTTAACATGGTATAATAATATTTGGATGGGAGTCCAATGTTATTAAAATTAAAGTGGTTATCAAGTCGGAGGAAGGCACCTTAGGGTGTCTTTTCTTTTTAAAATATATAAGCGCACCAGAACCGGTTCATGAATATGGAAATCTCATCTATCAAATTTGGAACTAACTTCTTCCGAAACATTGTTCCTCATTTACCAACCTGTTTATGTTTTTTCAAACTTTACAACAGAGCCACATTGTTTTAATTGAATTTTGTGTTATACTTCTATAGGCATCTGATTTTTATTCAATATAAAAGTATGTGAAAAGCCCTTATCAATTCGATAATGGTTTTTCTATTTTTTATGAAGATCGATTATATAGCATGGGTAATAAATTTAAAGGAGAATTATAAAATGATTTTTCCAAGTAACATCAATACGTCTTATGAGTATTCAATTATAGAAATTCAATGTTTACCTTGTATTTCTACAGCACCCGATTTTTATGATAATTTTGTACTTATTTGTAGTACTTATCTTAACAAAAATGATAAAGCACATGGTCATACTACATTTGAAATTCAATCTATAAAAGAACTGTCTTATAATAATCCAAATGTAAAAAATGCTAAGAAGTTTGTATACCAAGGTGGGTCTTTGAAAATAAATGATTTTGTAACAATTACTCAAGCGGAATCAGACTATGATACGAAATTCATAGCGAGACTTTCCTATCAATATCATAGCGATCAAGAGAGGGAATATATACAAGAGCAAGATTTACTCTTATTTTCCATTTCTGAAGGGCCAAAGGGGCAATTGTCTAATATTCCTTATTTATATCTTCCTCCGGATTTTAAGAAGTATATAGAATATTATCAGGCTAAGCACGATTCTGAAGTTCTTCACACCGCTTACTCAATATTAGAAAATTTCATAAAAGAACATGATTATTCAGAATCTTTCATTAATCAATTTGAAACTTTAAAAGAAAAACAAAACAATAAATCTCTTATCTTGTATGATAGCTTTTTACGGAATCAATATAAGAAAATTTGATTTATTTTCATAGAAACATCAAAAACCCTTTAAATATTATACAAAATATGCCTATTTCTTTAAAAAAATGAAGAAAATGCATAAATGCATAAAACTATATATGTATTTTGTAGTATCCTAGACTGTATCTGTCTAAAAGTCTTTCATAGTACATTTTTGACACTCCCACCCCTAAAGGGGCAAGCTGACATAGGTCAGTGGGATTCTTGCTACCGAAGACCAAAGGCGAAGTCCATTTCTGGTATCGCTGACGTGCAAGATTGCGATTCGCTATCACCACTCCCATGACAGACCGTATAGGTTCTCCTTATGCTTTAGCGTCTAGTACTTGACGACATGTATTGTTTTACGCACGAAGTGAAATTGATTCGTGCAACCTCATACAATATTCATTTTTTTGAGAACATTATTGTTTTAGAGTCTTTTTGCATGACTTTGAGGCCATTTTGACATGTTTTGCTACGCAAAAGCGATCCTTTCATCCCATGCTTAAAGGCGGACTTAAGTTCTGCAGGGGCTTTCTCGTATCGTAAATCTATAAATTTTAGTTAAAAGATACCACTTGTTTAATAAACTTAGTGAAGTAAAGTTAATTACTTTAATATATTATTAGGAGAGAATTTATGAGTAAAAAACTATTAAAATCAATAACATCATTAACGATGGTAGGAGGTGCATTGTTAGGAACAAGTAGTGATCCCGTAAAAGCTGAAGTCCAGTCAGGGGGAAATTCAGTTGTATTTAATGATGTTCCCAAAAACCATTGGGCAAATAATGCCATTACGAGCTTAGCTAATCGTAATATTATCGGAGGATATGGAAATGGAATGTTTGGCCTGGGAGATAATGCTACTCGTGAACAGGTGGCAGCTTTAATTTATCGTGTGCTAGCTCCTGCTAAAAAAGGAGGCACTCTTAATAAGGACAACTCTTTTTATATTATGCAAGATGGGTCTCAGCTTAAAAATCCATATAAGGACATTAATAAAAACTCAACAATGTTCCTAGAAGAGATTCTATTTTTGACAGACATAGGAGTCTTTAAAGGGGATCAAAATGGGGCATTTCGACCAAAAGAATCATTAAGTCGTGCAGAAATGGCACAGGTCATCAAGACTGCTTTTAAAGTTCCTGTGTTAAGTAAACATACTTTTAATGATGTACCAGAAAATTCATGGGCGAAGGACGCCATTAGTGCCGTACAGTCGAATAAAATTGCATCAGGTACAGGTAATGGAGGTTTTGAACCAAATAAAACTGTAACTCGTGAACAGTATGCACAGTTTTTATTTAATGCATTAAATTATAGGGAACAATTAAATACACAAAATCCTGATGTGACAAAGCCAAATAAAGAAGATACGAGTGTACAAACTGAGGTACAACTATTAGAAGCTTATAAAAAAGACATGAAAAATTATATTAATAATCATGAAGAAGATATAACTATAACATATAAATCTAAACAATCTAATATTAGAGAAGTTATGGATACGCTTGTTAAAGCATATGATGAGACAGTTGATTCAAATGAATACATGAAATACAACGTTGCAAATACACAATATTCTATTCGTGGTATTCCAGGAGATTATGTATTTACATTAAAAATTACATACCGTGAATCAAAAGAGCAAATGAACTATGTAAAGACACAAGCAAAATCAGTTATCACTTCTATTGTTAAAGCTGGTATGGATGAACATGAAAAAGTAAAAGCGATTCATGATTATGTCGTAAAACATGTTTCGTATGATACTTCTTTCCAGGCTTATACGGCATATGAAGCTTTAGCAAACCGTTCTGCTGTTTGTCAAGGATATGCATTATTAACTTATCAATTGTTAAAAGAGGCAGGAGTAGAAGGTCATATTGTAACAGGGACTGGAAATGGACAACCTCATGCTTGGAATCTAGTGAAAATTGAGGGGAAATGGTACCATCTTGATACAACCTTCGATGATCCAATTCCAGATGTAGAAGGACGTGTAACTTATTCATACTATAATTTATCTGATGAACAAATTGCTAAAGATCACCAATGGGATCGTAATCAATTTGCGAAAGCAACAACAATCTATAATAATGAGTTAACAAATAAAATTCAGATCGGTAGCCCGAAAGCAATGGGATATCAGAAAATATTAACGGATATCAAACGCTAATATGAATCTATGTAGTTTATTAATAAAATTAAACAATGAACAAACGATAAATTGAGGTCTGTGTAACATTGGACCAGTACTAGATAAAAAAAGAATCCCATAAACATATATGATATGGGATTCTTTTTTTTATTTTATTTATTTATCTGATGTGTATATTTACAGCATGTAATCATTTTAACTAAATTTAGGTGATTCCTCTCTCTCTTCAATTTGTATGTAGGTGCATGGCACCAGCAAATAGGTGGGAGATGAATTACTATTTTTTCATAATAAAACATACGTTTTATCGAACTATATAAACTAACGAGATAGCCTAATCCATGATTAGTTCTTATACTTGTATAGAAATAAACACGCAAGATAGGTGAGTTTAGGAAGCGATCACTTCTAAACAAGCTGGAAGTGGAGATAGTTTACGAAATTCATTTAGTCCTTATATGTGTTTTGTAAATAACGATCATATAAATCTTTTTCTAAAATACTTTGTTTATCTTGTAGTTCCTTAAATTGTTCAATGAATTCACTATCTTCTTTTGTGCTTCGACACAAAGTATAATAAGCATCATGGAGAATTTTAGATTCTTGATGAGCATCATAGTAGTCCATATAGGTCTTAAATTCTGGTGGTAGATAAAGATAAGGGACGTTAGAAAAAGAACCTTTGATTCCTACTGAAGTAGAAAATAGGAGTAAGTCTTTATTTTGTATATATTCCATCTCTTGATCTTTAGAATATTGGTAAGAAAGGTTTGCTATAATCTTTGTATCATAATCAGTTTTTACCTCAATTATGTTTACAAAATCATTAATCCTTAAAGTACCACCTTTGAATGCAAACTTTTTGGCTTCTTTAACGTGTGAATTATTATAAGATAATTCTTTTACAGATTGGATTTCAAATGTAGTATGACCATGTGCTTTATCATTTTTATTAAGATATGTACTACAAATAAGAACAAAGTCGTTTTGAAATTTTATTGTTTCAGAATTATAGGGTAAGCATCTAATTTCTATTATTGAATACTCACACATACCGTTAACATTATTGGGAAAAGTCATTATTATTATAATTCTCCTTTATATTTATTTCAGGTGAAGAGTAGTTATTCTTCACTACCTTTATTTTAAATAAATTATAGATTAATAGTAACCCTCAATTCCAGAAATTTATGAGGACTTTTAAAAAAGCAGTCTAACTCCTAATACTCCAGTTAAAGGGTTCTGGTGCAAAAATAAAATAAAAGAGAATAAAGCGCATATATTCCTAACGGAATCGTATCTTATGCTACCAGTCCAAACAATTGATGGATGAATTTTTTCTGGTTTTGGACAGACTGGTCCCGTAAATCAATCTGTTCTTTTTTAATCATATGCATAGCTTCTACTCCAGAAAGAATGGATGTAGCTGTGTCAAAACATTTAAACCCTAGCATAGAATGGATTCGCTTCTTTATAAAGCGATGATCTTGTTCTACTATGTTATTCAAGTATTTTTGTTGTCTAAGTTGCATACCATCAGGTATGCTTTTCTCTTTTTTCAACTGTTCAATTGCTATAGGATAAGCTGGATTCTTATCGACTGTCATAACACGAGGCTGCGAAACATGAAAAGACCTCAAAGCTTTCTTGAAAAAGCGCTTTGCAGTCTTCTGGTCTCTTGTTTTGCCTAGGCAAAACTCGATTGTGTTTCCTCTCGAATCAACAGCACGATACAGGTACATCCTATTGACCTTTTACTTTGATATATGTTTCATCGACTCTCCAAGAGTCATTTGTTTGTTTGAGGTGACGTCGGATTCGTTTGTCCAATTCATGTACCCAACGCATAATCGTTGTATGAGAAATGGATAAACCTCGTTCTTCTAGCATTTCCACCAAATCACAAAAACTGAGGGTGTACCGTAGGTACCATCTTACCGTTAACAAAATAATATCAGGCTGATAATGCCTCCATTTGAATACATTTTCCTTTTCCATACCAATCACGCACCCTTTCTAAAGTAATAGTAACAGTATGTCCAAGATTTATAGATTCATTGCAGTTGTCCTTAAGTTTTTGCACCAGAACCAGGAGTCTTCTTGGCTAAAATGATAAAATAAATATTACATAATGCTCTATTAATCTTTGAATTATTTGTAAGAAATGCTAAAGTTAAATAGGTTAAAAAAATATATAAAGTGAGGCGATATTTTTGAAAAAGTTTAGCTTATTACTAGCGGTATTTGTAATGATTGTTTCATTATTTATCCCTAATCTTGCAAGTGCTAAATCTTTCCCTGATGTCCCATCTAATCATTGGGCATATAAAGAAATTAACTACTTAGCGGAAAAAGGCATTATTAATGGTACCCCGGAGGGATATTTTAATCCTAGTGACAATGTAACTCGTGGACAAATGGCATTAATGTTAGATTTATCGTTAAATTTAGAAAAGCCAGCTAGCTATACTCATATTTTTTCAGATGTAACCAAGGGTATTTATTACTATGATTCTGTACATAAGTTAGCCCATTATAACATTGTACAACGTGAAAAAAACTACTTCCCTGATCGTTCGTTAACTCGTGCAGAAATGGCTGTCGTACTCGTCAAAACATTTAATTTAAAACCTACAGGTACTGACGTAAACTTCCCTGATGTTCCAGCTAGTCATTGGGGTTATCAATATATCAAAACTTTAGCTCAAAATAATATTACTGCTGGATTTCCTGATGGTTCATTCGGCCCAGACTTAAAAGTAACTCGTGAGCAATTCGCTGCATTCTTAGCTCGCGTATTGGAACCAAGCTTCCGTCCAACTCTTCCTCAACCTAAAGGCAACTTAGAAGTTCATTATATTGATGTAGGACAGGGTGATGCAACGTTTATAAAGTCTCCAAGTGGAGAAACTATCCTCATTGACGGAGGTAACAACGGCAAAGGTAAGGTAGTCGCAAATTATCTAAAGGGACTAGGATTCCAAACCATTGATTATATGATTGCTACGCACCCTGATGCAGATCATGTAGGCGGCTTAGATGAAGTACTTTATTCCATGAATGTAAAAAATGTTTATGCACCTAAAGTAAGTCATACAACCGATACATTTAAAGACTTTTTAACTGCAGTAGCCGACAAAGGATTAACAATTAAAGAAGCAAAGTCTGGCTTGAATTTACCAATAAACGGTTTAAACTCACAATTCCTAGCTCCTGTTAGAGAATATGGTGACGACTTAAACGAATGGAGTGCTGTATTAAAAGTAACGCACGGCAGCAAATCATTCTTATTTACTGGCGATGCTGAAGCGAAAAGCGAAAAAGATATGGTTGCAGCGCATGGTTCTAACCTAAAATCTGATGTATTAAAACCTGGCCATCATGGAAGTAAAACTTCTTCTTCCCAGCCATTTTTGGATGCAGTTAAACCAAGTATCGCTGTAATCAGTGCCGGTGCAGGTAACCGATATGGACATCCTACACAGGAAACTTTAGCTAAGTTATCTGCAATGTCTGTTAAGGTGTATAGAACTGATTTAAATGGAACTGTAGTTGTTAACAGCGATGGTTCAAACATTTCTGTAAGAACGGAGAGATAATTATGAAAAGAGGTATTATTGACCGTTTTGAAGGAGAATTAGCAGTTATTGAAATTAATAACTCAACAATCGATGTACCAAAATCAAAACTTCCTTCTGCTGCAAAAGAAGGCGACGTTCTTATTATTGAAGATGATACGTATACAATTGATAAGAATGAAACAGACAAAAGAAGACGTGAAGTCCAAGATTTAATGGATAAACTATTTGAATAGCAAAATTAAATAGTTAAATGAAAAGAGTCATCCTGTTGGATGGCTCTTCTTTCACATATACATAGGCTTTATTTACAATTAAGCAAATTTTATTTTATATAAATATTACTATGCTAGTCTAACATTTTTGTATTTACATTTTTTTCTTTTTATCTCATAATTTTAATTGGGAAAAGAGAGGAAAGAAATGGTTCAAATCAAAGTGACACCTGAAATGCTAGAAGAAGTTGCTAATCGTGCAAGTAATACCAGAATCGCATTAGAATCTATACATAATAATTTATGTAATGAAATAGATCATTTGTGTTTTCAATGGATTGGTGCCTCTAATCAACAATTCGTTCAAATGTTCAATGATGCGAGACCAAAAGCTTTTACATCTATCAATTTAATTATACAAGTGGAAGAAGATTTGAAACGAATTGCCGAAAAATTCCGTAATACAGATAATCAAGATGTTACAATGGAAGAAGGTGCAATGTGTGGTAAACCTTCTTCTGAAGAGAATGGATTTGATGGTAAAAAATTAGCTAGAGATATTGCTGGTGAAATAAGTGGTGAATATGATGTTCGTCGTGTTTGGGATGGTATTGATCCATCTACTGGCGAAAAACTTTCGGGGTAGGAACGTGCTGGGTCAGGTGTCATGGCTGTAGCCGGCCTTACACCCTTTGGAAAGATAGCTAAAGTAGGAAAAGGAGTTAAAATGACTGCTAAGGCTACTGAGGCTGCAAATACAGCTAAAAAAGTACCTGTTGGGAAAGCCAGCGGGACTAAGTCAATTATTTCATCCGAAATGGAAGAGAAAATTCTTTTGGGACAGAGAAAAAATCCTAATAAAAATGAAATTATTGGAGGACATTCGTCAAATATTAAAAATAGTCATCCTAATTATGCTACAGAGACGATTAAGGTCAATCCAAATGGTACGATAGATATCAAATATACGACTCAATTCCCTGATGGGAAATTGGCTAAAATAAAAAATAGTACAATATTTCCAGATAGTTGGAGTGATACAAGGATTTTAGATAGTATAACTGATATAGGTAACTCTTCCCCGTTAGGTATTAGAGGAAGAGATGGAGCAACTTTTCATAGGGAAATTATTGACGGCGTAGAAATTGATGTAATAAAAATAGGTGATAATGTGGTTAGTGGATATCCAACAGGTCAAATTAATGCACCATTACCAGGTGGATTTACCAAATAGAGGAGGAACATAAATGTATGAAAAAGTAGATGCAGTATTATCTGAAAATAGCTCTGATAACTACTTCTATGATGATGAGTTTATGTATGTACAAGAGTTGATAAGTGAATTTACTGAAAATGATTGGGATAAATTGCTTCAAAATCTAAAGGACAGAGATGATAAATATAAAATTAGATTAG
>Ga0209025_1003618_pt1 | contig 14389 bp, 12 predicted proteins | sample AraplaMF_Col_mLB_FD_184256 | JGI IMG/M metagenome (GOLD analysis project Ga0209025, IMG submission 184256) | Arabidopsis root microbial communities from the University of North Carolina, USA - plate scrape MF_Col_mLB (SPAdes) (version 2) | ecosystem: Host-associated > Plants > Roots > Endosphere... | reverse complement strand
CGTAACATTAACATACCTTGGCGGAGAGCGCGTTGTATCAAACTACAACGTAATGGGCGTTGCAAAAGCATCACTTGACGCAAGTGTAAGATACTTAGCAAACGACCTAGGACAACACAACATTCGAGTAAACTCTGTATCAGCAGGTCCAATCCGTACATTATCAGCAAAAGGTGTTGGCGACTTTAACAGCATTCTAAAACAAATCGAAGAACGTGCACCACTTCGTCGTAACGTAACACAAGAAGAAGTTGGAAACACAGCGTTATTCTTATTCAGTGATCTAGCAACTGGAGTTACTGGTGAGAATATTCATGTGGATTCTGGGTATCATATTTTAGGGTAATTAAAGATTTTGTAAATTATCTTATCGATAAGGATAAGAAAAAATATTATTGGATGATTAAGGTATATAATAGGTGAAAGCATCTTTTTGATTTGAAAATACAAATCGAAAAGATGCTTTTTTTTTAGTAAATCAACATAAACCAGAGCAAGATAAACAGGGTTTAAAAAGTAACGGATTAATTGCAAAAGCAGTATGTTTGAAAGGGGATAATTGTATTTTATTTTGGATTTTTAAAGTGTGTTTTAAGACAAATTAGGCTTATACAATAAGGGTTTTAGTACATAATCTTTTATCAATTTTTTTGATATTAAGCATATATTACATATGACTAGAGGAGAGTATATAAAAATGGAGGATTGTATTTCGGTATGAAATTTATAGGAAAAACAAAAAGTGTTTGAATATATATAGTGAAAATGAATGCATTAGACCTATAAAGACATATAGCCTTCAAAGAAGGAGAGAGAAAATTGAAAGGAATTATATTGGCTGGAGGGACAGGATCGAGGTTATATCCGATTACAAAAGTTACAAATAAACACTTACTTCCTGTTGGACGATATCCAATGATTTTTCATGCTATTTACAAGTTAAAGCAATGTGATATTACTGATATTATGATTGTGACGGGAAAAGACGCCATCGGGGATATTGTTAAATTTTTAGGAAGCGGGGTTGAATTTGGAGTAGCACTTACTTACAGAGTGCAAGAAGAGGCTGGTGGAATTGCACAAGCTTTAGGGATTTGCAAAGATTTTATTAATAAAAATCATATGGTTGTTATATTAGCAGATAATGTTTTTTCGGATAACATTAAAGGTTATGTAGAAAAATTTCAACAACAAAAAAAAGGAGCAAAAATCTTATTAAAACAAGTAGATAATCCATCGCGCTTCGGTGTGCCTGCTATACAAAATGGTCAAATCATTAAAATAGAAGAAAAACCGGAGCGTCCAAAAAGTTCGTACGCAGTGACTGGAATCTATATGTATGATGCTAATGTATTTTCAATGATTGAACAACTAAATCCTTCAGAGCGAGGAGAGCTAGAAGTTACCGATTTAAATAATTGTTATTTAGAGCAAGGACTTCTCACATATGACATTATAACGGGATGGTGGACTGATGCGGGGACACATAGTTCTCTTCATCAAGCAAATATATTAGCACAAAATGTGAATTATATAGAGTGATCGTACTACAGTTATAACTTTTGAGAATTACATGTAGTATAAAATGATTTAGGAGAGAACTAGATGAATATTTTAGTAACTGGAGGAGCAGGGTTTATCGGCAGTAACTTTGTTCGCTATATGATAAGGAAATATCATAATTACAATATTATTAATTATGATGCTTTAACTTATTCTGGAAACCTAAATAATTTACGTGATGTGGAAGGTACGCTAAATTACACGTTTGTAAAAGGCGAAATTCAAAATAGAGAGCTAATAGAGCAAGCTATGCGTAAATATAAGATTGATGCTGTTATTAACTTTGCAGCAGAGTCTCATGTAGACAGGAGTATAACCAGCCCTACTTTATTTTATGATACGAATGTTTTAGGAGTAGTCGTATTGCTTGAAGCAATAAGAAAATATAAAAATATAAAGTTTATACAAATTTCCACCGATGAAGTATACGGTTCCTTAGGAAATGAGGGAATCTTTAGCGAAAATACTCCCTTATCACCAAGTAGTCCGTACTCTTCTAGTAAGGCGAGTGCTGATTTAATCACATTATCCTATCATAAAACATACGGTATGGACATTAATATTACACGTTGTTCAAATAACTATGGTCCTTATCAACATCCAGAAAAATTAATTCCTCTTATGATTACAAAAGCATTAGAAGAGAGAGAGTTACCTATATATGGAGATGGCGGGAATATACGTGATTGGTTGCATGTATATGATCATTGTACAGCGATAGATTTAGTGTTGCACAAAGGACAAAATGGAGAAGTGTATAACATTGGTGGTAATAATGAAAAGAAGAATATAGAGGTTGTAAAGAAAATTCTCCATAAGCTAAAGAAACCAGAAAGTTCAATTGATTTTGTTCAGGATAGGTTAGGGCATGATTGGCGATATGCAATCAATGCAAATAAAATAACAAAAGAGCTTGGCTGGAATCCAACTTATAGATTTGAGGATGGATTAGAGGAAACCATTCAATGGTATATAGAGCACAAAAATTGGTGGGAGCCATTGAAAAAGTAAAATTTATTATTTAACAATAACGGATAGTAAGAGTATCACTTCAAGGTTTTAAGGAAATAAAAAGTTAGGTAGACATAGACTAACGGCACTTCAATTACGAAAGGAGGCTGAAGGTTATCAAAATTAAAAAGTTTTCTAAACCAATTTATGTTACTTCTCCTTTTCTTCCTCCCTTTCAAGAATTTTCAGATTTAATAAAACAAATTTGGAGTAATCGACATTTAACAAATAATGGTTCAATACATCAAAACTTTGAAAAAAAAATGAGGAAATATTTGGAGGTTAAGAGGAATACACTATTTGTGAATGGTCATATGGCACTTGATATTGCAATTAAATCTTTACAGTTAGCAGGAGAAGTGATTACAACCCCTTTTACATTTGCATCAACCACCCATGCAATTTATATGAATGGATTAATGCCGGTATTTTGTGATGTAAATAAGCATGATTATAATTTAGATGTTTCAAAAATTGAAGAGTTAATTACTGAACATACATCAGCGATTATACCTGTACATGTATTTGGGAATCCTTGTGATATTTATGAGATTGAAAGAATTGCAAAAAAATATAATCTTAAAGTAATCTACGATGCTGCTCATGCCTTTGGTGTCAAAATAGATGGAAAAGGAATCGGCTCATTCGGTGATATATCTATGTTTAGTATGCATGCAACAAAAGTTTTTCATTCTATTGAAGGAGGAATACTTACTTATAATGATGAGCGGTTATATCAAATGTTAAGTCAGTATAAAAATTTTGGAATCGAAAGTACAGAAAGTGTTAATTTAGTTGGTTTCAACGCTAAAATGAATGAATTTCAAGCAGCGATGGGAATTGTGAATCTCCGATATATAGAAGAAGAAATTAATAAAAGAAAAAAGATAGCAAATGTTTATCGTGATAAATTAAAAAACATTCTAGGTATTCGCTTTGTAGAAGAAATGGAGAACGTTCAATATAATTATTCATACTTTTCCATAGAGGTCGATGAAGCGACCTATGGATTAGATCGTAATCAATTATATGAATATTTAATGTCGTATAACGTATATACAAGGAAATATTTTTATCCATTAACAAGTGACTTTCTATGTTATAAAGATCTATTTGATTCGAGGGAAACACCAATTGCGAAAGACATAGCGAATAAAATTTTAGTATTACCACTATACGGAGAATTACAAGTTGAAGATGTAGAGAAGATTTGTATGATGATTAAAACAATTCCTGAACAAAGTGTGATTTGAGAAAGTGTTGAAATATCAAAACCTCTATAGGAGGGAATGTTGTTTGTGAGTGAATTACATGTTAATAAACAAACAGAAAAGATAATGGGTAAGGATGCTTTGCTACCAAAAGTTAACGTTATTATTGCAGCATATAATATGAAAGATTATTTAAAAGAAGCTGTCGATAGTGTCTTACGTCAAGATTATCCCAATTTAGAAGTTATTGTTGCTGATGATTGTTCAACTGATAGTACCGAGGAAATGATGAAACAGTATGAAGGGAATCCTAAAGTTAAGTATATTCGAAATGAAGTGAACTTAGGTTCAAGGATGAATTCTCAAAAATTATTGCACGAGTATGCGGATGGGAAATATATTTTAGGTATTAATCATGATGACTATCTTACGAAGGATGATTATATTGGAAGGGCTGTAACTTTTCTTGAAGAAAATTCAAATGTTTCACTCGTCTTTGCGAATTTAAATATTTTACATGTTAGTTCAGGAGAAGTATATCCTGTTACCAAAGATATACCCAAAATTACAAATGGAATTGATTATTTTTTAAACTATGAAACTAATAGATATCCACATATCACAAGTGTTTTGACATCTGTCTATCGACGAGAAGATGCTATCCGAATGGGATGTTTCTTGGAAAAATCAGAATGCCAAGATTTATTTTTATATTTAAAATTAATGTTAGTTGGTGATGTTGGTTTTATTGCTGACCATGTTGGGGTATATCGATTACATGAAAATAGCTTAAGTTTCAATATGCCTCTTGAAAGTGATTATGGAACTATTGAAGACCTTGAAGAATTATATTCTTATGCATTAGAGAGGCAGTTAAACCCAGAAAAATTAGAACAGTGGTTAATTGGGCGAATATATTGGTTCGTACAATGGCGATTTGAAACAATGTGGCTAAATGGTCAAAAAAATAATGCACTACAATTGTTGATGAGTATTTCCGAAAGTTATCCTCTGGCTTTTAACTGGATTACAGGTCGCTTACATTGGACATAAATACGTGCGGTATCGACTTATTTTTACTTATCCAGTTGTTAATGTGTGAGGGAGGTGTGCAAATGAAGATTGGTATTATGCAACCATATTTTTTTCCTTACATTGGTTATTTTCAGCTTATTCACTATGTTGATAAATGGATTGTCTTTGATGATGTTCAATATATTCAGCAAGGCTGGATTAATCGAAACAGAATTTTACATCCAACAAGAGGGTGGCAATATATTACTGTTCCAGTGGTAAAGCATAGCTATAAAGATTTAATTAAAGATATTCATATTAGTAACACTAAAGATTGGAAAATGAAAATTCTCAATCAAATTTACCATTATAAAAAGAAAGCACCTTTCTATAATCAAAGTATGAGCTTGATTGAAAAAATGCTGAATATCCACACGGAAAGTATTACAGAACTAAATGTTCATATATTAGAAGGTGTATGTGATTATTTGGAAATTCCGTTCTCTTATCAAATTTCTTCTCAAAACAATTATAATCATAATCATGTAAAAAATGCTGAAGAAAGGGTAATTGCTATTAGTAATCAACTACAGGCTAATGAATATGTAAATTCAATAGGTGGTAAAGGGCTATATGATAAGCGAAGATTTCAACAAGAAGGGATAAAGCTTTCTTTCCTAAAAAGCAATATTAATCAACTAGTCTATGAACAAGGATCTCAGCCTTTTGAACCGGCTCTTTCTATTATTGATATACTTATGTTTTGTTCGAAAGATGAAATTCGAGCGATGTTAGATAAATATGAGGTGTTGTAACAGATGGCGCAGAGAGAAATTGGTGGTTTTTTTGAACTAGAGCTTTTGAAAAAACAAGAATATCATAGGAATGCATTGCGATTGAACAAGGCAAGAAGTGCACTTTATTATTTATTAAAGTCAAAACAAATTAAGAAAATTTATCTCCCTTACTACATGTGTAGTTGCATTTTAGAACCAGTAACAGCACTGAAACTAGATTATGAATTATATAGAATCGATGAAAAATTCTATCCCATCTTTAATAAGACTATAGGTGAAAAAGAAAGTTTTCTTTATATTAACTACTTTGGTATTTGTTCAGAAATTGTTTCTAAAGTTGTTACGAATTTCAATAATGTTATTATTGATAATACACAAGCTTTCTTTAACTTTCCTATCTACAGAATCGATACGATTTATTCACCAAGAAAATTTTTTGGTGTCTCAGATGGGGGGTATCTATATACAACCATGAAAATAAAGGATGAATTTGAGAAAGATCAATCCTACAGTCGGTTTGAATTTTTAGCAAAACGAATTGACCGTTCAGCAAGCGATAGCTATCCGTTATTTCAGGAAAATGAAGAATTATTAACAAATGAGACAATTAAACAAATGTCCCCACTTACACAGCGTATATTGAGTAGTATAGATTACGAAGAGGCAAAAAATAATCGTAATGACAACTTTAAATATCTTCATAACCAATTACAAGTAATAAACCAATTACCTCTAAATATTCACCATTTAAATGGACCGATGATATATCCTTTATTTATTCATAACGAAGGGATTAGGGAATTCCTTATTAAAGAGTATATTTATGTGGCAACATATTGGAAAGAGGTGCTAGATTATACGGAAAAAGACTGGTTTGAGCATCAGCTTACTCGATACCTAGTCCCTTTACCAATTGATCAAAGATATGGTATCGATGATATGAAATATATTATACAAACACTGAAAAAAATATTATCTTTTAATCCTAAATCGAGTAGGTGATACGGATGAAATTAAAAGTATTAGTGTTTCCATGTGGTTCTCAAGTAGCGATTGACATTAATTTTGCATTACGCCATGCGATAAGAGTCGAATTATTTGGTGCATCAAGTATAGCGGATCATGGTAAATATGTGTATAGAAATTATATTGATAATGTGCCTAATATTGCAGAAGAGAATTTTTTAGAAGAATTTAATCATATATTGCAAGAAAAGCAAATTGATTTTATTATCCCAACCCATGATACAGTGGCTTTATTTTTAAAAGAGCATGAATCACATTTGGTTGCAAAAGTTATCTCTGCTGATATAGAAACTGTCCGTATATGTCGCTATAAATCACTAACATATAAATATCTTGCACACCATGCATTTGTACCGGTTATTTATAAGCGGGTAAAAGATGTAACAAAATATCCTGTTTTTTTGAAACCAGATGATGGGCAAGGAGGGAAAGGTACTATTCTTGTTACAAATAAACAAGAATTACAATTTTACATAAACAAGTCTCCGAATTTATTAATTTGTGAATATCTACCTGGAGAAGAGATTAGTGTAGATTGTTTTACAGATCGGGGGGGGGATTTGCGAGTAGTTAGCCCAAGGAAGCGCAGAAGAACGCTCGCGGGTATTAGTGTGCATACTGAGTTAATTGAAGTATCAAACGAAATCATGAAAGTGGCAGAAATTTTAAATCAAGAGCTATCTTTCCGAGGGCATTGGTTTTTTCAAATGAAGAAACATAATGATGGGTGTTATAAATTGCTTGAAATATCGAGTCGAATGGCAGGCACGGCGGTATTAACTATTGGACGTGATATAAATTTACCTCTTTTATCTATACTTGATTGTGCAGGGATTGATATTGAGATTCAGCCAAACAATTATTGTATTGAAATGGATAGGTCTTTTATAAACCGCTATCAAATTGATATTTACTATGAGCGTGTATATATAGATTTAGATGACACACTTATAGTAAATAATAAGGTCAATTCTTATCTACTCATGTTTCTTTATCAGTGCTTAAATGAACAAAAGGAGCTTATTCTCATCACAAAACATAAATACAATGTGTCTGAAACATTAGAGACATATAAATTGCAGTCTAAGTTATTTACAAAAATTATTCATATAAATGATTGGGATCAGAAATTCAAATATATGCAAACAGATAAGCCAGCTATTTTTATTGATAATTCTTTTTTAGAACGAAAAGAAGCGAGAGAAAAATTAGGAATTTCATCTTTTGATGTGAGCAATATTGAATGTTTAATAGATTGGAAAGGATGATCTAATATGTTCACTATTATAGATAAAAAACCAAAAATGTTAAAAAGAAAAGCAGGTTTATTTAGTAAGTTATATAACATATCTATTCCTAAATATATTATGGGACGTAATGATTATACGAAACAAGTTATTAATGCTTTTGAGAAGAAAAAGATACAATTAGTAGGAATTATTGATGATTATACAAGTGAAACAGAATATAATGGTTTCCCTATTTTTAAATCAAGCGATATTACTCAGGATAGTTTAGTTATTTCATGTGTAATTAATGGAAGAATGATCACAGCAATAAACAATTTAAGGAAAAATAACATCTCTTATATTCTTACGTACTTTGATTTAGTCTTATATGATAAGAAAAATTTTCTACAAGTTAAATTTTGTGAAAATAATATTATTGATATCGAAAAAAACATTGAACAGTACCGTTGGTTATATACAATACTAGATGATGATGTATCACGTCAAACATTAATACATATTATTAATTTTCGATACAATTTTGACATTGAAGCTTTGAGAATGTTTCAATTTCAGTTAGAAAATCAATACTATGATGTTGTTCAATTTAGTAACAAAGAAACTTTTGTAGACTGTGGTGCTTATGATGGAATGACGACGAAACGATTTATCGAGTTAAATCCAGATTATAAAAGTATATATGTTTTCGAGCCACTTCCAGAACATTATGCGAAAACATGTACAGTATTGCAAGGGAACCCTAATATTTATATAAAACAATTTGCTACCTATCATGAAAATACGATTCAAACTTTTAATTCTCAAAAAGCATCTGCTAGTGGATTATCTGCTGAAGGGAATATAAAGGTAAAAACCGTACGTTTAGATGATACAATTCAAGAAAAAGTAACCTATATAAAGCTTGATGTTGAGGGAGCAGAATACGAAACATTACTTGGTGCAAAGAGATTAATTGAGACATATAAACCTAAATTAGCAGTTTGTGTGTATCATAATCAAGAAGATTTTTGGCGTATTCCTCGGCTGCTCCTTCAATATAACTCAAATTATCGTATTGTGTTAAGGCATTATACAGAGGGTATTTTAGAAACAGTTATGTATTTCTTATAATTTAATTCAATTAAAAAGTGAAATTTTATTTTTTATTCCAAATCTAATAACTATAATTCTTCTGTAAGATGCATTGAAAGCATAAAAAAGTCATCCTTTTATGGAATATCCATAAAAGGGTGGCCTTTTTGTTATTCACTTTAGGGAAGTACATTACATATATATACTTAAAATGGATATGGGGAGGAGCTAATAAATGAGCAAATTAAATCTATTACTAATTATTAGAAACTACAGTAAATGGATTCATACGGAACCCTTTTACCTTCAAGAAAAACTTTCAAAAATTACGAATTTATTTGTATGGAATGTAGATGGTGACATTTCTAGTATCCTTAATAAAATCAATTTCAAACCGGATTTTATATTAATCTATTTATTTGATACGGAGGCAAATGCTCCAAAAATCACCGGACTTAACAATCTGAAAATTCCATATGGAATATATATAGAAGATTTACATCATGATCCTGATAAAACAAATGCTGCAATGAAACGAGAAAACGTTAAATATATATTTACATGTTATAGAGATGCTTTTCCTCATTTTTACCCAGAGTTTTGTGACAAAATTATATGGTTTCCACATCATGTAAATACTGAGATTTTCAAGGATTATGGAAGCAAGAAAGAAATTGATATGTTAATGATGGGAGCAATATTTCCGTATTATTACCCTCTAAGATACAAAATTCTCGAAACTTATAAAAATAATCCTAATTTTGTATATCATGAACATCCAGGGTATAGGAATATTAATGATGAAGAATTTAAAAATGTATTTATTCGAGAGAATTATGCAAAGGAAATAAATAGAGCTAAGTTATTTTTTACGTGCAATTCAATATACGGATATACGCTTCTAAAATATCTTGAGGTACTTGCATGTAATACCTTATTACTTGCTCCTAGCTCGAATGAAATTATAGACTTAGGTTTAAGACCCGGTGTACATTTTGTTGAAATAGATGAAAATGATTTTATGGAAAAGGCAAATTACTATTTGACACATGACAAAGAGCGCGAAGAAATTAGCAAGAATGGATATGAACTTGTACAAAGAAAACATTCAACTTCTCAACGGGCCCAACAACTAAAAGAAATGATCAATGAAATAATAAAAGAAAACTGATAAAAACCAAGCCATTTTCATGGCTTGGTTTTTATATTTTTTTAAGTGTAGATTTTTCTAATTGGGGAATTTGATAATGATTTAGTCTTTTTAGAGGCTTATCAACTTTTTGATTGGCTTCTTACACTTATACAAAGACATTTTTCCTTTTCGATGCTATGTTTTGCTTTGGATATGTTTTTTAGCACTGTTTTACCCCTTATTATTTTCCCTAAGAAATTTTTATTGGCATAATCACATATGATTGTAAATCCCTTAGATAAATGATATTCAAAATTTATAAGTCATTGGTAATAACTTCTTCATCTTGTAGTCATAATATTAATAAAACTTAGAGTTGCTTTCAACAGCCTGTGTTATATCCAATGGTAATTGTTTGATTTTAGATTGCAGACGTTTCTGTGCAGCGCGACCTAAGTGACGCTTGTTTTCAACATAATACGCACATATGGAAATTTCATAATCAAAAAGATAATCATAGACATGGTAATCTACAAAGAGAATATCTTCTTTGGGGAATGGAATTTCTTTTCCTTGTAATGCATACATTAAGCCTATATTATGTTTAGATTTACTCCGATACATTCTTGCAAGATGGGATAAAGGTTCAGCCCTACAGGGTCTGTAATCCCAGGCATTCTGAAGATAAGTAGTAGCGAGAGCAAAAAATTGTTCTTCCTGATGGATAAAGGCAACTATTGTAGATGAATTAACTTTTGATTCGCTTTTTTCGGATGCTTTAATTAATTGTTCACGTTTGAAAGAAGCCATATTTGCTAAACGTTCATAACAGAGACCTATTTGTAAGAGGGAGTAAAATACTTCTTCTACCCATCCGCCTGCTTCAACTCTTTTTTTGTACCATTTGATTGCTTCATCTAGTTCATTGAGAATGGATAATGTTTGTGCTAAGTAAAACATGTATCTGACTTTTAAACCTGGCTGGGTTGTTGGATCATTCATTCCTTCTAATAGTAAGCGTTTATCTCGTTCAAATTTATCACTTTTACTGCCACCGTCTCCGTGGTCATTAATAATTAGGCTATCGAGCCTTCCAGTTGTATAAGCGGAAGTCAACTGATCAGCTTTTAATTTAGCATAATCTATATCCCAATATTCATGTGTGACCCCAACAGATCTCCATGGTAAAGATGTCTTAAGAAGGCGAGAAAGCCAAAATTTGATTTGACTATCGTATTGCATAGTCAAATATTGATCCTTATCTAAGCTACGCTTATCAAAATGAGGTTTAACTTCTAAAATCATATCAGCATCTAGCAACAACAAATAATCAGCCTCTGGATAAGTTTTTTGGGCTAAAGACACAGCTAAACTTCGATTATATCCAAAATTTTTAAAAGGTTCATGGTGTACAGTGCCAGGTATGTTATTTTCCTTGCACCAGTTTTCAATAATTTCAGGTGTTCCATCAGTCGAACCCGTATCACAAATAGAAACAAAATCAATGATAGATTTAGTCGGGTTTAAACATCTTTCTATAATTTTTGATTCGTTTTTTACAATCATACAAAGACATATTTTTTTTTCTGATTTGATACGTCGCGTTGTTTTGGCTATGCTCTTTGTCACTATTTTTTCCTCCTCCATTTTTACTGGAAAAGACTTTATTAGTACAATAACATGGGGTTTTATATACTTTGAGCAAGTATAAGTAGATATTTATAATCTTTCTGAAAGGTTGCCAGTAGTTTTCTAGCTTGCAAATTACTTATTGTATATATTTTAATTCATTACCTCAGAACTTAAGGACGTTATTGTAGTAGTGCAACCAACATGCTTTATTGTTATCAGGTAATTAAACAATAGTAAAAGATTTAAGTACCTTGCTTTATTTGTAGAAAAGATATTAGGGGTATGCTGAGTTTATGATATGCAGTAAGTTTTAGATGTGTGAAGAATTAGGTGGGGATAAAGGGTTATTTATGAAATATCACTTTTAGGGGGGATAAATATTTGAAAGCTTTAGTTACAGGTGGAGCGGGCTTTATCGGTTCACATATTGTCGATTCCTTATTGAAAATAACATAGAGGCAGTAGTTATTGACAATTTAGTTACTGGGTATAAGTATAATATTCCATCCAAAGTTGCTTTCTATAATTTGGATATACGGGATCAAAATGTGGATAAAATCTTTATGATTGAAAAACCAGATTTCTTGATACATCAAGCGGCACAGGTATCCGTGCAGGAATCTGCAAAACAGCCATTTTATGATTGTAGTGAAAATATTATGGCTACGGTGAATATTCTTCAATCTTGTATAAAGTATAATGTGAAAAAATTATTCATGCCTCAACTGCTGCTGTATACGGTAATCCTAAATATTTACCTATCGATGAGAATCATGATCTGAATCCTGTATCATTTTACGGTTTATCAAAACTGACCAGTGAGACCTATATTCAATTATTTTCCAAACTTTATGGCCTAAAGTATACAATTCTTAGATATGCTAATGTTTATGGTGCAAGGCAGAATGCAGAAGGCGAAAGTGGAGTCATTTCTATTTTTATTGACCGTTTATTAAAGAACTGTAGCCCAATTATGAATGGTAGTGGAAATCAAACAAGAGATTTTATATTTGTTAAAGATGTAGCGCATGCTAACTTTTTGGCTCTTACGCATGCTGATAATCAAATATGCAATATTAGTTCGAATCAACAAACTTCGGTCAATGAACTGTTAGATATCCTTTACAAATTAATGAAAAAAGAAGATAAAAGAATATACAAAGAGGAAAGACTAGGAGACATTATTCATAGTTATTTATTAAATTATAAATCTGAGAAATACTTGAATTGGCAGCTGGAATTTTCATTGCTTCAAGGATTAAAAGAAACTATTTCTTTTTTCAATAAAGAATAGAATATTATCCTGGTTAATAATGTGTTGAGAAAGCGTCTATTAATTTATGATGTCTATTTGGCCTTCTATTAAATTACATTTAGTAAATTTTTTATTTTAAGGATAACTCAGTAGAGCGTATTTAATTGATAAAAAGAATAAAGTTTACAATAGAATTTAAAAATAAAACTACACTAAAAACAAATGATAAGAAATTACGCTGAGAGAAATGTTTTTAATATATAGGAAAAATGAGAGGGATAGATAAAGAGATAGTGTTTTATATGATACATATAAAAAGAGGCTGATCTCAAGATCATGAAAAGAACTTGGATCAGACACTTTTTGTGAAATATTTTACTCATCAGTGAGTTGTTCAATAATAATGCTTGCACTTGTACCAGAAGCTAAAGTAAGAGCGAGTCCCGTTACAACAACTTCAACAGTATGATTACCAGGTCCAACATTAAAGGCAGCTTGCAATACGAGTGGTGTACCAACAGCAACAAGAGTAGAACTTGATCCAACGGGACTATCATCGACTTGAATCTGAATTCCGCCTAATAGGCTTGCTACTGCTGTAGATAAAATTACTGTTACACTAAATAGCCCAGGACCCGTGCATATGAATGTGTCTAAACCTGGTTTTGTAATATTTGTTCCAAAAGTTGTCACTGTGTTACTAAATGGAATAGAGGATCCAACAGCGATTGTTGGGGTTGCAGTACCAGCATCATTTGTTGCATAAAGTAATGAGTAAATTCCACCAGCACCAGTGTTACCAGTATTACCAGTGTTACCAGTGTTACCAGTATTACCAGTGTTACCGGTAGGTCCAGTGTTACCAGTATTACCAGTGTTGCCAGTGTTACCAGTATTACCAGTGTTACCGGTAGGTCCAGTGTTACCGGTAGGTCCAGTGTTGCCAGTATTACCAGTATTACCAGTGTTACCAGTATTACCAGTATTACCAGTAGGTCCGGTAGGTCCAGTAGGCCCAGTAGGTCCGGTAGGTCCAGTAGGCCCAGTAGGCCCAGTAGGTCCAGTAGGCCCAGTAGGTCCGGGTTGAGGTAAAGGGAATAAACAATTAAGTGGTATGCAATTATGTTGATTAAACCTATCCAAATTAATTCCTCCTAATCTTTTGTATGAAATTTCATAAAGATTGAAACATCCCTACATTGTATGAATGATAAAAAACAATGGTACTGCGTATTCTGGAAAATGGGATGCCCCTTTTTTGTCACATTTTAGCTTGGAATATTCCTATAAGAAATGACGTCTATTCCTTATTATTAATAAATTTAAAAGCAAGTTCTTCACTTTTGGGAATATACTTTGAAGAGAAGTGTTGTTGACAGGAGGGAGAACCTTGACTAAAAAGCAAACTGAGGATATAAAAAACCAGC
>Ga0209025_1003615_pt1 | contig 14399 bp, 15 predicted proteins | sample AraplaMF_Col_mLB_FD_184256 | JGI IMG/M metagenome (GOLD analysis project Ga0209025, IMG submission 184256) | Arabidopsis root microbial communities from the University of North Carolina, USA - plate scrape MF_Col_mLB (SPAdes) (version 2) | ecosystem: Host-associated > Plants > Roots > Endosphere... | reverse complement strand
TATCACGGCAACTTTATGATGAATGCGAAGATGTCACCGTATTTTACAAGGAAGGCCAGTCTGTTCTCTACGAGGTACTGAAAGAAGAAAACTATCCACGTAAAATTTATGATAAAAAGGTATTTAAACAGCAAATCAAAAGGTACATAGTTTGAGATAACTGTCCTGTCATCTCAAACCACACTACATGTGTATACCCATTTCTTTATTTACGGGAAGATAAGTAATCCAAATACTCTAACCGAGTGAGCCCAGCTGTTCGACGGTTGAATTCATCGTATGTAATATCCTCTGGAAAGCCAAATTCGTCAAGTGCTTTCTTTCGCTCCATAGAGAATAATGGGTTCTCTAAAGAATCAAGACATGTGCGCGCCCTAACCGTATTGAACCACTCGGTATCGATTCCTGCACATACACCATAGTTGGAAAAACGACTTGCTGTCTTGAAAGAAATTTCTTTTTCTGACTTGCTAATTGTTCCTGTTCCCCAGGAAAGGCGGTAGCGTGATTCTTTTCCATAATCGATGTTTATACCATAACCAAGTGGTAATAGAATATCTGTTTCGGTTAGCGTTTTGTGACCAACCTTTTCGTAACTACCACGCATAAAATGATCGTCCATAACAATCAAGGTTTGTTCAGATAAAGGAGCTGATGTAATATGCTCTATCCTTGGTAGGCGATTTGTTGTTTTGAACAGATAAGGTCGAATAAAAAGTGGCATCGTCATTACATCATTCCATAGACAATCTTCCGAAAACAAACCATCCTTTTGCATTTGGCGTAAATCTCCGATGACAAGCACATAGCCATCTGTGAATAAATCAATTTCAACTCGGAAAATATCTCCTGGAACAGCTTTATAGCGCAAGCTTTTTTTGCTTGTCAGTTTGTTCAGCTTCCGATCATAGTCTGAGGGCAAATTTGATGGATACTGATGTAGCCACTCTACGATTTCCTCTTTACTTGTTAGATTCTTTATGTTTGTTAGTGGCAGTTCGAAAAAGGTCTTCGCATTGCGAGCGATGATGTAGCCGGATGGCTGATCCCCGGTACGCACGCCAGCAGAGAAAACAACCCCGTTCGCTTTAACACTGGAAATATGGGTATAATTCATTTTTTTCTCTTTACCACGGGTAGTTTGAGGAAGAATTACTTCACGATTTCGTGTCGCAATCTCTACATCGGATTCTTGATATGTTTGCTCACTAACTGATATACGTTTTCGAATGATATCACCATCTATGTAGATGAAAAAACCATCTCGTATTTCAATCGTTTCCCAATGCTCTTCTACGGGATGTAGTCCGAAATAAGGACGGAGCGAATTTGTCAGCCAACTATTTATGGTAGCCATAAGATTACCTCCAATGCGACAAAATTGATTAATGAATTATATCAAGTATACTGAATGCTTCTTGTAACGAAAATAGTTTATATAAAAACATCCATGGAACAGTTAAATTCAATTATTTAGTATGATCGAATGGGAAAGAAGATAAGCATAAATCATTAGCACTGTATGAAGGTCGGTATAAATTTTCTTCAACTTTTGATTGAAATTTTTCAAGAAAACTAACAATACTACAATGTTCAATCTTATAGTTAAACCTTTTCTGCTATAATGAATGACTGTAGAGATTGGGGTGATAAAAATGCAAATCGTTGCAATTGAAGGCGTGCCATATGATTGGTTTAAGCAATTACAGGAAATTCATGCACATGTATTTGATGGAGCAAATCTACCATTAGAAAAACTTGAGAGTAAAGAAGGGCTCGTTTGTTTGTTAGCAATAGAAAATGAAGATATCATAGGCTTTAAAATAGGTTACACACACCCTGATGGCATTTTTTATAGCTGGTTAGGAGGTGTCCATGAAAAGAAACGGGGTCAGGGGATTGCCAGTCAATTAATGAGGCGGCAGCATGAACATATACAGGCACTTGGCTTTAACTTCTTTCAGCAGAAGTCTCCTACCTCTATAGGTAGTGAGATGAATGCGGATATAAGCTGCTTTTCAGCGGTTGTCCAATCACCCGCTGAAAGAAGTTAAAGCCTCCGGCGGATGTCACGGAATCGGAAAGGAGCTCTTTGTGCAAGCACAAAGCCGATTCCGAACGCAATTATGCCTCGGCATAATTGATAAAAGATCGTACATATGGAAGAAATGAGCGAAAAGCAATGCTTATCACAAATCTTAAACACGGATTTGATATTGTCTCAACTTTTGTGGATAAAAAAGATCGACATAAAATAGTGTTTGAAAAAACATTGGAATAGGAGTTTTATTATGAAGGCATACTTAGCAAATGGATTATTTTCTTTAGGAGATCGTTTAGTCAATGAGCAGCTCGCTGCGGCAATTAGAGAGGCAGTACCAGGTATTGAATTATACGTACCACAGGAGAATGATGCGATAAATGATAAAACGGCATATGCAGATAGCTTGGCAATTGCGCAAGCGGATTTAGAGATGCTGCAAAATAGTGATGTATTAGTAGCCGTTTTAGATGGCGTTGAGATTGACTCAGGTGTAGCAGCAGAGATTGGTGCATTTGCGATGCTGAATCGACCAATCGTAGGCGTATTTACAGATGTTCGTCAACAAGGCCGGGACAATATGATGAAAATAGAGGCACTTGTACGGGACGGAATGGAAAATCAGTTTGTTTATCGTAATTTATTTGTTATTGGCTTGATTAAGCGTACTGGAGTGATTACGACTTCCATTGCTGAAGCAGTTCAAGCTGTTGAAAAATATAAAAAATAGGAGGAATATTGTATGTTACTATCAACAACAGATATTGTAGTAGGAAAAGAAATTGTAGAAACTATAGGTTTAGTAAAAGGTAATTCGGTACAATCGAGAAATATTGGCCGCGATATGATGGCTGGACTTCGCAATATTGTCGGAGGAGAGATGAAGGAGTATGCAGAAATGCTCGTTCGCTCCCGAGAAATTGCTACGCAAGATATGGAGGAAGAGGCAAGACGACTAGGGGCAAATGCCATTGTTGGGATAAGATTTTCCACATCATCTGTTATGGATGGCACATCAGAGGTATTAGCATACGGAACAGCGGTAAGAGTAAAGGAATAATCCCAGCCGGCAGAAGACGCATGACTGCTTATATAAGGCAGTGGAAAGATAATGTGATACTTATACATTAATCGTAAAAAAGTGGTTGTGTAATAATTGTATAGTTAAAAAATAAGGAACCACCAATCATATTGATTGGTGGTTATATTTTTACTTAGATTTATATTACCTATATTTACCTTTACTGAAAGGAAGTCACAGGATTTTCACAGAAGATATGGCTATACTTCTCCATAGAGCAATCAAACTGATATTGAAACTGGTACAATGACAAATATTGAAAAGATCTCGTTCAGAAAAATACAGCTAATAATATATATTACATAGCTCTAGATGCTTGTTATTAAGCAGATGGTAGTACCAAATTTGAGAAAATGAAAATCGTAAATATATTAGAAGCGTTTAATTAATTCAACTTCACTTAAGTAGAAAATCCATGGGGTATAAACTCGTGGATTTTTTTCCAAAAACATTGATCTTATGAAGGCTCAATATTATTTTTTTACTCAAGTGTATGAAAATGAGTGAAGTTTCTTCTATTTGTAATATAAGTGCTCGCAGCATACTTGCAATCAATCTTTATTTGAAAGTTTTGTATAGTTAAAAGTCAAGTGAATTATTTATATTTTGAACTTCTTACTGCTGTTCATTATAATTCGGAAGAGAACTAATGTTCTTGTTGTTTTAGGAGGATTGATTATGAGTGGTGTAAAATGGTTGTATATTTCTAAAGATAATAAAATTTATAAGATTCCTAATCCTAAAGATGGGAGATTTAAAGAAATAGAGGAGCTTTCAGAGCAGGATGTTTTAAAGGTTATGCTGTACTACAGAACAAAAAATAGAAAACCAGACAAACTAGTAATGGTTGAATTTGACCGAATTACTCTTGACTCACAAGGGGGGTATGAGGTGAATGATGAAACGAAAAAAAGGATGCTACAAAATGCCTTTCAGTTTATATATAATACTCCTCAACAATTGGCAGATAACAAATCACCATTCGAGTTGCCTCTAGCACCTAGCGTTCCATCCAATATTGAAAAAAAGGCTTTATATGAATATTTAAATCAGAACTTCCCTAACTTAGGAAACGATGCTCCGGCAATCGTAGAAAATGCAATGAGCTCACTAAAAAAAATACATCAAAAAAAAGTTGACTTAATTAAAGAAGCTAATAAATTAAGAAAAGGTAATTTAAAATTGTACTTCGAATCAAAAAAGGTTTAATGAAATTACGGATGATTTAGAAGTGGTTGATTTGGATTACAAAATATTTTAGAAGAGATATTCGGGAAACCTATAAAGGAAATTACCTTGTGTAGAAAAAGAGTTGGAGAAGTGAAATGGTGCTGATTTTACAGACGGTTACTTTTTCAAATGCCATTGCTCTCGATAATGAATTGAAGTATGTCATAACGAGAAGTTTAGTGATCTTAATATGCTCTGACGTTTTTCAAGGAGTATTCAAAAAAGGATTACAAAACCAAAATAACATAACATTGACAATCCCTCGACCGTATAGTATCATTTTCATTCTTATTCGTTGCGAGAAAGGTGGATTGACTTTGTTAATTGAAAGTGTAATAGACCACATATCGAGCCTTAAAGGGTATTCATCTATAAAAAAAGTCGAGAAAGGATACTCTCCAGATAAAAAATACATAGTTACCGTCGGCCAAAATCAATACTTTATACGATTATCTGACATACAATATCACGAAAAACGAACCATCGAATTTTCATTGCTTCAAGCATTAGAAAAACAAGGTGTACAAACATATAAAGCCATAGAATGTACTTTATTGATTGAGGCTAATCTTTCTGTCATGGTATTAAGCTATATTGAAGGGTACCCTGCTGATGAATTCATTTCGAGTCTTTCTGATATGGAGCAATTTAATATAGGAATTGCTGCTGGGAAAGAATTAAGAAAAATTCATCAACTACATGCCCATGCCCCACAAACGATACACTGGGAAGAAGCTCAAAGAAAGAAATTCAGTTTTTATTTAAATGAATATAAAAAAGGTAGCTATCAACTGCCGAGAGAGCATAAAATACTAAACTTTATTGAAAACAATTTCCACATTCTTGAAGACCGACCTATAACCTTACTCCATGATGATTTTCATCTGGGCCATATCATCGTTCTAAATAACACGTACAATGGCGTAATTGATTTTAATGGCTATGATTTTGGTGACCCCTATCATGATTTTTATAATCTTTCTTTATTTAGCAGAAGACATAGTATCCCATTTTGTATTGGACAAATAAATGGTTATTTTACAGATTCTCCAGACGATACTTTTTGGCGAATATATGCCCTTTATGCAGCGATGAATATTGTCTCTACGATTGTGTGGACGAAAAAATATGATGGACAATCTTTTGATGATGCATTGCAAAGAATCCATCTCATTTTAGCAGATCATGACTATTTTAATTTGAATCAACCATTATGGTATAAGTCCATACCTATTGATAATGTAACAGGTTTATAAACGGTGATATGTTTACTATTGTGTATTTTTAAACTGAACTAATATTTATTAAATTTAGTTCAGTTTTTATTTATGAGCAAATCTATTCTTAAATTATTGAACTAACGGTGCAGATTAGTTGATGAAGGGATTATTATACAAAATAGAGTAATATTGTGTATTCAAGATGATTAGGAGGTATTTATGACGACAAAAATTTTAAATATACAAGAGGAAGCAAAAAAAATTGTAGAAAAAGTTGCTTTTATTTATCAATATCATACAAGAGAGGATTTTATAGGTTTAATTGTCCACGGTTCCGTAGTAAAAGGTGGCATTATTCCAGGTTCAAGCGATATTGATTTTCATCTTTATTTGAAGGAAACGGCTTTTGAAAAACAAGGTATACTACCATTGGAGTTATATCTAAAAATTCATCGAGACTTAAGCAAAATTGATACAAAACCATTTAGCTATATTCAATGTGAAGCATTAACAGATAAATTACCAGAGGGATTTGTTGGTCCAGTTCCTGGTGCTTATCAAATTGTGGCTGGAAGGTTGCCAGTAAAAGAAGCATCAAATGAACAATTGAAGCAAACAGCATTACAATCATTAAATGATTTAACTGTTGTTCCCAAGTATTTTTCTACACTATTAGACCACGGAAAAGAGAGATTAACGAGAGTTGTACGTTTACTCAATACACAAGTTTCTCCAACAATATATCACGTCCTATCTTTAGTACATCAAGATGCCATTGAAGTATGGCAGATGCCAAAAAATAAGGCAATACATTTATTACCCGAAGAAGAAATGAAAAAATTTGCAATTCAATTTTATGAATGTGCTAAAAGGTATTACCCTGATGAAATTTCGGTTAATGATGCTTTAGGTATGATTGAAAATGGTGCAAAGTTCTTCGGAAGTGTAAATCTCTGGTTCAAATTGAAAAAAACTAACGAAGAAGTTCTTAAAGGATACATTCAACCTTAAAAGTACAGTTGCTTTATAAGATTGTGAAAAAATGTACTTAAACTAACGGTGCAGTTTAATACAAGAAGGGATGTGTTTTATGAAAGAAATTAAATCGACATCTATTCAATCTAATGTAAGAGAACTTTTATCCTTCGCAACCTCTGAAAAGAATGTCGAGAAAGAATATGAATTATATATGCAATCACCAGTAAGAAAGTTATATAGATATGACCTTGAATCTGAGGTTGCTGGTTGTATTGGAATAGAATTTTTAAGTCCAAAGCATTGTGAAATAAAACATATCGCAGTATCTCTGGATCATAGAGGAATAGGTATTGGGAGTAAAATGATTAGCTTTGTTTTGGAAAAATATTCTTTATCTTTTTTGTTTGCTGAAACCGATAAAGATGCTGTGAATTTTTATAAAAATTATGGATTTAAGATAACGAGTTTAGGTGAAAAGTATCCAGGTGTGGAACGATTTTGGTGTATTTTAAAAAGTTAATAGGACTAAGTCTTCTTCAACTATCGGAGGCTTTACTTTCATAAGGGGTTGAGCCTTTTTCAACTTAAATTAAAGACGCAGTTTAGTTGAATAAGAAGGATATATATGGTGATGTTTATGTGAAAATATGGAGGGGATTATGAGCGATTCTATTAATTATAAAATATGGACTGTTTGTATGATTCAAAGTGAAGAGAAGGTTTTACTTCTGGACAGACGGCACGACAATTTCAAAGGATTTATTCCACCGGGTGGTAAAGTTGAGTTTCCTGAAAGTATTGTAGAGAGTGCAATAAGAGAAGTAAAAGAAGAAACCGGGTTAGAAGTTAGAAACCTCATTTATAAAGGGCTTTATGAATATGTTAATCCAGTCGCTAAAGATAGATATATGATATTTAATTACATAACAAAGGATTTCGAGGGTGAACTTTTGAAAGATGCTCCTGAGGGGAAAGCTGTTTGGGTAGATATAGAGAACGCATATAAACTTCCTATGCAGACATCGATACGGAGAAGATTTCCTTTATTTTTTAAAGATGGAACATTTGAGATTCAGGTTGAATGGAACCACGAAGAAAATAAAGAAGAGAAAGTTACAATACGTAACACATAAAGCTTCTTTTTAGACTAACGGGGGCAATTGTTCAATAGTGCAGTCGCTTTTCAATAACGTCGAGGTCAGTTCAATACATCTATAACTGAAATTCTAGCAGATAAAGTAAAAGACCGAAAATCCTATACATTAGGTGAATCAGAATTTATAAATAAGATATTAGAAAAAGTAATGGATTAAAAAATAAATAAACGATGTTCTTATTCAATTAACAGAGCAGTTTAGTTTTATACTTTTTGGTTTTTAAAAAAATAGGGGGAAAAAGACATGCAAATACTATTAATTCGACACGGAGAATCGGAAGCAGATATTTTAAACGTACATGAAGGAAGAGCTGATTTTGAATTAACGGAAAGAGGTAGAAAGCAAGTGGGAAGTTTATCACAAAAAGTAAAAAATGACTTCCCACCTGATTTTATATGGGCAAGTACGTTAAAAAGAGCACGCGAAACCGCCGAAACATTAGGAAAAATTATTGGGTGCCCAGTGCAATTGGAAGAAGAATTAATGGAGTTTAATAATGGTGTACAAGCTGGATTATCCTTTGAAGAAGCGAAAAAGTATCCAGAGCCAAAATTTTTTCATGATCGTTTTGAAAATGGAGAATCATTCATAGAATTTCGAATGAGGATTGAAACGATACTTTCTAAGATTGTGACAGGAAATAAATATGAACGAATTGCGATTGTTGCTCATGGCGGGGTAATTAATAATATATTACGTGCTTTTTTCCAAATGCCAATCAACATGGATTATTATTTTAAAATCGGAGATACAGGAATTAGTTTAATTGAATTTACTGAAAAGGAAAAGGTAATTCACTTTATAAATGATACGAATCATTTAGAGAATATATAGGATAAACTTTGTTTTGTCCAGCCTTTAAAAAAACACGCTATTAGATCAATAATATCCCACCGTTTAGGTCAATCTTTTTTTCAAAACGGTGGTTTTTTTATAACGAAAATCAACATTTGCAGCATACTTTTAATCAAATTTTATTTCAAAGCTATGAGGAGGACATTTATATGAGGACAGATATAGATAATTGGGAATCAATCACTGTAACAGAAATATATAAGCTCTTTTCTACTATTCCGATTAAATGGGGTATTGCAGGGGGATGGGCTTTAGATTTACATTTAGGCAAACAGTCAAGGGTACATGATGATATAGATGTAATAATACTTCGAGAGGAACAATTGACTGCCTATAATCATTTGTCAGGTGATTGGATGTTATACAAAGCAGAGAATGGGAAACTTGTTCCTTGGCAAGAAGGCGAGTTTTTAAAAGCCACAAATGACATTTGGGCTACTAAAAGCAGTAGTTCTCCCTGGGCTTTTCAAATTATGTTAGTAGAGACAGAGCAACAATCCTGGATATACAGGAGAGAAAAATCTATTCGAAGAAGATTAGACGATATTTTTTTTAGAACAGCTGAGGGGATACCTTACCTGAGACCCGAGATTCAACTCCTTTATAAAGGTGGTAGCTCGAACGTTAGAGAAAAAGATTTTAAAGATCTACAAATTATGTTTCCATATTTATTGCCTGAACAAAGGGATTGGTTAAAAATGACTTTGAAAATACAATTTCCAACTGGTCATCCGTGGCTTGATTATATCTAAGTGTGAAATATGATTCAAAACATAAATTGAACTAAGTGTTAAGTGAGCTGTGAGTGAACTAACAGGGCTTTACTTCAAGATGGGATTCCACAGACAGATCGACATAAAAAAGGGTATATTAATTCAGTTATAGGCAAAGTCGCTTTTTAGACTTTGTCTATTTTTTTTAATTCTACCTTTACAATCTTCTTTTGATTTTCAATACTATTAGATATTCAGAATATAAACATAATAATTTAATTAATAAACCCAATAATAGAGATAGTAGGGAATATAAATGATTAGAAATAATATCGTTGACATAAATGAGTATGTTAACTATGAATTTATAGTTATTCCTATATGGAGTAATTGTTTAATTACTAAAGTAAAGAAGCAAAATAGTTGTTATTGGACTAAGAAATAAAAATACAGGACTACATATTATTCATCCTATTAGTAGACTTATTATAAATTGGAAGTGGAGAGAAAAAGAATTTAACACAAAAAAGAAAACATGCAAACTAAATATTCTTAACATAGTGAAGGACTTCAATCACCAAGATTGAAGTCCTTTTTATCTACCAATGCGGAATTAACTGTAAAAATAAAGTGAATTATAACAAAAGTATAGTATGTAGTGGCAATTATACCAATAAAATAGAAATTAAGTAGTTAAAAGGACTAATAGTGTCCAACTCTTTTTGTATAATAGAGAAGTAACTTTGAAGAGAGAGTGGGATATATGGTAGATTCACAACAAAACAAAGGCTATCGCGTCATTTCGATGTTCGACAGACTGATGGATGGTCAAGGAATTAACAAAAAACAAGAAGCATTTACACATAATGTTGGTGAAAAAACCATTCAACGGGATTTGAATGAAATTCGAGCGTATCTGGAAAAAGCTAAATTGGATTGCCATTTAGAATATGTGCGGACGGAAAATTTGTACAGGCTAACGAATAAAGGAGAGAGTATTTTATCGAAGGAGCAAGTTTTAGCGATTGTTAAAATTCTCATCGAATCAAGAGCACTGCTAAAATCAGAAATGAGCGATATTATAGATAAACTTATTTCGATTGTTGCGGCGGATAAGCAGGAATTTATTCACAATATTATTTTAAACGAAAAGCATTTGTACGTAGATTTAAATCATAAAAAGTCGCTACTGCATTTAATTTGGGTTCTATCAGAGGCGGTTCAAAAAAAGAAAATCATTAAAATTGATTATTTACGTGAAGGTGAAACAATTCCTACAGAAAAGATTTTAAAACCACTCGCCGTCATTTTCTCAGAATACTACTTTTATTTAATCGCTAATGATAATAAGCATGAGAAGGATTTGCCCATTGTTTATAGAGTAGACCGAATACAGCATTTTCTTGAGCTTGATAAAAAATTTCAAATTCCATATGCCGAACGTTTTCAAGAAGGAGAATTTCGCAAACGCATTCAGTTTATGCATGCTGGCGAGCTGATGCGAATAAAATTTATCTTTAAAGGAACATCTCCGCAAGCTGTATTAGATCGTTTACCAACAGCAAAAATAGTATCCGATAAAGATGGGCAATATTTATTTGAAGCAGAAGTTTTTGGACATGGTATTAAAATGTGGCTGCTGAGCCAAGGGGCAAACATTGAAGTGTTAGAGCCCATTGAGCTTAGAGAAGAGATCATTGAAACGATTAAATCGATGCAACAAAATTATCGCTACATATAAAAACAAAATAGAAGATAAAAATCCGCGTAGAAACTAATCGAAGCGGATTTTTACCGTTTAAGAATGAATAATTTTTCAAAAAAGTTCCTCAAAAAAGGCCATATTAACATTATCTAAAAGCTTGTAATCTTTCATATAGTTTTCTTCGTATAAATAAATGAATAAATGTTTTGAGTCATCTAATCGTATGCCAATTTCACGTTTATCATTAGTACGTAACGTTAACCAATAAGCCTCGTCATAATCTGAATTGGAAAAATAGACTTTTCGAAGCGGCTGATCTTCAAATTGCTGTATTATTTGATTGATATTAGCTGCATCTGTAATTGTGATTGTTTTGTTATCAGAGGAACGGATCAATTCAATTTCATTAATTTGTTCAAGATCAAGTCGTTCAATTACCTCCTTATCAAAAGTTGAATCGCGGGTTAAAAATATTGTTGATATAAATAAAATGATAAGAGGTACTAGGATACCAATAAATATTTTATATCTTTTTTTCATTTTATACTCCTTGAATTCTAAAAATTCGCGCATAGGCATTCTTTTCCACGCTATAATTAAGCATATACTGAATGGATAAAAGGTGGCAATCAAATGACATATAATCATGAAGAAAAAGATATATTATATCCAGATGGTACATTAATGTATCGTGGCGGTGTGAAGAAAAATGACTTTGGTCATGACGTTTATGATGGAAAGGGTACACTATTTGACCAAGAAGGTGAGCTTTTATTTGAGGGAGAATTCGTCAATCATATGAAGCAAGGTAACGGCATCATGTATTTAAAAGGCCAAATGATTTATCAGGGCGAATTTATTCAGAATAAAAAACAAGGTAATGGAATTTTATATAAGGATGGTCAGGTATATTACGAGGGGCATTTTCGTAATGATTTAATGGAAGGATACGGGATTTTGTATTATGAGGAAGATGTTATTACTCCATTTAAAGAGATTCGTGAACAGTATCCACATTTAAATCAGCCGCAATATGAGGGTGATTTTGTCCATGGCATGAAGAAAGGAAAGGGAAAACAATACTATCCAAGTGGTTTTTTTCAATATGAAGGTGATTTTATTTGGAATCATATGCAAGGTGCTGGAAAGCTTTACTATGCACCAGAATCGCCAAGTACTGAGGAGCTCGCAAATGGTGTAACATCCCTTCAGTATGAAGGTTATTTCTTTGAAGATATGAAACATGGTAAAGGTAAGAACTATTCCAGACAAGGTGTGCTAGTATCTGAGGGACAATTTAAAGAGGATGCGATGACCGGACAAGGTACTCTTTATTATGCTAATGGACAGGCTTCCTATATCGGAGACCTTGTAAATGGAGAAAAGCACGGTCGAGGAGATTACTTTAATGAAGAAGGAAAAATTATTTATAGCGGTGAATTCATTAACGGTGAACGTTTACGAATAACACCAGAAATAGAGCGAGAGATTGAAAGATTACAGAAGCAGCTGGATGGACTTGTAGGACTTCCAAATGCCAAAAAGGAATTACATAATCTAATTAACTTCATAAAAATCCAAAGTTTGCGTGTCGACCATGGTTTAACAAGCTTCCCTATAACATATCATCTAGTGTTCTCTGGAAATCCAGGTACAGGAAAAACAACAGTGGCGCGTATCATAGGCCAAATATATAAGCATCTTGGTGTACTTTCAAGCGGGCATTTTGTGGAAACAGATCGTGCAGGCTTAGTAGCAGGATATGTTGGCCAGACGGCTTTGAAGGTCCAGGAAGTTGTGAATAAAGCAAAAGGTGGCGTACTTTTTATAGATGAAGCCTATTCACTGATCAATGATAAACAGGACGCATTTGGTAAAGAAGCGATTGATAGCCTATTAAAGGCGATGGAGGATTTACGAGATGATTTAGTTATTATCGTTGCTGGTTATACAGAGCTCATGGAGGAATTTCTGCTTGCCAATCCAGGATTTAAATCCCGCTTCAATCATTTTGTGCAGTTTGATAATTTTAGCACAGATGAGCTTTACGATATTTTTTCCATGCTATGTAAAAATAATGATTACCAGTATGGTGACGTATTTGCACATCTTATGAAGGAGCAGTTGCATCAAATTCCAGTAGAATCAATTCCAAACTTTTCGAACGGTCGATATATACGAAACATATTTGAAAAGCTCGTGACTATTCAATCAAACCGTTTAATTCAACAGAAGTCGATTACAAGAGAAGAATTAATGGAGTTTACAGAGAAAGATATTTTACTAGGTGTAAAAGAACATCTATTTGATAATACATTTTAACTTCTTTCAGCGATTATTTATGTAGCGAAAGCGAAGCGTCAGCTACGAGTGTTTTCTGTAGATGTCATTGAGGTCAAGTAATCAAAAAACTTGGCCTTAGCTGTGAATAAATATGAATCAATAAACAAAAGTGATTTTAACCCTTAGTCACCATTCATAAACGTTCTTTATTTAAGAGGAATTGACAAGTAACCCAAAAAAGGAGATTAAAGATGAAAAAACTTTTAGCGATTATATTAGTAGGCGCATGTATTTTACCAAGGGTCATGACTATAAATGTAACGATCAGCAATAACATTAAAGTTCCAAAAAAAATAAAAGAGTAAATAATTGACAAAAAATGAAAGTGGTAGTAATCTAACAGAAAACATACGCTACCGTATCTAAGTGGAGAGAAGTTATGCAATTAACGAGAGAAAATTGGATAAAAGCAGGATTACAACAATTAGCTGATGAAGGAATACATAAAGTTCGCATCGAAGCACTTGCTCGATTACTAAAAATAAGTAAAGGGAGCTTTTATCACTATTTTCGTGACCATCAAGAGCTGTTAGATTCTATGCTTGATTATTGGGAAGTACATGCTACAAAGCTGATTGTTCAAAGTATGGAGCAGCATGATGCATCTTTAGAACAGCTATTCCGAATTAGTTTTAATCGGGATAAAAAAATGGAGATTGGAATTTATACTTGGGCAAAATATGATCCTGTTGTTGCAGCACGCTTAGTGAATATTGAAGAACAAAGAATTTCTTGTGTTGCGAAATTGTATCAAAAAAAGGGCATAGACAATGCTGAATCGATTGATAGAGCGAGACTTGCCTATTTAACGTATGTAGGATGGATGACAAGGTTTGAAGAAAATCCTAATTTTGAAATTGATAAAATGGTGAAGCTTTTAACTTCTTTCAGCGGTTGACCAAACATCCACCGAAAGAAGTTAAAGCCTCCGGCAGATGTCACGGAATTATGCCGAGACATAATTAATTACATGGTTATAAACGTCCCTAATATGGTTATAGAGCCTGAAGGGACAAAATTTTCACTAAAACATACGGTTGTGTATGTTTTAGGGTTGCGACATTGGAGGTAAGTAT
>Ga0209025_1003611_pt1 | contig 14406 bp, 12 predicted proteins | sample AraplaMF_Col_mLB_FD_184256 | JGI IMG/M metagenome (GOLD analysis project Ga0209025, IMG submission 184256) | Arabidopsis root microbial communities from the University of North Carolina, USA - plate scrape MF_Col_mLB (SPAdes) (version 2) | ecosystem: Host-associated > Plants > Roots > Endosphere... | reverse complement strand
AAGACGTGAATGGGGGAACTGGTGATGATGCGGAAATGGATGGTAGGCTGTATGTGCTTGTGTCTCGTGTGGCTAAGTGCCACAATGCTAACCGGATTCAAGCAGCGCGATGGAGTCTCCACGGCAGAACACCGCCTCGCACAGCTATGGAAATTAAGTGAATCGATGCAAGCGCAGCCGACGCGTTGGGTTGTGAAAATCAATGGCGAGATGGAATTCATGGATGGTAGCAAGTCTTTAAAGGGTCAGGTAGAGGAGTGGAGCAAAGGACTTCTTGCCGGGAAAAAAATCGAACTACAAATGAAGAATGGAAAGGTCATCGTGAGCGCAAGCTGGCAAGTAAATGGTTCGCGTGTGAACTGGATGGCTGTTCAACGTGAAGCGAACCGATTCTTCTGGGTCTATCAGATTGAAGCAAAACGGGTGGATTCTACACAATCCGAGAAGCAATTATATTCAGAAGTACAGGCGACACAAGCAAAATTCGTACGTCAATTGAATGACTTGGGTTTGGATTATAATTGGAATGGTACTGTGCAAGGCGAGAAAGAACGACAAGCGAAGGGTTCAGCACAAGTAACCGTAGAACAACTGGAGCAAGTAATTGCGAAGGAAGTCAAACTCATTCAAATGGAAAAATATACAGACAATGGCACCTATAGTGCATCTTATTCAGCCCCTGAGTTGGGCCAAGGTATCGTAAGTGGTAAGCATGAGCTGCATCTTCAGATGGCTGTTCATCAAATCAGCGGCACAGATCAAGAGCGGGTGTCTATCGGTCTTCCCCTTATAACAACGGAATATTAGGCAATACATGCAAAAAAAATTATGTAGGAATGTGCAAAAATTTGGTCTTCTGAGAATAGCAACAACGAGATGGTTGTGATAAAATGGCATAAGATACAGATGTGAAACACTTGGATGATGGGAGTCAATTTTTTGTATAAAAATACATAAGGAAGAGAATGAGGAGCCATGAACGAAATAGAGAATAACCTAACGAGTTTAGCATCTGGCGCTGTCTTTTTTATTTTTGGAGCGACAGGAGATTTGGCACGTCGCAAGTTGTATCCAGCCATCTATAGCTTATATCGTGAAGGCAAGCTAGGCGAGCGTTTTGCGATAATCGGTGTTGCTCGTCGTCCACGCACGAATGATCAATTCCGTGAGGATATTATTCAATCCATTAAGGAGTTCTGCCGCTACAAGCCAGAAGCCAATACGGATTGGAATGACTTTGTTAGACATTTTGAATATAAATCACTAGATATTAATAATGTTGATGGTTTCCGGGAGCTTGATCAACAGACGCGTGTGCTCGAACAAGAGTTCAATATCGAAGGCAATCGTCTATTCTATCTTGCACTCGCGCCGGAGCTGTTCAGCGGTGTATCACAGAATTTGCGGAAGGGCGGTATGCTTGAATCCCAAGGCTGGCATCGTCTTGTGATCGAGAAGCCATTCGGTTATGATCTAAAATCGGCGGAAGAGCTGAATAAGCAGATTAACGAAGTATTCCGCGAAGAGGAAATTTACCGGATTGACCACTACCTTGGCAAAGAGATGGTTCAGAACATCGAAGTCATTCGATTTGCGAACTCCTTCTTCGAGCCGTTATGGAACAACAAACATATTGCGAACATTCAGATCACACTTGGCGAGACGGTTGGTGTCGAAGAGCGCGGTGGATACTATGATCATGCGGGTGCGCTGCGTGATATGGGACAGAATCATATGCTGCAGCTGCTCACGATGATCGCAATGGAGCCGCCTAGCCGGTTAGTTGCGGAGGATATTCGCGATGAGAAGGTGAAAGTGCTTCGCTCTCTACGTGCTTATACGTCGAAGGAAGAAGTGGAAGCGAATGTCGTTCGCGGACAATATACGAGCGGATCGTTGAAAGGCAAGGCATTGCCAGGTTATCGCGAAGAGGAATCCGTCAATCCGGAGTCCAATACCGAGACCTATTTCGCTGCCAAAGTATTCGTCGATAATTTCCGTTGGGCAGGTGTGCCGTTCTATATTCGTACAGGCAAGCGTCTACCGGTGAAGACGACAGAAGTTGTGGTCGAATTCAAACGGATGCCTACGAATGTCTACCTCGGACAGAAGCATAACTTAGAGCCGAACTTGCTCGTCATTCGGGTGAATCCAATGGAAGGCATCTATGTGAAGATCAATGCGAAGAGACCGGGATCGGAATCCGATATTCAACCGCTTGCGATGGATTTCTGCCAGAGCTGCTTGGTCGGCATTAACTCGCCTGAAGCTTATGAGCGCCTAATCTTCGATGCTGCGCGTGGCGATTCTACGTATTTCACACGCTGGGACGAAGTGTCCTCCGCTTGGGCATTCGTCGATCGCATTGCCGAAGCATGGGCAGCGAACCCATCTGCTATCGAACATTACCCAGCTGGTTCATGGGGGCCTGAGAAGGTGGATGAGCTTCTTGCCAAAGACGGCTTCCATTGGTGGCCTGTTAATGGGCAAGATGAGGACGAAGTGATCTGGAAAAATTCATAAAAGACAGCTAGAAAATGACGAGAATTGAAGCGGCTCCGGCACGCGCATTTCTCATCGGACAATAGGATCATCGTTGGAAGGGAGGCGCTCTGATGTTATCAGAGGGCCTTTTTTTCCGTTTGGTATTAGGGTGACTTTAATTCCTACCTGTAAACTCGGAAAAAATAGTTGCTTTATGAAAAGATACTGGTATACTAGTTTTAACCAAAGACAATATTCGACATGATGTTACAGGGGGTAAACGAATATGAAGCGTAGAAATATGTGGACTGCTGCGATAATGGCACTTGTGATTCTAACCATGAGTGCATGCGGTAGTGCTTCAAGCAACAAAAAAGCAGAAGATCAAGGATCAACGGCACCTGCCGGGACAGCAAAAAATGGGGGCAGCCTCGTCATTGCCGTTCAGGACGATCCTAAAGTATTGAACCCAATCTATGCGGGAGATCGTGTTACATTAACGATTGACCAAGCGTTGTATGCACCACTATTCAACGTTAATGGAGACAAGAAGACGTTCGTACTTGCAGAGAGCTTGACGCCATCTGCAGATAACTTGACATACACGTTGAAACTGCGTGAAGGTCTAACTTGGCACGACGGACAGCCATTGACGGCTGACGATATTATTTTCACGATGAACAGTATTCTCGATGAGAAACAGCATAGCTTCTTCCGTGGTTCATTCGTCTATGACGGCAAGCCGTTAACGATGAAGAAAGTGGACGACCGTACGGTGGACTTCGTTCTTCCGAAAGTATCAGCAGCATTCGAAGGCATGCTCGTTCAAATCTTCCCAATTCCTAAACATATCTTCGAAGGGGAAGCGGATATCGAGAAAAGTCCAAAGAACAGCAACCCGGTCGGTTCTGGTCCATTCAAATTTAAAGAATACCGTGCAGGGGAATATGTAACATTAGAGCGCTTCGACAAGTATGTTGGCGGCGCACCGAAATTGGATTCCGTCACATACCGTGTAGCGAAAGATCCAAATGCTGCGAATCTTGCCCTTCAGAATGGCGAAATTCAAATGCGTATGATTGATACACAAGATGTAAATACACTTAAGAATACAGGCAATTTCAACATCCTAACTTACTTAGAAGGCCGCTTGTCCTACATGGTATTTAACTTGAATGTGGATGTCATGCAGAAGAAGGAAGTACGTCAAGCGATTGCTTATGCACTCGATAAGAACGAAATGATTACAGCAGCTTACACGTCCGGAGAGTATGCAGAACCAGCAGCTTCAATCCTTACGCCAGACACGTTGTATCAGACCAATGATGTTGAGAAATATGACCACAACTTGGATAAGGCCAAAGAATTGCTCGCGCAAGCAGGCGTATCGAATTTGAAATTGAAACTTGCTTATACGAACTCGAACAAACCGCAAACGAGCTTAGCGCTATACGTTCAACAAAAGCTGAAAGAAGTCGGTATCGAAGTTGAATTGATGCCGCTTGATATTACGGCTTTCGGTAACAAATCCTTAGATATGAACAACAAAGAGTATGATCTCTCCTTCGGTGGTTATATCATGGGCTTTGAGCCAGATGCTTACCGTACGCTCTACATGAGTAATGAAGCTTATAACTATTCACATTATAAAAATGCAGACTTCGATAAATTATGGGATCAAGCAGCAGTACAGACCGATACAGCAAAACGCGGCGAATTGTACAAGCAAATTCAACAAACCGTTGCGAATGAAATGACGGTCTTCCCAATTGCTTATACAAAAGGTGTAGTCGCACTCGACAAACGCTATGGCGGTGTGGAGGAAGCGGTAACGAAACCGGTTGTTATGCTTGAGGATCTATCGAAATTGTATGTAACTGAATAGAACATTTCACGGGCACTCGGCGGCAACGCCGAGTGTTCAGTTCGGAGGGGACACCTTTGAAAAAAAACATCTTGCGACGGGTTCTACAATCGATCCCGTTGCTTTGGTTTATCTCCGTCGTGTCATTCGCATTAATTAAGCTCGCACCGGGGGATCCGGTGAATTCATTCGTCACACCGAATATGAGCGCGGAAGACGTCGAGAGAATTCGGCATAGTCTGGGCCTGGATCAGCCGGTCATTATGCAATACTTCATCTGGCTAAAGAATGTGCTGCAAGGCAACTTCGGATATTCCTTAACGAATCATCGTCCGGTGTTGGAATTGATTCTAGAGCGTCTGCCTGCGACAATTGGCTTGATGGGTTCAGCATTATTCCTTTCACTGATTATTGCTATTCCACTTAGTATCATCGCGGCATCCCGTAAAAATAAGTTGCTCGATCGCGGAATAGGCATGATTTCGTACATCGGAATCTCGATTCCAAGCTTCTGGTTCGGGATCATGTTGATTTATATTTTCGCCGTGAAATTGCACTGGCTGCCAAGTATGGGGATGCGTACGATTGGCGTGGATTCCTTCTGGGATATTGTGAAGCATGGCATTCTGCCGTGTGCGGTCCTAACGTTTATCAATGTATCGATGTATTCGCGGTACATTCGCTCCCAAGCGATCAGTCAGCTAGAAGAAGATTATGTACAAATTCAGTACGCCTATGGCGCAACTAAACGTAGTGTTCTTTGGCGTCATGTCCTGAAGAATGTGCTGCTCCCGATTATTACAATCTTGGGGATGTCCTTCGCAGATCTGATTGCAGGAGCGTTCATTACAGAGACGGTATTCTCTTGGCCGGGCATGGGTTCCCTCGGGATCTCGTCGGTATTCGGCCTGGATTACCCCGTGATTATGGGGATTACGATGTTCTCATCGTTTATGCTCGTGATTGGAAACTTGGTGGCGGACATCTTATATAGTGTCGTTGATCCGCGTATCAAGACGATGAGGTGATTAGACAGATGAATCGAATGAGATGGCGTAATGTAAAAGCACAATTCAAAGAGCAAAAGACGGGCATCATAGCCCTTATTATTCTTACTATTTTCATCATCGGGGCCGTGTTCGCGTTCTTGTCCCCTTACGATCCGAACAAACTTGTCCCGACAGATCGGTTGCTGCCGCCAAGTGCGACGCATTGGTTCGGAACGGATGACTACGGACGGGATTACTTTGCGAGGGCATTATACGGTGGGCGTGTATCTTTAAGTGTCGGATTTTTGGCGATGGCCATTGCCGTCGTTGTAGGGACAGCCGTTGGCGCGATCAGTGGTTATTTTGGCGGGTTCATTGATAACCTGTTAATGCGTATGGTTGATGTCCTGATGTCTATTCCGTCGTTCTTCTTAATGCTTATTCTCAATGCTTATTTGAAACCAAGTATTCCGACGATTATCATCATTATCGGGCTGCTCAGCTGGATGAGTATTGCGCGGATTGTCCGCGCGGAGACACTATCGGTGAAGGAGCGGGAATATGTGATGTATGCACGTGTATCGGGTCAGAGCACGCTGCGGATCATTACGAAGCATATTGTACCGAGCATTCTGCCGACCATTATTGTATCGGCATCCATTAATATCGCATCCGCGATTCTGATGGAGTCGTCACTCAGCTTCCTGGGTCTTGGTGTGCAGCAACCAAACTCCTCATGGGGCAGCATGCTGAACAATGCGCAAGGCTTTATCGGGGAAGCGCCGTATATGGCGATATTCCCAGGGCTTTTTATTCTATTAACAGTGCTTTCATTTAATTTTCTCGGGGATGTATTCCGCGTCGCATTCGAACCGAAGGTGAATCGGCGTTAACCTGTGAATTATGACTTAACGGAGTGAGACGTATGACAGAATTATTATCCGTGCAAAATTTAAAAACGTCTTTTATGACGCGTGATGGTGAGGTCGAGTCGGTCCGCGGGGTTAGCTTTGACGTGCAGCAAGGCGAGGTTATTGGCATCGTTGGCGAGTCAGGCAGTGGGAAGAGTATTACTGCGAAATCCATCTTAGGGCTAATCCAGCCTCCAGGTGTCATTAAAGATGGTAAGGTTCTATTTCACGGCCAAGATCTACGACAAATGTCGGAACCTCAGCTGCGTCAAATTCGCGGGAACAGAATCGCGATGATCTTCCAAGATCCGATGACTTCGCTCAATCCGGTGAAGCGCGTTGGATCACAGATGATTGAAGTGATTCGTCGGCATCAGAAATTAAGTAAGGCAGATAGCCGTAAACGTGCGATTGAGTTGTTGCGGGAAGTAGGAATTCCTTCGCCAGAGCAGCGGATTGATCAATATCCGCATGAGTTCAGCGGCGGGATGCGTCAGCGCGTTATGATTGCGATGGCTTTATCTTGTAAGCCTGAGCTTCTCATTGCCGATGAGCCAACGACGGCGCTCGACGTGACGATTCAAGCGCAGATTCTGGCGCTCATGAAGCAGTTACGCGATAAGACCAAGACGTCGATCTTGCTCATTACGCATGATTTGGGTGTCGTTGCGCAAGTATGTACCCGCGTCATCGTCATGTACGGCGGCATGATTATGGAGGAGGGCACCGTGGAAGATATTTTCGAACGTCCAAGCCATCCATATACGCAAGGATTGCTGCGTTCGATTCCGCGCGTGAAGGAAGGACATCGTGAGCGCCTGGCGTCCATTGAAGGGACGCCGCCGAACTTGCTTCATCCGCCTTCAGGCTGTCCATTCATGGAACGTTGTCCGCATGCGATGGACAAATGCCGTGAAATGCCGCCTTATTTCGTACCAGAAGAAGGACATCGTTCGCTCTGCTGGTTGCTCTCCGATGACATGAAGCATGGCGCTAAGGGTCGAGGGGAGGAAGTACAATGACTAAGAAGGACGATGTATTGCTTGATGTTCGAAATTTGAAAAAATATTTCCCAATGGGTTCCGGGGGCTTCGGGCGTGATAAGAAGGTACTCAAGGCAGTTGATAATATCAGCTTTCATATCAACCGAGGCGAAACATTTGGACTTGTCGGTGAATCCGGTTGTGGGAAATCAACAACAGGCCGAAGCATCGTACGTCTTCATGAGGTGACAGACGGTGAGATTTGGTTCGACGGCAAAGATGTCGCGAAGATGAAGGAGAAGGAGCTTAAGCCATTCCGCAAGCGGATGCAGGCGATTTTCCAAGATCCCTATTCTTCACTGAACCCAAGCATGAACGTCTCGCAAATCATTAATGAACCGATGGAGATTCACGGGTTCGGCAGCCGCCAGGATCGTCAGGATCGTGTGCTCGAGCTTCTCAATAAGGTAGGGCTTAAGTCCGAACATATTGATCGGTACCCGCATGAGTTTAGTGGTGGGCAGAGACAACGGATCAGTATCGCAAGGGCTTTGTCCGTTAATCCGGAATTCATCCTATGTGATGAGCCGATCTCGGCGCTAGACGTGTCTGTACAGGCACAAGTGGTGAATATGCTGGAGGATTTACAGGGTGAATTCGGTCTGACGTACCTATTCATTGCCCACGACCTATCGATGGTTCGGCATATCTCGAATCGGATCGGGGTGATGTATTTGGGTAAGCTGGTTGAACTGGCACCGAGTGATGAGCTCTACACCCATCCGGCACACCCATATACACAAGCGCTGCTATCCGCCATTCCGGTACCCGATCCAAAGGCTGCTGCGATGCCGTCCGAATTGCTCAAGGGCGATTTGCCGAGTCCGCTGAATGACATGCAGGGCTGCAAGTTCGCTTCCCGGTGCCCGTTCGCGACAGATCACTGCCGTGCAGAAGAGCCGGAATGGAAAGAAATATCGCCAGGTCATTATACAGCCTGTCATTTATACTAAGTGAAACTTGGAATCGTGGGGAAGGGATGTGCTGGCTATGAGCAATATCGTAAGAATCTCGCAGAATACGGCGATTATGATGGAGCGGGCGCGCCGCTTCGGTATAACCGATGATGTGCTGCTTAACGTGGTTCAAACAGGTGATTTATCACCGCTTAAAGTCGCTGAGGAAGAGTATTATAGCTATGATGATTTTCTCTCTTATGCAGAAGAGAATGGTGAGCCTCTAGAGCAAGCGATTCGTGAAGGCTACAAGATTACTTTCAATACGAATAACGGGTTGAAAATCTGGCTCTTCGAGCGTTTCGGTGTTGAAGCGGGGCGTGACTTCACGGCGAGTGAAGGACGTGTAGATCAGCTTCGACTATCTTCAGTGAATGTTGAAGCTTTAAAATCAGCCCTAGCTGCCAATTGGGTCGTTATCGAACATGAGCGTCAAGGTGAGGATCAAGTCATTTCGGTTGTTATTCGTGCATTGGCAGCCCAATAAGAGATATATTGAGACGCTTTCCTGCCGTGAAGTAGAGGAAGGCGTCTTTTTCATGAAATGGGTGCTATCGCTTCCAATTCGAATACATTTTCACGCTTCAATATGTTACAATATAAGTTATGATTTTGTAGATGAAGGGACATGGGGCATGAGCAAAACATTAGCCGAAGAATTACAGATTGAAGTCAATAAACGACGCACGTTCGCAATCATTTCTCACCCGGATGCTGGTAAAACGACATTGACGGAGAAATTGCTCTTATTCGGGGGCGCGATTCGCGAAGCGGGATCGGTAAAAGCGCGTAAGGCAAGCAAGCATGCAACATCGGACTGGATGGAGATCGAGAAGCAGCGTGGTATCTCGGTAACGTCCTCTGTGATGCAATTTGATTATAAAGGTCATCGGATTAACATTCTGGATACGCCAGGTCACCAAGACTTCAGTGAAGATACGTACCGTACGCTGACAGCTGCGGATAGCGCAGTCATGTTGATTGACGTAGCCAAAGGGGTCGAGGCTCAGACCGTGAAATTGTTCCAAGTCTGCGCGAAGCGCGGGATTCCAATCTTCACGTTCATTAACAAATTGGACCGTGAAGGCCGCAGCCCATTCGAACTAATGGAAGAGCTGGAGGAAGTGCTCGGCATTCGTTCGGTACCGATGAACTGGCCAATCGGCACAGGCCGTGATTTGTGCGGCGTCTATGATCGTGTCCATAACCAAGTGGAATTGTTCCAAGGAAATGATCATTCCGAAATTCAAGTTCGCAAGGTTGATAGCTACGAGGATCCAGTCATTCGAGAGATGGCGGGCGAATTCTTGCATGATCAATTGTGTCAGGAGCTCGAGCTGTTAGATGTTGCGGGTGATCCGTTCGATCTCGAGAAAGTCAAACGGGGTGAATTAACACCTGTATTCTTCGGAAGCGCGATTAATAACTTTGGGGTGCAGACATTCCTCGAGAACTTCTTGGAGCTTGCACCGAAACCAACAGCACGTAACAGTACGGCTGGTTCAATCGATCCGCTCGAGAACGAGAAGTTTACAGGATATGTTTTCAAAATTCAAGCGAACATGAACCCGGCTCACCGTGACCGAATTGCTTTCTTGCGCATCTGCTCTGGGAAGTTCCAACGCGGCATGAGCGTACGCCATGTACGTGCGGGTAAGGACATTAAGCTGTCGCAACCGCAGCAATTCCTTGCACAGGATCGGGATATTGTTGAATATGCATATCCTGGGGATATAATTGGTTTATTCGACCCAGGTATATTCCGTATTGGAGATTCGTTAAGTCAGAGCAGTGAGGTCGTATTCGATGAGCTGCCGACGTTCTCGCCGGAGATCTTCGCGAAAGTATCGGTGAAGAATGCATTGAAGCATAAGCAATATCAAAAAGGCGTTGACCAGCTGACAGAAGAAGGTACGATTCAGGTCTTCCAATCGGCTAGCGGCTTCGATGAGACGATCCTAGGCGTCGTCGGACAACTCCAATTCGAGGTATTCGAATACCGGATGAAAGGCGAGTATGGCGTCGATGTGCAATTGCAGCGTATGTCATATCAATTCGCACGGTGGATCGTGGATGAGGAGAATAAAATCGATCCAGGCAAGTTCCGTATTAATTCGCAGCTCGTCACGGATAAGAAGGGCAATTATGTTGTCCTCTTCGAGAATGAATACGCGATGCGGACGGCAATGGACAAGAATCCAACGGCAAAATTCCTTGAAACAGCACCGTAACAAAACATTCATCAAAACTTAAGGTTATCGATCAGCTTTGGCTATCGATAACCTTATTTTTTTATGATAAACTGTATCATATTACCAATTCGTGAAAGCGCATCCAAAGAAAAGAGGGTGAGGCGAAGTAAGCGTAAACATCAGGTTCTAAGGAATGTAGCTAAGGGGGGAATTACTATGTATCGGTTACTTATCGTAAGCGATGAGCCAGAGGAACAGGACAGGATAAATTTACTGATTGCAGATCGGATGCCTGGTGTATTTGAGTTCGTGCAGGTAGAGAATGTGGAACATTGGATGGGGCACCGTGAGGATGTTGTGGCTGATGTGATTCTCATGAATATAGACATGATCAACGTTCAAGGATTAGAGAATTTGCAGGCGATGAAGAGGGCCGACCAACCGTGGAGAATACTCTTCGTGAACGCGGAGACACCAGAATCGAATGAAGCGTGGCTAAAAGGACTTCGTAGATATGTACAGGATTTAGATCAATTGCGGCTGAAACGGGAGGAGAAACGGTTACAACCGGCTCGAGAATCTTCGCTCATACCGATCACAGAGAATTTGCTTGCGATTCTGCTGATGCTAGATACGATGCAGGAGTTCAAATGGCGCGAGCTCGCTTCAACCCTTCAAATGGATTGGATCCAAGGTTATGCTGTGACCATCGCTTTTCCGCAATTGGAAGGGATCAGCCCAACAGAGAATCATATGCGGCTCATGCGTTATGTCGATCGCGTATGTCGATTCTCAAAGTTATTAGGCTCATGTGTGGTGAGCCCGATATTGAACCGGTATATGACGATTTTCTTCGCAGCGGAGAATGAGCAGATGGCTTCTGTGAATGCTTCAATCATGCGTGGCGAAAGACTGCACCATATACTCGACTATCTCTACGGAACGGAAGTTACCGTAGGCATCGGCTCTCCGATGCCTAGCTTGGAGCTTAGGCAATCGTATCGCCAAGCCGCCATCGCAGCAGCCTATGGCGAAGCGCATGAGATACCCGTTGCAACGATAGAGGATGTACGACGCAGTGCGGCTAGACGTAACACGGAATGGCTGAAACGCGATACGTCCATTGAATTTCAACTCCGACCAGAGCTTCGTTCGATGGCGGAAGAGCTGGAGTCGCAGCGTATGCATATCGGTTTCAAATAAAAAATGGATGTGTAGGGGAGGAACAACCCTCGACCTAACATCCATTTTCTCTATTTATAACGAATTATTGCAGCACGACGATATCTTTCTCTTTCAATCCTTCAACGACTTCCGTCTTATCCGGTGTTTCCAGGCCAATTTTGATATATTTCTTCTCTAGACCATTTCCTGATTTGAGCATGACGTAATATTGATCTTTCTCACGTTGTACAGCAATTGTCGGAATGACCAATACATCCGGCTTATTTGCAACCTCAATGGATCCCGTTAAGCTGAGACCCGCGATGAGGTTTTCATTTTTGGACAGGCTGATATTAACTTGGAACTGTGCGGATTGGGAGGCATTCTGCTCGGTTCCTGTTTTCGCGAATTTCGATACGCTAACGACCTTCCCGGTAAGCGTAACGTTCTTGAGCGCATTGATTTTTACTTTGACAGGCATGCCTTCCTTGATCTGAAAGACATCTTGTTCGCCGACATAGCTCACGAGCTGAAGCTTATCTAAGTCGACAATTTTGCCGATCCGATCATTCTCTCGCACTGACTTCGGAATCGCATTCGCATCATCGAACAAGAAGATCCCGGAAGCTGGTGTCTTGAAATCCGATTGCTGCAGCTTCTTGCGCTTCGAATCCAACTCTGTCTTGCTGATCTGGTCATTCACTTGGTTCAGCTCATTCATAATTTTGTTCTTCTCACGTTCCACGAACCCACGCTTCGCGTCCGCCTCAGATAGGCTTAACGTGGCTTCTGTATCCGCAACATTGGCCTGAAGGTCACTAAGTCTGGCTTCAAGAGCAGATTTCTGAAGCTGCGCTTCGAGCTGCGCAATCTCATTATGTATCTTCGTACGATCTAGGGAAAATAACGTCGCTCCTTGCTTGATCTGCATGCCGTCCTTGACATTCCATTTGAGGATGGAAGCGTCATAAGGGGCATAAATGACCGTCTCATTGAGATAGGAGGACTTGCCTTTTACATCAATGGTCTTGGATAAGTTCTCTTTGGTAACTTCAAATTGCAAGGCCGAGTCCAGCCCGTCGGCAACAACAGGCGGTTTCGGCGAGCTAAGGCTGTAGAGACCGAAGCTAATCCCAATAATGATTAAGGCTGCGATCCCAAGCCATATTTTCTTTTTCATGATCGATGTCACTCTCCTGTAATAGTTCGTGTTCTAGTCTCGTTTGATGGCTGTTAGAGCATCCGTTCTCGATGCGCTGATCGCTGGATAAATGCCAGATAGTATACCGGTCAGGACGGCGAAGAAAATGCCAACGCCAAGAATCCAGGTGGAAATAAAGAGGATGCTCTGTTCTCCGCCCTCGGTTGCCATGAGGAGTGCATTAATCCCCCAGACGACCCAATAGGAAAATAGAATGCCGAACACACCGCCGACAAGTCCGAGGAGTGCCGATTCTACGATGAACATGTTGCGGATTTGCGCGAGGTTCGCACCAAGCACCTTCATAATCCCGATCTGTCTTCTTCGTTGATAGGTTGACATGGTCATGGCAACAACAATCGATATGGATGCAATGAACAAGACGAATAACCCGACCCCGAGTGCAACGGTACGAACGATGGCGAATTGTTCAGCGAGTCGATCCTGCTGGCTTAGATTGTTTTGCGGTGTTACACGCAACTTCTTGATCGTATTGTCTAGCGTCTCGACATTCTTGATGTCATCGACTTTGACAACAGCTTTGTTGAATTCTGCGCTTAGCTCCGGAGGAAGCTCGGTGCCAGGTCGCGCAGCTTTCATTAAGTCGGTAATTTGATCAGCTAGAGCATGGGAGATATAAGCATCCTTCATCCAGGAGACTTGATTATCCGATACACCAGATGGTTTGGCTAGCACGCCAACAACTCGGAGCGGAATTTCTACGATTTTGGGATTGTTCAGATCTTGGGTGACGTCGACTTTCAGCTTCAACTGCTTCTGGTAGAGTGGTGTCACGATTTTATCCATCTCTCGGAATTGCTCCCAGAGGGCTTCATCATTCGGGTTGGCCCGGATTTGCTTGTCCCGTGCCTCCATCGCTTCTTGATCCATAAGCCCCATCATCGCGCCATAACTGAGCACGACGGTATTCTCTTGCTCCGAGATGCCACCTTGCTTGAATTTGTTATCGAACGCTTCAAGCGATTCCAAATTGGTCGCAGTCAGCTCTAGACGTCCTTCCTTGGTCTCATCGACACTGAATCCGAAGTTTCCAATACTTTTGTAGGTTCCTACGGCCTTGACATGAGGAAGCTGCGCAATAATATCGAGCTTCTGCTTCGTAATGATGCCACGGTCTGAATCGGATGAACTGGTATCTTGAGAGGTGTTAGCTTCATTCGTTATCGTAATCTCATCAATTTTGAGAAAAGAATTGACTTGTTCCTGCGCGTATTGCTGTGCGGACTCGCCTAAGGATAAGGCAACGATAATAGCAGCGGAACCGATGGCGATTCCGATGGTACACATGGCCGTAACGACTTTGCGCCGTTTGAGCTGGTCCCAACCAATGTTCAAATAATCGCGTATTCTCATGTGGCCTGACCTCCCGTCTCAACCGTCTGGTCGATCAAAAAGCCATCCCGCAGTTGAATGATCCTTTTCGTACGATCAGCAACTTCCTTCTCGTGAGTGACGATGACGAAGGTCAGCTGCAGCGACTGATTCAATTCAACGAGCAGATCAATAATCTCATTCTCTGTCTTCGTATCCAAGTTTCCCGTAGGCTCATCTGCGAACACAATGGAAGGCATCGTAATAAGC
>Ga0209025_1003607_pt1 | contig 14414 bp, 15 predicted proteins | sample AraplaMF_Col_mLB_FD_184256 | JGI IMG/M metagenome (GOLD analysis project Ga0209025, IMG submission 184256) | Arabidopsis root microbial communities from the University of North Carolina, USA - plate scrape MF_Col_mLB (SPAdes) (version 2) | ecosystem: Host-associated > Plants > Roots > Endosphere... | reverse complement strand
AATTGGGTAGCGCTACCACGACTTTGATGGTTCTATCCACGAATTGGGTAGCGCTATCCACGACTTTGATGGTTCTATCCACGAATTGGGTAGCGCTATCCACGACTTTGATGGTTCTATCCACGACTTTGATGATTCTATCCACGAATTGGGCGGGCTATCCATGACTTTGATGGCTCTATCCACGAATTTGGCGGGGCTATCCATGACTTTGGCTTCTCTATCCGTCTCTTTGACGATTCTATCCGTCACCTTGGCTCTTTTTTCCGTCACTCCGACTATTCTATCCGTCGTTCTGACTAAGTAGAATTTTTTCTAAACCATCACCAACTTTTTTCCCCTTCATATTCTATAGAATCAGATCGAATATTGAGGGGGATACGTATGGGGATTGAATTTACTGCTCTCCATTGGATTTACGTTGTTTTTATTGTCCTTATCATTGGCTTTATGGTTAAACGTCGCGATACCACCCTCATTTGTGTACTAGGCATATTCATGTTAGCAATCGTTGCTACAGGCGATATTACTTCGTCCATTAGTGGTGTTTTTAACAGTTTTATTTATGCCATCACTGAGCTTTTGTCGACCATTCTCATTATTTCTATTATCGTAGCAATGAGTCGGGTGATGATGACTTCTGGGATTAATGAGGTCATGATTGCGCCTTTTACGAAAATTATTAAAACACCGGCTTTAGCTTATTGGACGATTGGTCTTTTAATGATGTGTATCTCTTGGTTTTTCTGGCCTTCACCTGCTGTTGCACTATTAGGAGCAGTTTTGTTACCTGTAGCTCTACGTGCAGGTTTACCAGCACTCGGTGTGGCGATGGCAATGAATTTATTTGGTCACGGAATAGCTCTCTCAAGCGATTTTGTTATACAAGGAGCTCCTAAGCTAACTGCTGATGCTGCTGGTATTCCAGTAAGTGAGGTAATGTCTGCTAGTATCCCCCTTGTTATTACAATGGGCGTTGTTACTACGGTAGTTGCCTATATTTTATTACGACGGGATATGAAGCGTGGATCAGCGAATTTATTTGCAACAAACGACACAAATGAGGAAGTAGAACAAGTAGCTGCTGAAAACCTGTTAACACTCGGGCAAAAACGCTTTTTCGCAGTACTTATTCCAATTGCCTTTGTACTCGATGTCATCGCAATGTCTATATTAAAATTACAAGGCGGAGATGCAACTGCTTTAATAGGAGGCACATCTGTCTTTATCCTACTATTGCTTTGTGTTGTAGCCCACAAAAAACAAGGGCTTGAAAAGACAACAAGCTATTTCATTCAAGGATTCCAATTCGGATTTAAAGTGTTTGGACCGGTTATTCCTATCGCAGCCTTTTTCTATCTAGGGGATTCTGGATTTACACAAATTATCGGTGACTACTTACCAGCCGCTTCACATGGTATCGTTAACGATCTCGGTGTGGGTCTAGCTGCGGTAGTGCCATTAACAAAGGGAATTGCAGTCGTCACTTTAGCAGTCGTTGGCGCTATTACAGGCTTAGACGGCTCTGGCTTCTCAGGCATTTCCTTAGCAGGTTCCGTCGGTAGTCTGTTTGGCAATGCAATTGGTGGCGGTACTGCAACTTTAACAGCTTTAGGACAAATAACAGCGATCTTTGTAGGAGGCGGAACATTAATCCCATGGGCATTAATCCCAGCTGCTGCAATTTGTAATGTTAGCCCATTCGAACTTGCAAGGCGTAATTTGGTGCCAGTGGCTATTGGTCTTGTGATTACAACCATTGTGGCGGTGTTTTTAATATAGCATTTGTAAAAGTAAGAAACTCTTTTAGTAGTTTCTTACTTTTCTCTCTTCCACACAATTCCAATGGTATAATTTAACTGAACAAATTACAAAGGGAGATGGGTTCAATGAAAGTTTCCTATTGGCGTGGAGAAAAAATACGCTTGAGGGCACCAAAGTCTGAGGACATTCATATATTTGAAAATTTAGATGATGACATACTTAAAAACCTTGATTCAGTCGCTTTTCCTCGGACAAATCAGCAAATTGAAGAATGGATAAATGAAATATCACAGGGGGCATCTTCAGAGAGTGATGATTTTTACTGGATTGCGGAGGATGCTTCAAACAACATCGTGGGGACAATTGAGGTTTCTGGTTGTGATGCAAAGAATGGGACCTTTGATTATGCTATCACGGTATTTCCTTCGCATAGAGGAAAAGGGTATGCTAAAGATATGATTTTAACGATTTTAAAGCATTATTTCTTTGAACTACGCTATCAGAAAGCAACAATCTGTGTTTACTCCTTTAATGCATCTTCTATTGCTCTACATAAGAAACTGCGATTTGTTGAGGAAGGCCGGTTGAGAAATATGATTTATACAAATGGTACCTTTTATGATGAGGTCTATTTTGGGATGACCAAGGATGAGTTTAACTTGTTTCAGCAGAACCCACTTCTATAGTTGGTGAGATGAATTCGGATTTAAGTTACATTTCGGCAATTATGCCAAGGCATAATCTGAAAATACATTCTAATTAGAAAGAGATGACTTCTTTATATTGCAGAAGTCATCTCTTTCTCTCTTAACGCTGAGTATAATATTTTTGCAAACTCTTATGAAACATCTGCTGCAGTTGATACTCACTAATCCCTAAAACATTTGCTTCACACATTATTTGTTCGACCTTAATAGAAATTTGTTGAAGGTTAACATCCTTTGCTTCAGCAGACTTTTTAACAATTGCTTTTGAGTTAGGTTTTATAGCGATTATTCCCTGTTTCTGAAGCTCCTTGTAGCTTTTATGAACGGTATGAAGATTAAGTTTTGTTTGAGCTGCTAAATCACGAATGGAGGGCAATGGGTCACCATTTTGCAATTTCCCTGTAGCTATTTCAAAAAGTAGTTGCTGGATTAACTGCTGATACAAAGGAGTTTTACTCATTGGATCTATTTTTACATTCAATTGTATACGTATCCTTTCATACGGTTCATCGCCAAAAGATAGGGATGGCATTTACCTAAACATTTTCCATATATAAGTTGATTGGAGTGGAGAATGGGCATTCCTTTGGGGATTAGCAATATAGGAACGAAGGCTAAGATCATCTCGGGCTGTTGCCGCTGCGCTTCGCTTTCGCACAAAAAACATGTTGCTACCAGCTACGTTAGCACTAGGAACGAAAATTGACCCCACGGTATGGTGATGACCTTCTTATATTCTTTGTATCAAATATTTTATAAATTAATACGATCATGCATAGTATAGCAATCATCAAAATAATCGCTGCCGAAATTGAAGGAGAAACATTGAATGATAGCATGCTAAAGTGAATAAGTCCGATGACAATCAATATTGGTAATCCATATAGCAGGCTTATTAATACTGTAGGATTTGATTTTATTGCCTCCGATGGATTAGACCACACAAGTAATGGATGCCTTCTATCATAAAGCGGGGATAATAAATTATACATAAATACTAATAGGATTGTAATCAATAAATGTAGTCCCATAATAATATCACCCCTACCAAATAGCATGTAAATGATATAGCTTATTACAACCGATATTGTGCCGATACATGATGAAGCCATAACTTTTGCCATGTAAATCTTTTGTGGATCAAATGGCAACGTCATGCTTGATGCATAGTATTTCCCCTCTCTTGAATAGGGAGTTCCACTAATATTGTTCATACAACTCGTCAACAAAACCATATAGGTAAATAGAAAGGATTCATTGTTAACAATCCATTCAGCCTTTAAAATATTCGTCTGTCCGAGAGTTAAAAAAATGATTGTACAAATTGGCGTTAAAATAATCCCTAAAATAGCTTGCATTTTAAAGTATGGTTCAGACTGAATAATCCAATATTCACGTTGCAAATAATTGACCAAACTACTTTGAATATCTCTTCCCCAAAATTTAGTCGTTTTTTCTATTCTGCTAACAAGCAAACCATGTTCATAATACTTAGAAGCAATCATTTTTATAGTTGCTTTAAACAATAAATAACATAGTGCGAATAATAGGATGAAACTTATTACAGTATTTAATGACAAAAGATTCTCCACTAACGACTGTTGCATTGCAAAACGATAACCTATATCGAGAAAATCTGAAATTGAAGTACTTAAGGATGCTATTGTTGAAGCGTCTAATTTCTCTAAAATTATGCTGACTGTATGATAATTTTTTATTAAAAAGTACAGTAATGGACTTATTCCAATACCTACTATAAAAATCATCCTAACAAGTAAATACACAGATGTATTTATAAATACACTGCGAAAATGATTTAAAACGGATAGTATAAATAAAAGGAGCAATACAATTAAAACATTCATGACAAGTAAAAATACAATTGATTTTACAGCAATACCTAGCTTAAACTCTATCAGTAATATGAAAAATGTCGGTATTGATAAAGTACTTGCTATCACTAACGGGAAAGCTACTCCACTTATTATTTTCGCCATTACAACCCGCTTCGCTGAAATGGGCAAATGAGCCAATATCGCAAAATCACTTTGACTAAACACTACCGTTATAGCAAAATATGAAGTCAATATATATGTCACACCATTTGAAAGAAAAATATTGTAAAATAAATACTCCTCTGGGGGCGCTATAAAATAGATAATGAGATTAAGCACAAAATACTGAGTGGCTACATAAATGCACGCAATCAAAAGGAGTACTTGAATTATTGGCTGCTTTGGCTTTGTATAAAAAGAGGTTAAAAAGAATTTAATTAATTGCATATTATCCTTCATGAGCTTGTTTCTCCATAAAAATAGTCTCTAAGCTCCCATTGACTAGCAAATTCTCAACACGTTCATGTAAAACAATCTTTCCATCTTTTAAAAACGAAATTGATTGACAAATTTTCTCGGCCACATCTAACAAATGAGTGGAAAAAAGAATGGTTCCACCCTTTTCAACGTACTCTTTCATACAATTTTTAAAAGCAACGACAGCCAGTGGATCTAGGCCATTTAATGGCTCATCCATAATCAGGATAGGCGGACTAATTGTAAAAGCAGTAATCACTGCCATCTTATGAAGCATTCCATAAGAATACGTTCCCATCGGTTTATAAATACTTTTTCCCATACCAAAGATGGAAATAAAGCGTTGTAGTTTTTCATGATCAATCTTTTCATATAGCTTCAAAACAAAATGTATCCAATCATATGCAGCTATATTTGGAAATACATGAATCGTATCAGGTATATAATAAAATTGCTTTTTATATTCGAGAAACTGTGATTTCGCAACATTATTAATCATTATTTTTCCGCAATTTTGTTCTACTAAACCAGCAATACAATTTAACGTCGTCGTCTTTCCTGCACCATTTCCACCAACAAACCCCAGTATTTCTCCCTTTTCAATTTTTAAATCTACGCCCATCAAAACCTCATGCTGTCCATACGATTTCTGTAAATTTTGTATCGATAACAATTTCTTCACCCCATCCATATCCGTTAAAATTTCTTTTTCGCAATGAAACTTTGCATTGTTATGATCATCAATAAAACTAACAGTAGTGTAACTACAATATTGATACCGTACCAAGATCCCACATCACCTGACATTAGAATATTTGTTGCATACATACTATTACTAGCAGGATTCACAACGTCTATGAATGGATGTATTCCAGCGATAAAACGACACATTAATAGGACAACGATACTTATTAGTGCTATAAAAGCAGGACTATTAAAAAATGTACTCATCATTGCAACAAACGTAATAATAAATAACAGCCAAACACAATAAAATGCTAAAGCCCATATAGCTTGTGTCATAGGAGCAGTAGTAAATAAAAACGCTGAATAGCCATAGGACACTGCATAGCCAAGAGCTATACATATAACAGCTAATATATAGTGGATAATGATTTTACTATTTAAATAAGATGATATCGATACGGGCCTTGTTAAAATAAATGCCATCATGCCATTTGCTTTTTCCCCTTGAATAATACTCATCGTGGCAACGACCAGAATAATAATACCTAGCTGATCAAACTGTGAGTTTAATGTTGAGGCAAGTACCTCCTGCCCCTCAGGCTTTGCCATCGTAGGATCAATCATTATACCTTCAATACCACCCATTGATTGTAAAATAGCAGGTAAATAATACATCATAATCGGCTGAGTTAGCCCTAGTAAAATAAATACGATTGGGAGCCATAATATTTTATATTCCCTTGCCATTTGATGTATTTCTTTTTTGCTTAGTGCCATAAACGTGCCCATATACTCACACCACCAATTCCAAAAATATTTCTTCAAGATTGTCTTGAATACCCACTTCAAATTTAGTAAACATCACTTTTGAAGCCAGTCCGTGTTGTATTAAACGATTAGCATCCGTTTCCAAATTTTTAACGTGTATTTTGAAGCCATTTCCACAGCCTTCGATTTTCTTCACATAAGGTAAATGTTCGAGCATTGTTAACCACTGAAAATCTGCTTTTCGAATCATTACAAAGATAGCTGATTCTTGATGGCGCTCAAGTAACTCTAATTTTGTAGCATCCTCTATTTTGTGACCATTTTTAATCATTACAAAGCGCTCACAAATTTCCTCCGCATCACTCAATATATGCGTTGATAATAAAATGGTCGTTTCTTTTTTTATCTCTTTTAATAGGTTTAACACTTCTCTTCTCCCTATTGGATCAAGTGCTGATACCGGTTCATCCATAATCATTAAAGCTGGCTTATGCAATAATGCTTGTGCAATGCCAAGACGTTGCTTCATACCACCTGAAAATGTCCCGACATGGAGATTTGCTTCTTTCCCTAAGCCTACCTTTTCTAAAAGCAATGGGATCTCTTTCTGCAATTCATTTTTTTCTAAGCCAGAAAGTGTTCCCATAAAGGACAATGTTTCAAATGCTGTCATCCATGAGAAAAAATTAGGATACTGAGGTAAGTAACCAATTTGATTTTTCATAGACGATATCTTTTGACCATCAAGAAAAATTTCTCCATTGTCTGCATTCAGAATGTCGGCAATGATTTGAATTAATGTGGACTTCCCTGCTCCATTCGGTCCAATTAATCCGACACACTCATTAGCATCAATAACCATAGAAAAATCATTTACTGCTGTTTTTTGCTTAAACTTTTTCGTAATATTTTTAATTTCTAAGCGCATGTTTATTTACATCCTTTCTACCAATAATGAAATATAGAACAGAACCTATTGAATTAAAGAACAAAATAATAATTGTCCACATTAGTATGTTTTCTCTCGTATCTCGGTGCCGATATAAATCGAATAAAGCAACAATGATTAGAACAAATCCTACGAATAAAAATGGCAAAATGATTGGAAGTATGCTTGCCCAATCCAGTTGGCTTAAATCATCAAAACTATAATGTAATTTCATTCTTAAAACCTCCATTCATTATCATTATCGATAATGATAACAGAGTATGTAAAAAATTTCATTACCTTTCTACTGTACATCTGAAAAAAAAATATATAGTATATTTATTGATAATGTTCTCATATTGATAACATTTGATTGCTTCCCTTGATTCCATCTAATAGGAGGATCGTTTTTATGCGGAATAAAGCAGAAGTTTTAATGCACCCTGTGAGAATGAAAATTTTACAAGCTCTAATGCACGATAAAGAAGAAGGCTTAAGTACTTTGGAGATGATTTCTATCATAAAGGATGTACCTCAAGCTACTTTATATCGTCACATCCAAATTTTAATGGATGAAGACATCATAAAAATTGTGAAAGAGCGAAAAGTACGTTCTGTTACAGAAAAATTTTATGCATTAAATGAAGGAGCAGAAAAACTTAGTCAGGAGGATTGGACACAACTATCGATCAAACAAAAATTAAATTATGTTTCCAACTATCAATTAGCTTTACTATCTCAATATCAAAATTATTTAAATTCACTTGATGAAGAAGAAAGACTTGCAGATTTAGCAACTTTTTCCTTTATTGATTTGACATTATCGACTAATCAATTTATGAGTTTTGAAAAAGAATTAAACGATTTAATGATTAAATACTATAATATGGCCGACTCAAGCAAAGAGACTGAGACAAAAACAATTGCTATAAATATTATTCCAAAACCTTAAGTAATATTTTTACGTAAAGAAATGGAGAAGATTTATGAAAAGAAGAAAGACAGTTGAAAATACACGAAAATTTATCATGATTATAATTGGCGCCATCATCGCAGCATATGGACTAGAAGCGGTATTAATTCCGAACAATGTCATTGATGGTGGCGTGACAGGTATTAGTATTATGGGAGCACACCTCTTTGGTATTCCATTAGGCGTACTGCTCTTTGTATTAAACATTCCTTTTATTTGGATTGGCTACAAACAAGTAGGTAAAACTTTTGCATTGATGAGTTGTGCTGGGATAGCAGCTCTTTCTATTTCCACAGTGCTTATGCATGATGTTAAAACAATTTTAGGCCCAAATGATCCACTATTAATTGTTTTATCTGGTGGTATGTTACTAGGTGTTGGGATTGGGATTGTCTTACGTAACGGTGGCGCTTTGGATGGCTCTGAAGTTTTAGCTGTGCTACTATCACGTAAGATTCCGTTTTCAGTCGGGGATATTATATTATTTATTAATGCCTTTATTTTCTTAGGGGCAAGCTTTATTTTTGGCTTAGAAAGCGCATTATACTCAGCTTTAACGTACTATATTGCGAAAAACGTTATCGATATTATTCAAGTAGGTTTAGAAAAATCAAAAGATGTTCGTGTTGTTAGTGCAAAATCAGAAGAAATTGGCGATGCGATTCAAGCTCGTTTAGGACGTGGTGTTACATATACTAAAGGACGAGGCGGTTTCTCCAATGAACCCACTGATATATTAAACTGTGTCATTAACCGTATGGAAGAAAATAAACTTGTATCGATTATTAAAGATATTGATGAAGGTGCCTTCGTAGTTATTTCTGATGTTTCAGAGGTACGTGGTGGAAACTTCAAAAAGCGTGATATTCACTAAAACAAAAGTAAGTAAGTCACTCATAGACTTACTTACTTTTTTGTCTATTTACTTAGGTTTACTCGCGTAGCTAGCTCTCCTACTTTTACTTTTTCATATTTTAATCCACCAATAAGACATAATGCTCCTATTACTACAACGGCTGTTGCGCCAAATAAGGCATACTGATAACTATTCGTATAATTGGTTAGCGCTCCTGCAAGTGAAGGACCTAACATTTGTCCCAAAGCATATCCAGCAGTTAGGTAACCTAATATTTTATGACTGTTCACAGGGAATATTTGTCTTGCTAATGTTGTAGCTACTGTAGTAATTCCCATAAAAGTTGCTCCAAAAATAAAGGCACTTATATAAAGTGTCATTGTATTAGTCGCAAACGCGGGTAAAACAATTCCTAACCCTTGAATTAACATAGAAATCAATAATGTTCTCACATAACCGTATCGCTGTGCAAGCGTAGACCAGACAATGCAGGATGGAATCGCTGCAATCCCGACAACAAACCATACAAAGGTAGCATCACCATGAAAGCTTGTTGATTCTTCTGCGATTGACACGATAAATGTTCCTGTGACAATATAGCCAAGGCCCTCTAAGCTATAACCTAAAATTAGCCACTTCATCCATGTCGTAGGTGGGACTTTTTGTGACGCTATTGTTTGACTTTGTTTCTGTTGTGGGTGTTGAGTAACTGGCTTTATGAACAATACGATGAATACAAGCAATACGACACTAAACAAGGCCAAAGCAATCCACGTTCCATTCCAATCAAACATTGCATGTATGGGTGATACAATAACCGCACTTAGGGCAATTCCTGCACCTACCCCGCTATAAAAAAGCCCAGATAAATGCGCTTTACCATTCCCAGCTAACTGATCGAGTACAAGGCTAGCAGCAACTACAAAGATCAATGCACTCATAACCCCAGAAATAAAACGAAGTACATACCATGCGATAACAGCATCAGTAAAGCCCATCATAGCCGTTGTCAAAATGCTAATAACGAGTGATATTTGTAAAAATGGAATACGTTTACCTCCTATTTGTAAACGACCAGCCACCAATGCCCCTACTAAGTATCCTAAATAATTACTTGTCGCTAGAAAACCTGCTGTAGCATGACTAAAGGCAAAAGTATCTTGCATATACGGCAAGATAACCGTATATGAAAAACGACCAATACTCATAGCAATGACTAATGAAAAAATGCCTCCTAATAAATATTGAACTGTTTGCTTGTGCATATTTTACCTCCCCTCCTTCTCACTATAACGAAAAATCAGATATCACAAATAGCACCAATCCTTTATAATAGATATCAAATAAATTGATGGCTGGAGGGAACATATGAATATTAATGATCTCTTAATTTTTCGGACAGTCGTACAAACAGGTAGCTTCTCTAAAGCTGCTGCAGAGCTTAATTACACACAATCTAACATCTCTATGAAAATACAAAATCTTGAGGCCATGTATCAAACAACCTTTTTTTATCGAGGACATCGAGGTATCCGTTTGACACCAAAGGGAGAACAGTTTTATGAAATGGTATTAAAAATGCTACATCTCTATGAAAAATCCTTTGAAATACTTCAGGATACAGAGGAAAATAGAGGACTTTTACGAATTGGTTCAATGGAAACGACTGCGGCACTACACTTACCTACCCTCTTAACTACTTTCCATAAAGCCTATGATCAGGTGGATATCACTATATTGACAAGTCCATCTCAACAAAATATCGAACGGCTAGAAAACTATGAATTAGATGGTGCGTTTGTTAATGGACCCGTTTATAAAGAAAATATCCTTGCGAAGGAGTTTGTTTATGAGGAGCTTGTTGTCATCACATCTAGCAAACATAAACGAATTGATAGCCAACGTGATTTAGAGAACAGCACTTTTATTACTTTTCCTAATGGCTGCTCATATAGAGCTATTTGGGAGCATTGGTTGCGTGAAGACGGTGTGCAACCACAAAAGCGTATGGAGTTTGGCACACTCGATGGAATCATTGGCTGCGTTGCTGCAGGGCTAGGTGTAACACTACTGCCACGTGCAATCGCTCAAAAATATATGGATACTCAGTCACTGTCAATGCACATACTAGCAACAAAGCAGGCTCAAATCCCAACTTGGTTTATTTATCGCAATGACGAAGTACAGTCACCTGCGCTAAAATATTTTCTAGAGACGATAGAAGCGTACAAATATCCGTCGATTTGAGGCGGGGCTATCCATCTTTAGGGCAGCTCTATCCATCTTTTCGAGCGTTCTATCCATCTTTTGGGCGCTGCTATCCATCTTTTTGAGGGTTCTATCCATCTTTTTCATGGTCTATCCACACTTGGAGGGGATATCCATCACTATTAACATCAAGATATAAAAAAGGAGAAATAAATGGATTTATTTATCGCAAGTAATCGTCAATTACCTATCCGTTATTACGTCAATGAAGCGATTTGGATTCGTCGCGGTTGCTTAAATTTACATCAATTAACGCTGCCCTTTTTTGTAGAAGTAGAAATGAAAGACCCACATCATTTATTGAAAATTACAGAATATGTGCAAGAAGTCCAAAAACAATATAGCTATACAGAAATTCAAATTATTATTAAGGACAAGAATATTTTAATGCACTTACAAAAGATACTCCCACACGCTAAAGCCAATCATATTCTCACTATTGAGCAACTAATTCACCCATGAAGAAAGGTAGCATTGCTCTATTAAATGCTACCTTTCTATTTTTATTCAATTATACCTCGGCATAATTGCGTCCGGTATCGTGTGTTGTTGCTGTCGCTTTCGCACAAATAAAACCGTGTTGCTGTCTCACAGATAAATCCACAGGACGTGGCGTTCTTAGACTGAGTATTTCAGCGAATGTTTTTTGTACCGAAAGCGTAGCGACAGGTACAGATGTTTGGCACCCGCTGGAAGAAGTTAAGCTGTAACTGGCAGTTCGATGTTAAACTGCAACATTCCTTCCGTATACTTTGCGTCAATTTTGCCACCATGTAGTTCTACAATGCTTTTAGCAATAGCAAGTCCAAGTCCTGAACCTTCCGCTACACTTGTTCTAGATTGATCTTTTTTATAAAAACGATCAAATAGGCTCATTAGCTCTTCAGATGTAAATTCATTACTTTCATTTGCGACACAGATTTGAACATTACCTTCTTTTTTTTCAAGAGAAACAAAAATCTCGCCGTCGCCTGTACTATATTTAATTGCATTCATTAATAAATTATCAAAAACCCTGACAAATTTTTCAGAATCTACTGTAGCAAAGATCCGCTCCTCCGAGAAATTTTTATTGAATGTACGATGGTTTTCCTCCGCTTGAGGAATTAACTCCTCGATTAACTGATCGAGAAGTTCATTGATACATACCTCTTGTTGCCCAAGGATAATACTTTCATTCGTTAGCTTCGTATATTCAAATAAATCATCAATTAGGTTTTTTAACTGTTCGGATTTTGAGAAAGCAATCTTTAAATACTCATCATATTGCTCCTTCGTGTCGTATCTCTCATCTCTTAACAATCGTAAATAACCCATAATCGAAGTAAGTGGTGTTCGTAGGTCATGCGAGACATTAGTAATTAATTCATTTTTTTGTTTTTCAATCCTTCGTTCCATCTCTATATTTGTCATGATTGCTTCCGCCATATGATTAACATTCTCTGTTAATAAAGCTATTTCATCTATTCCCTTTTTCTTAATTCGATAGCTTAAATCTCCTTTTGCGATTTCCTTTACCCCCTCCGCCAACACCTCGATTTGATTCATTTTTCGTTTCGTTATATAGAAGAATGAAAAGGTAAATACAATAATTGCACTAAATAATGGGATAAGGCCCTCCTTCGAACTCGCAATAACCATCCCCTCAGGAATACCACTGACAAAAAAATATAAGTTTTTTTCTTCTAAAGTTAATGGATAAAAGGCAATAAATTCTTCCCGCGATTGCTCGGATGACGGTATCTCATAATTATAGAGTGGATGGTTTATCGCAAAATCCATTACATTCCGAATCTTATTATGCAAATTGATTTGTTCCTCTTCTACTTGTTTTGTTTTGTATAAAACCTTTCCGTTCTCATCAGTAACGATCACTTTTAATGCATTTTGTTTCATTTCAAGTTTTAAATTTTCTGATTCAATCATTTGCTGTATTGCTTCTAAACTATTATCATTGCTTGCTAGATCTGCGGCACTCTTCGCTTGATCATTTATTTCCTGCATCCCTTGACTATAATCAATCTTAGCTGTTTGGTTGATGTTCAAAGCAAATGAAAGAGCGGCTTTTGCTCCAAGTAAACCTAAAAATGCGCAAAGAATAAAAGTTGTTAAAAGTTGAATTCTGATACTTTGCCGAACTTTTGTAATGGCATTCACTATAAGTCTTTTAAGTTTGCTTAGTATGTATTGGAATGGCTTAATGATCTTTCTCAATTTTATACCCTACTCCCCATACTGTTTTAATATATTGAGGATTTCTTGGATTTGTCTCAATTCTTTCTCGAATTTTTCGAATATGTACCATTACCGTATTTTCAGATTGTATAGCCTCTTCCTTCCAGACCTTTTCATAAATTTGCTCCGCGCTCATCACAATGCCTTGATTTCTTGCAAGTAAATCAAGAATTGAAAACTCCCTTGGCGTAAGCTTCACTTTTTCATTATTGACGATTACTTCATGTGTGTCGGTATTGATTCGCATATCACCAATCTCTATCTCATTTTCGTTCATATCATCTAGTCGATTCATTTTGATATATCTACGCAGCTGAGATTTTATGCGCGCAATTAGCTCTAAAGGGTTAAAGGGCTTAGTTACATAATCATCAGCCCCTAAAGTTAATCCAACGATTTTATCCATATCTTGAGACTTTGCTGACAGCATAATGATTGGCATCTCGGCTATTTCTCGTACTTTCATACACATTTCAATACCATCCACATTCGGCATCATAATATCTAGAACAATTAAATGTACTTTATGTTTCTTTAAAAGACTTAAGCCTTCCTCTCCATCACTTGCTTCTAGAACATCATAGCCTTCATTTTTTAAATAAATAGCAATAAGATTTCTAATCTCTTTTTCATCATCAACAATAAGTATTGTTTCTTTACTCATCTAATCCCACCAATTTCAAAATATAATCAATTATGCCTCGACGTAATTGCGTCCGGAATCGGCTTTGTGATATCTCAAAGAACTCCTTTCCGATTCCGTAACAAGCTTTAGGCCAACAATTTTTATTGCTCGAAAGCGTAATAGCAGCAACGGTATTTTTGTCTGTGCGAAAGCGCAGTGTTAACGTAGCGTCAGCAACAACGTGCTTTGTCTGTGCGAAAGCGCAGTGTTAACGTAGCGTCAGCAACAACG
>Ga0209025_1003604_pt1 | contig 14417 bp, 13 predicted proteins | sample AraplaMF_Col_mLB_FD_184256 | JGI IMG/M metagenome (GOLD analysis project Ga0209025, IMG submission 184256) | Arabidopsis root microbial communities from the University of North Carolina, USA - plate scrape MF_Col_mLB (SPAdes) (version 2) | ecosystem: Host-associated > Plants > Roots > Endosphere... | reverse complement strand
TAGATGGTGCTGTCGGTACTGTTATGGAAACTAAAGACAATCAATGCTTAGTCGCTTGGGAAGACCGTGTTGTTAGCTGGGCAAATAAAGAGCTACTTAAAAAGATTAGTTGTGTAGAACTAATTCAACTTTTTACCCCTAAGTAAAGATTTCTTTTATTAAAGGAACTGCCAATCGCTCCAATTAAATTTCAAAAATGGTTAGAAATAAAATAATAGACCTAGTTGATTACTAGATTGATTCTACTAAATATGATAAAACAACGATGGGACTGCTTCGGTAGTCCTTTTTTGATTTTAATGGTTATTTTGTTGAAAAAGAAAGGAAACATCTGGTTAATTTATTAATTTTGTATGAATCATAATAGGATATTAAAAGTAAGTTACGCATGTGTTAAAAATCCCTTCTTCAAGTGATGAAGGATTTTTATTGTGTAAACAACTGATTCTAATGGTACAATTACTATTTAATTTTGATAAAATACCATTGATAAACAAAAAGTATATTATTAGATTTCAAATCATGAATTTAAAAACGCTTTTTAGAAGTTTGGATATAAGTTTATTTGGCAGAGAAAATCGTACGTACATAAAGAGGAATTAGATTTAATATTATTTTTTAGCTCTTTACTGATAGATTGTTGCTTTTTAGGTATAAAACGACACACAAAGTTGATACAACTGAGGGTGCGAGACACCTGTGGGAGATGCTGAAAGGGTGAGACCCCGCACGGAGGCCCAAATGATGTGGCATTTCTTATACCAACAATATGTAAGGAAAAATAGCCTAGCTTTAAAAGGGAAAATGGAGGTTTCTATGATAAAAATTTTAATTGTTGATGATGATGCCCATATTCGTGAATTGTTAAGACATTATCTCCAAGCTGAAGGTTATGCAACATATGAGGCTTCAAATGGAGAAGAGGCTTCATTGTTGCTTTCCGAACAACAAGTGAATTTAGCGATTGTTGATATCATGATGCCGAATAAAGACGGCTATGAGCTTTGTGAGGAAATTAGAAATGATTATGATTTTCCGGTTATTTTACTAACTGCAAAAAATCAATTAATTGATAAGGAAAAAGGGTTTAAGGTTGGAACAGATGATTATGTAACGAAGCCTTTTGAGCCGAAAGAATTATTGTTCCGAATTAAAGCATTATTAAGACGTTTTACGATGGTAAATGAGGTTCAAATTCAACTAAATGAAACGATAATTGATCGTAGAAGCTATGAAATATATTGTAAAGGTAAACTGTTAATGCTCCCAATGAAGGAGTTCGAATTATTATCACAATTAGCAAGTTATCCCGACAGAATATTCACTCGCGAGGAATTAATTCATTTCATTTGGGGTGCTGATTTCGATGGTGATGATCGTACAATAAATGTTCATATTAAGAGACTAAGAGAGCGTTTTTCAAATGTAACAGATGATTTTTCAATTAAAACTGTACGTGGCGTCGGTTATAAATTGGAGGTCACGAAAAAGTGAAAACATTATATGTAAGAATTGTGATGACGATTATTTTTGTCATGGTTTTTAGTAGCTTAGTCTCCTTTTTCATATCAAATATCTATTATCACTATAAGCTGAAGCCTTATAACGATCAAAAGCTAACAAAAATGGCGAATGAAGTGAAATCATTTTATGAAAAGAATCCTAGTTTAACGATTCAGGACTATTTAGAGAATATTGGAGAATTAGGGTACCAAGTTTTGTTAGTAGACGAGAATGAGAAACAGTCCTTTTACGGTGGTTCTTTTAGAAAGAGTCAATTGGATGGGACAACTATGCAATCAGTATTAAATGGTGAAGTGTATCATGGTATAGCTCAATATCCGACAAATTGGTTTGTTACAGGATTTTTTGATAATTCAGTTGTTAATACAATAGGCGTTCCAATTAATCATGGCGAGGATCATCATTATGCACTTTTTTTAAGGCCAAATGTGGAGCTCCAATTTGGTGAGCTAAGAATTTTATTTTCAATTATATTAAGCCTAACAATTCTATTAAGTATTTTAATGGTATTCATTAGCACACGATACATTGTAAAACCAATTGTAAAGTTAACAGAAGCCACTAAAATCATCGCTGAAGGTAAGTATAAGATTCGATTACAAATTAAAAGAAAAGATGAAATCGGGAAGCTTGCCAATCATTTTACGAAAATGACAAAAAAATTAGATCAAATCGAACAAATGCGCCAAGAGTTTGTTTCAAATGTTTCTCATGAATTTCAGTCACCTTTAACGTCAATTCAAGGCTTTTCACAATCATTACAAGCAGATGATTTAACTGACGAACAAAGAAAAACATTTTCATCAATTATTGAAAAAGAAAGTAAACGGATGTCTTTATTGAGTAAGCAATTATTAGTATTAGCATCATTAGATAAAGAGGAAGAAATATTGCAAAAATCGGAATATGATGTTTCCGAACAGATCAAACAAATAATTGTAACAAATGAATGGAGCTGGCGAACGAAAAATCTAGCAATTGAAATGGAATTAGCGCCAACGAAGCTATGTGCTGATAAAAATTTATTACATCAAGCTTGGACAAACTTAATTATGAATAGCATTAAGTTTAATAAAGAAGGCGGTTTGATTTCTATAAGACTTTCTAGCAACGATGAGATGGTAATAATCGAGATAAAAGATACCGGTATTGGCATATCAGAAAATGACCTGCCATTTATATTTAATCGTTTCTTTATTGCTGATAAAGCTAGAATTCGTAAAGAATCAAGCACTGGTTTGGGGTTAGCTATCACGAAGCAAATTATTGAATGTCATAATGGAGAAATACAAGTTGAAAGTAAATTAAATGAAGGAACATTGTTTTTGATTAAAATCCCGCAATTGTAATGAACTGTTCACCTTCTGTTCACTTTCCATTTCTATACTCAAGAGAGTAATTAGAAAAGGAGATGAATAGTTGATGTTTCTTGCTTTAAGAGAATTTAAACATGCCAAATTTCGCTTTCTATTGATTAGCTGCATTATGATTCTGATATCTTTACTGGTTCTTTTTGTAACTGGGCTAGCAAAAGGACTGTCTTGTGATAATGCTTCGTCAATTGAAGGTATGAAAGCAAATTATATCGTTCTTCAAAAGGATTCTGATAAACGATTGAGTCATTCCATGTTAAATAATGAAAATTTAAATGAAGTGCAACAATATATTAACGAAAAAAATGCAACGCCATTAGGGATTCAAATGTCTACTGTAATGAAGGATGGGGCCTCAAAAAAAATTGATGCTTCATTTTTCGCAATTGATACAAGTGAATTTCTCCAACCAAAAATCATTGAAGGTAGAATGATTAATCATGATACAAAATTTGAAGCAGTAGTTGATGCATCACTTAAAGACGATGGAATTCGTATAGGTGACAAAATAATTGATCAAATTTCTGACAAGGAGTTTCAGGTAGTCGGTTTTACAGAAAATCAATCCTTTAGTCATACTCCAGTCATTCATCTGAATTTTACAGAATGGTCGATGATGTTTAATTCTAAACAAGGCTTTAATGCAATTGCATTAAATACAAATTCAGAAACTGCAAAAAAAATAGAAGAAAAAGTAACTGGAGTTGAAGTAATTCAAAAAGATGAAGCTTTAAAAGGGATTCCAGGCTACAAGGAAGAGCAAGGCTCTTTAATCATGATGATTATTTTTCTATTTATCATTGGAGCATTTGTATTAGCAGTGTTTTTTTATGTGATTACGATTCAAAAGATTAACCAATTTGGTGTATTGAAAGCAATCGGTTCAAAAACAAGATATTTAGCAAAAAATATTGTTTCTCAAGTTCTTGTTCTGACGGTTGCAAGTCTTTTCATTAGTAGTTTATTAACTTACGGTTTATCAAAAGCATTACCAAATAGTATGCCATTTGTTTATAACTTACAGTTAGTAGTGGGCTGTTCACTCTTATTTCTAGTCGTAGCACTTATTGGATCATTATTATCCTTATACCGAATTACAAAAATCGATGCAGTTGAAGCGATTGGGAGGGCTAATTGATGAATACGAAACTAGAACTAGAGAATATTAGCAAAATTTATAAAGATGGAGAATCTTCAATAAAAGTACTTGATCAAGTATCACTTCAAGTGAAATCAGGTGAACTTGTCGCACTTGTCGGTCCTTCGGGGTCTGGGAAAAGTACATTTCTTTCAATAGCTGGTGCTTTACTATCACCTAGTAGTGGCAGATTATTGATAGATAACATAGAAATTAGTAAGCTTCCTCCCTCTAAACTAACTGAATTAAGATTAAAAAAGATTGGCTTCATTTTTCAAATGTCCAATTTGTTGCCGTATTTAACAGTAAAAGATCAACTGTTATTAATTAGTGAATTAGCTGGTGGACGAACTCGTATAGCTGAAAAAAAAGCTGATGAATTGTTAGAGCGGTTGGGATTAACACATCGGAAATTGAACTATCCTGAAAATTTATCAGGTGGGGAAAAACAAAGAGTAGCAATCGCAAGAGCGTTTATGAATGATCCAGAAGTCATTTTCGCAGATGAACCAACTGCTAGTTTAGATGCAGAGCGAGGACGAACAGTTGTTGAAATGCTCGCAAATGAAGTGAAAGAACGAAATAAAGCTGCTATCATGGTTACACATGATAAACGCATGTTAGACTTATGCGATCGAGTGATCTTTATCGAAAATGGGAGACTAACTGAAAGTAAATAATGGATAAATATCATTGGTAAGCTGAAGGTATAATTCGTTTTGAGAATAAAAATAACCTTTTTACGTAACAATATTTTAAAGATATAGTAGTTACTTACTATATCTTTTTTTATTTTTGGCAGAAAAAAATGGAATGCAAAATATGAATGAAATATATAGTAATCATAAATACTTTTTTATATTGACTAATAAATTGATAGAATTTATATTTAATTTTAAATATTCTTATAATAGGGGTGTGTAGATGGGTAACGCATTGGTATTTCAGTCTGATTTTGGTTTGCTAGACGGAGCAGTTAGTGCTATGTATGGTGTTGCTTGTAGTGTGAACCACGATTTAAAGATGTATGATTTAACCCATGATATTCCTCAGTTTAATATATGGGAAGCTTCCTATCGATTGGTTCAAACGATGAATTATTGGCCGGTTGGAACAGTTTTTGTTTCAGTTGTTGATCCAGGTGTTGGATCAGATCGAAGAAGCATCGTAGCACGAACGAATTCAAATCACTATATCATAACCCCTGATAATGGAACATTAACTCATATCGCAAAAAGTGAGGGAATAAATCAGCTGAGAGTCATTGATGAGGAAATGAATAGATTACCGAATTCAAGTGAGAGTTATACATTTCATGGAAGAGATATTTTTGCATATACAGGAGCACGTCTAGCTTCTGGGATGATCGACTTCGAAAATATTGGACCAGAAGTAGATCCTAATTCATACATAAAACTACCGACAAAAGATTGTTCTAGAGAAAACAATAAAATAAATGGAACAATTGATATTCTTGATATTCGATATGGAAGTATATGGACAAATATTGGAAGAACAGAGTTTATTAGTCTAGGTGCTAATTATGGAGATACTGTTGAAATTTCGATTGAAAATGAAGGGAAAAAAATGTTTCATAAACTGGTTAAATATGGTAAGTCATTTGCCGATGTAAATATAGGTGAACCGATACTTTATGTTAACAGTCTCGATCAAATGGCGGTTGCTATTAATCAAGGATCATTTACAAGTGAATATGGTATTTCAACTGGAATTGATTGGACAATTTCAATCAAGGTTTCTAATTAAAAAATAGAGATAGAAAGTAAAAAGGGAGAGTGTGGAATGAATAATAGTAATATGTCGATTAGAACAATTGTTGCGATTGGAATTGGTGCAGCAGTGTTTATTATTTTAGGAAGATTCGGTTCAATACCAACGGGTGTTCCTAATACGAACATTGAAACTGCATATGCTTTTTTAGCACTAATGGCTGTTTTATATGGTCCACTCGCTGGATTATTAATTGGGCTAATAGGTCATACATTAAAGGATGCAATTTTTTATGGTTCGCCTTGGTTTAGCTGGGTTATTGCATCAGCAATTGTTGGATTAATTATTGGTCTGGTATCTAAAAAAATCAAGGTTCAAAATGGCGAATTTGGTAATAAAGGAATCATTCAATTTAACCTAATTCAAGTCATTGCAAACGCACTAGCTTGGTTTGTTGTTGCACCAGTATTAGATATTTTAATTTATTCAGAACCGGTTAATAAGGTATTTGTTCAAGGTGCCGTTGCAGGTGTATCAAATATTGTTACTGTTGCAATTTTAGGAACGATACTATTAACAGTCTATGCAAAAGCAAGACCAAAACAAGGTAGCTTAACAAAGGATATGTAGTCGGTGGAAATCTCACCGACCTTTTTCATTTTCATATAAATGAACCAAAAGTTAAAATTTTATATTAAAGGAAGATGAAATTGGAAAAAGCAATTATTGAGTTTACTAACTTTTCGTTTCAATACAAAGCGCAGTCCAAACCAACACTAAAAGATATTAATCTAACCATCAATGAAGGTGAAAAAATATTAATTGTTGGGCCATCAGGTTCTGGGAAAAGTACGATTTCACATTGTTTAAACGGCTTAGTCCCATCTTTTTATGAGGGTGAAATAAGCGGCAGTTTAAAAATAAATGGTCTTGAAACAAGAAATCAATCAATTTTTGAGTTGTCCCAGTATGTCGGTACCGTTTTACAAGATCCGGATGCGCAATTCATTGGATTGTCTGTGGCTGAAGATATCGGTTTTAAATTAGAAAATACAGGCGTACATCAATCTGAAATGATTGAGACAGTGAAAGATATTTCAAAAATGGTCGGGATTGATCGGCATCTACATTCTTCACCACACCAATTATCAGGGGGACAAAAGCAAAGAGTAACGCTTGGTGGGGTGATGGTAGACCAAGCAAATATATTATTATTTGATGAACCTCTAGCGAATTTAGATCCGGCAACTGGAAAAATTGCGATGGAATTAATCGAAGATATTCATCAAAAAACGAATAGTACTGTTATCATTATTGAACATCGATTAGAAGAAGTTCTTCAAATTGATATGGATCGAGTGATTGTTATACATGATGGTGAAATACTTGCAGATGTCAGTACTAATGAATTACTAAGTGCCAACTTACTAGAAAACATAGGCATACGTGAACCTCTTTATATCTCTGCTCTAAAGTATGCAGGGTGTGAGATTACCGCTGATTCTGAACCGAAAAATATTGATACTTTAAAAATAGATTCATATATTGATCAATTAAAAAGTTGGTTTCAACATACAGATAGTTTAAAAAGCTTAGAAAATAATGAAGCTTTGCTTGAACTAAAATCAATTGATTTTGGTTACAGGCAGAATGAAAAAATCATTCATAATGTATCCTTTACAATAAATAAAGGTGAGATGGTTAGTATTGTTGGGAAAAACGGAGCAGGTAAATCTACTATTTCAAAATTAATTTGTGGGTTTTATCAGCCATCGAAGGGACAAATCTTATTTGAAGGCAAAGATATGAAGGGATTATCGATCAAAGAACGGGCTGAACATATTGGTATTGTACTTCAAAACCCAAACCAAATGATTTCACAAACATCAATTTTTGATGAGGTAACTTTAGGGTTGAAATTTAGAGGTGTATCACAAGAAGAAATAAAAGTAAGAGTGATGAGTACCCTAAAGGTGTGTGGCTTATATGAATATAGAAACTGGCCAATTTCTGCTTTAAGTTTTGGGCAGAAAAAAAGGGTGACAATCGCAAGTGTTCTTGTACTGAATCCGAATATTATCATATTAGATGAACCAACTGCAGGACAAGACTACAAACATTATAATGAAATGATGGAATTTCTAAAGGAACTTCAGAATAGAGGTATGACGATTATTTTTATTACTCATGATATGCATCTAATGCTCGAATATACAAAAAGAGCAATTGTATTTTCAGATGGAAAAATTATTGCAGACGATTTGGCAGCTAATATATTGACGAATGCAGAGATCGTAAAACAAGCGAATTTAAAAGAAACATCATTACAGCAGTTAGCTCAAAAAGCAAATATATCTAATTCAGTTGAGTTTGTTCATAAATTCATTGAGTACGATCGGAGGGTTCGGGTTTGATGAACAATCCAATGCTTTCTTATATAAGTAAAGATTCCTTTATTCATGAATTAACAGGTGCAACAAAACTAATCTTTTTTATATTGTGGTCTACAGCTGCAATGGTAACTTATGACACTCGTATTCTATTAGTGATGTTTCTAATGGGTATCTACTGTTTTAAAGTTTCAAAAATAGCGTTTAAACAAGTTTCTTTTGTTCTTTATTTTATTTTGTTTTTTATGGTGTTCAATAGCTTAATGACCTTTGTTTTTGCACCGTATCAAGGTGTTGAAATTTATGGGACAAGACATAATTTGTTTCACTTTTTTGGAAATGTATATATAACATCTGAACAATTATTCTATCAATTTAATATTAATTTGAAATATCTTACGGTTATTCCAGTTGGAATCTTATTTATTGTCACAACTAATCCAAGTGAGTTTGCAGCTTCGTTAAATAAAATAGGCGTTCATTACAAAATAGCGTACTCAGTTGCAATTGCATTACGTTATATTCCTGATGTGCAACGTGATTATCAAGATATCTCATTTGCACAACAAGCTCGTGGATTGGAATTATCAAATAAACAAAATTTATGGAAGCGAATCGTTAATTCTGTTTCAATTTTAATGCCTTTAATTTTTTCAAGTTTAAACCGAATTGAAGTAATCAGTTCGGCAATGGAATTAAGAGGCTTTGGAAGTAAAAACTATCGGACTTGGTATAATGCTCGTAATTTTGAAATGAGAGACTATGTCACGATTTTGTTCATAGGAATACTCTTTATAGGATCACTCGTTATTACATTCCATGATGGGAATCGTTTTTATAATCCGTTTCATTAATAAATTTAAAAGAAGTTTACTGATAAAAGTGAACTTCTTTTTTTGTTCTGAAAAAAAGTAATTTGTTGATTTCCACTGCAGGTTGCTCGCTTTCCATGGGGCGGGCGCTGAGCCTCCTCGGCGAGCCTCCGGGGTCTCAGCTGTCACGCAGCTCCCATAGGAGTCGAGCATCCTTCCGTTTCAATCATCGACTTTTAAAAAGAAGAGTATTTAAAAAACTTTTGAAAATAGAGTCGATAAAAATAATTTCAGCCTAGAATTTCATCTTCAAGATTTATTCATCAGTATCTTGCTTACTATGCGGCATGCCTGAGCCTCCTCGACGCATTCGCGTCTGTGGGGTCTCAGCTGTCCCGCAGTTCCAATAGGAGTCGAGCAACCTTCCGTTTCAATCATCGGTTTTTAAAAAGAAGAGTATTTAAAAAACTTTTGAAATGAGAGTCGATAAAAATAATTTCAGCCTAGAATTTCATCTTCAAGATTTATTCATCAGTATCTTGCTTACTATGCGGCATGCCTGAGTCTCTTCGACGCATTCGCGTCTGTGGGGTCTCAGCTGTCCCGCAGTTCTCATAGGAGTCGATCGTCCACCCGAGCCAATGTATTCGCACCTTTGCCTTTTGGGTCTAATCAATCCCATAAATTCGCTCTTTTTCGCACTTACATAATATTTTTTGTTTCTTTTACGAGATAGATAGATTATTTTAAGAATATGTTACTTCTAAAGGAGGATTACAATGGATACTAATTTATATTTAGCAAGTCGGTCTAGTAGACTTTTAGCCGTATTGATTGATGCATTTGTAACGTTTCTATTCTTCATTCTAATGGCATTCTTAACGGGCATTTCAACCTCTGAATTTCTGAATGACACATTTAATGTAAAGTTTTTCTTGATCTCGATGCTGAGTATTTTGATATTTAATGTCATTATTCCTATATTTGTCTGGAAGGGCCAAACACTTGGGAAACGTTGGATTAAAATTGCAGTTGTAAAAGATTCAGATGAGGAAGTTGATTTGGTGACGATGTTATTAAGAGCGGTGTTTTTATTTTTTGGTCAAATAACGTTGCCGGTGATTTCAATTATTATCAACATAATCGCTTTTATTGATCCTCTGCTAATTTTTAGGGAAAATAAAAAAACAATTCACGATATGATTGCGAAAACGAAAGTAATAGATGTTTAAATGAGAAAGTTAGAGTAAATTACATTACAAAAAGAAAAGGAGGGATGGCAATTAAGCTGTCCCTTCTTTTCTCTATCAACTCAATATTAATCATACCGTCAAATCATTTTCTGAATTTATGTTAATAGCTTCTTGGAGTAGCCGTTGGAGGATTGCAGCAAAAACAGCGATAACCAACGAAGGAAAAATGATGGTGATTCCCATTAATCCAATAGAAGGGTCAAGGTTGAACCCAGTTTACTATTCATTTAATATACAAAAATAAAAGCATTTCTCATTACGTCGAAATGCTCTTACTTTAAAATAATACATAAACCCGGTTCAAAAAACTTCATAATTATTTCTCCGAGAATCTCAAATACTTTGGTTTGCCATGGTTTTTTCTTTCGATCATAAAATATGCATGCTATGTATATGCTCTCTCGTTTCTTCTGACCCTAGATCATAAATTAATTTGTATGCTTGTTTTAGAAAATAATCATAACCACTTTTGTTTTCATGATTCATATCAGTGATTGGTGCAATAAATGCTGTCTGTACGCCTAAAGCTTCATCGTACTTATCGATTTCATCAAAAATTCTACCTAATCTTTCTGCTTCATCTTCAGTTGCATCTATTTCAAGTTCATATGGTGCATCACCTTGATTAGGAACCATTGTTCGTGCTTGTACTGAAACATAATATCGCCTTTTTTCCATTACAATCTCCCTTACATTCAAAATTTGTTCTATTTAATATTATCTTCTCTGAACAATTGATTATTCAATTTTATATAAATATCATTTTTCAAAAGCAAAGGGTATGATGTAAAAAGGAATTTGTTGTCTTTACATTGAATATTATTTTGATAAATAACACTTTAGTTCTATTTATTAAAAGAGAGAAAAAACATGGGGGTAAGAAATGAAAAGTAAAGGATTATATCAAGATTTTTTTCTACACTTTGACATTTTAGTAATGGGCATTATTTTTGCAGTAGGATTTATTTATAGTGTTGGTTTTCACTTTTCTTGGATTGTATTACTAATCTTTATTGCAGGTTTAATCTTCTTTATGTTTAGCGAATATGTAACTCACAGATTTTTATTTCATTTAAAGGTACCTAAAAACCAATTATTCCTTAAATTTTTAAAGCGCATTCATTATGATCACCATACGTACCCAGATGATTTAAAGCTATTATTCTTACCAATTTGGTATAGCATACCTAACTTAGGTGCTTTATGTGTCATTTTTTATTTAATAACGCAAAATCTTATCTTAACATCTGCTTTTGGATCAGGCTTGGTAATGATGTTACTTGTATACGAATGGAAACACTATGTAGCACATCGACCAATCAAACCAAAAACGAAATTAGGTCGTCATGTTAAAAAGCTTCACATACTACATCATTTTAAAAATGAGAACTATTGGTATGGTGTATCAACTCCTATTTTTGATGGATTATTTGGAACACTTAAAGATGAAAAAGAAGTAAATACAAGCGCAACTGCAAAATCATTAGAAGAAAGAATGTAGTAAAAAAACGCCTCTAAAGGCGTTTTTTTATTAGTCTTTTTTTTAAGAACCCACAGGTGGAAAAGGTAGTCATGCTAAACTACTCATTTGAGAAATAAACAAAGAATTCTTTATATAAGTTGAATGAATAATGTTTACCTGTCTCTAAATAATAGCGTGCCTCTAAGAAGTTGATTGAAGCGAGCATCTGCAGCGAAAATCAACTAACTTCCTTTACAATTAAGCAATTTTAGAACCGATTTTATACAGAACATTAACGAATCATTAAACTTATGATAAATATCAAAAAATGTAAATAATTGGACTATGTATTCACTATACATATTAGTAAGGGGAATGAATTTGATTCTTATTTAGCCTTAAACCTGATTAACATACTGAAGGTTATTCTAAAATTAGGAGATGTAAATGAATAGCTTAAATTACCGGAAAATCTTGTTACTTGGATTTGGATTTTTTGCAATTAGTTTAACATGGTCAGTTTATAATGCCTTTATGCCGAAGATACTAAGTGACTATATCGCTTCTTCAGCATTAATTGGTTTTATCATGACATTTGATAATTATTTTGCTTTATTTCTACAACCGGCAGTTGGCGTATACAGTGATCGCTTAAATACTCGGTTTGGGAGAAGAATGCCATTTTTAATGATTGGTATGCCACTTGCAGCACTTTTTACCTTATTAATTCCGTCCCACCAATCCCTAATGCTACTAGTATTTTTTATTGTATTTATGAATTTGAGCATGAGTGTATTCCGTTCCCCTGTCATTGCACTTATGCCGGATTTAACAAGAACAGAACACCGAAGCAAAGCAAATAGTATTATTAATTTTATGGGTGGAATTGGAGCGCTCATTGCTTTTTTTATTGGCTCAATATTATGGGATTTAAATGAGGGCTTTCCTTTTTATTTAGCAGGTTCTCTTATGCTCATTAGTTTTATTATTTTGTTTCATTTTATAAAAGAAAAAAGAGACGTTATCAATTACGAAGAAGCAGAAGAAAAAGTGAATTTAAAAGAAGGTTTTAAATCGGCAATTGCTAACAAAAATGCATTATTCCTCTTACTTGCAATCCTCAGTTGGTTTATTGGTTTTAATGGGATTGAAACATTTTTTACTCGTTATGGAGAAGTATATTTAGGCATAAAGGTAAGTGCTGCATCATTTTCCTTTGCGTTTATCTCATTAGCCTTTTTAATTTTTGCGATTCCTGCGGGATTTATTGGAACCAAGATTGGGAAGAAAAAAAGTATCATCATTGGAATTATCGGCATCATTGTTGGGTTTGGCGTATTGTTTTTCTTGAAAGATATCACTACTATTCGGATTGTTTTCTTTGTGATGGGATGTTTTTGGGCATTGGTGAATATTAATTCATATCCATTTTTAGCGGAGATGGCACCAGCGGGTTTTATTGGCACATATACTGGCCTGTATTATTTATTTGCTTCAATTGCAAATATTGTATCACCACCACTTTTAGGAGCCCTTCTGGATATGATTGGTTTTAAATTTATGTTTTTATATGGCGGTTTCTTTATTATCGTTTCTTTCTTTATGATACTTAAGGTGAAGGAAGGTAATATTACCATCGAGAGAAATTCAAACGCATCAATTTAGGTTGATGCGTTGAGTTTCTTTTTTATGGTAGCAACGTTGAACTCACATATTTATATAGGAATTACGAATACTAAAAACTGCACTTCTTGGTTTAAAAAAAATTTCTATTCATATAAATGTATTCATATTTCTTAAGATAAGGGGTAATCACGATGACAACAAATATTTCTAAATTGATTGACCATACGGTATTAAAAGCAGAGACAACTAAATCACAAATTGAGAAGTTATGTGCTGAAGCGAAAGAGCATCATTTTGCATCAGTTTGCGTTAATCCTACCTGGGTAAAGCTTTGTGCATCATTGTTAAAAGGAACAGATGTAAAAGTATGTACTGTAATTGGCTTTCCTTTAGGCGCAAATACAAAAGAAGTGAAAGCATTTGAAACGCAAAATGCAATTGAAAATGGTGCTGATGAAGTAGATATGGTGATCAATATAGGTGCCCTAAAAGACAAGGATGCAGAATTGGTAGAACAAGATGTTGCAGCTGTTGTCGGTGCAGCTAAAGGTAAAGCAATTGTCAAAGTTATTATTGAGACAAGTTTACTAACTGACGAAGAAAAGGAGCTAGCATCTAAATTATCTGTAAAAGCAGGAGCGGATTTCGTAAAAACTTCAACAGGATTTTCAACTGGCGGAGCAACTGTAGAAGATGTGGCATTAATGAGAAAAACTGTTGGACCAGATATTGGTGTAAAAGCTTCAGGTGGGGTCCGAGATATCGCTAGTGTGAATGAAATGGTGAAAGCAGGAGCGACTCGAATAGGTACGAGTAATGGTGTTACAATTGCACAAGGAAATGTTGCTACGGAAGGTTATTAAAAAGTACCTTTTATTATAGGTGTGTTAAGGTCTAAACTTGACATTTACCTGTTGACCTAACAATGCTTTATGTATTATAATCGTAAAAGACATGTAGAAAAGTGTTCTTTTTTGCAGTGTTTTTATTGATTGTAAGTGGTAGCTTGGAGGGAGGGAAAAGTAAGATGTCTAAAACAGTCGTTCGTAAAAACGAATCTTTAGAAGATGCTCTTCGTCGTTTTAAACGTTCAGTTTCTAAAACTGGT
>Ga0209025_1003603_pt1 | contig 14421 bp, 12 predicted proteins | sample AraplaMF_Col_mLB_FD_184256 | JGI IMG/M metagenome (GOLD analysis project Ga0209025, IMG submission 184256) | Arabidopsis root microbial communities from the University of North Carolina, USA - plate scrape MF_Col_mLB (SPAdes) (version 2) | ecosystem: Host-associated > Plants > Roots > Endosphere... | reverse complement strand
TCGAACTATCAAATCATTCCAACAACCAAGAAGGGGTATTAGTTCAAATGAGCTCAGGTACAACAGGAGCTCCGAAATGTATTGAACGAACGTGGAGTTCAGTGGAAGAAGAGATTGAAAGTTATGTGAAGACATTACCTGTCGACTCCTTGACAAATTCTGTTGTTGCTTGTCCGGTTACTCATTCTTATGGATTCATTTGTGGTGTCTTAGCTTGCATAAGAAGGGGAGCAAAGCCGGTTATTATTACGAATAGTAATCCTAAATATATGTTGAAAAAGCTAAAAGAATATCCTAAGCACATACTCTATGGGGCTCCAGCGTTACTTTATACATTAAGTAAATTATTACCTATTGATCAACAATTTGATCGCGTGATGACGTCAGGCACTGTGATGCCACATAGCTGGTTGACATCGTTAAGAGAGAAATCTAACCAAGTACTACAGCAGTATGGATGCTCTGAATCAGGGTGTGTTGCGATTCACTCTAGTGTGGAAGATCCGAAAGAAATGGGTTATCCCCTTCCTCATGTGAAGGTGACAGCTGGTAACAAACAAACACCGAGCGAAATTATCATTGAAACGTCTACACAAACGATTTATACGAAAGATCTTGGCTATATAGAAGATAATGTTCTTTCTTTTCTTGCAAGAATAGATGACACGATTAATGTAGCAGGCTTGAATGTGTATCCGCAAGAAGTTGAAGATGTGTTAATGGATGAGCCAAGAATAGTCGAAGCAGTCGTATATAAGAAACAAGACAATTTATCAGGAGAGCGAGTATGCGCTCAATATGTGTCTCCTGAACCAATCGATAATATGGAACTTAGAGAATGGTGCCGGAAATTTCTCGCGCCACATCAAATTCCGATGGAGTTTGTGTTTGTACATGAAATTGAAAAGCTGCCTAATGGAAAAGTAAGTAGAAAAAAACTTGGAGGCATACCAGTATGACGCGTCAACAATTGATCAAGAGCATCTACGATATTATGGAAAATTCATTAGAGTTGCAGACATTGTCCTCTTTTAATGAAGATGCCCGATTAAATGAGGATTTGTATATGGATTCAATTATGGTCCTTCAATTGATTCTTCATATAGAGTTGGATCTTGGCATTTCCATTCCCGATGAGGTTCTCGTTCCGAAAGATTTCAAAACAGTAGGAACACTAGCAAGCTTTTTAGAAAAACAGCAAAAGGTAGAATAATCGGAGGCTAAAAATGATAAAAGTTCATTGTTTTGTAAGCTGTGTTTGTGAGGTTATTAAGAAAACGAAAGGCATCGATCATAGGCCCTACTATTTTGGGGTATGGGACGCAGATTTTGATGTGCTTGATAATGGAGTGCTAGCATACCACTCTGATCAAATTGATCATCATTTCTTTCAAACATGGTATGAAATGCTCTATGGAATCAAGCTTTACAAATGGTATGACGAAAAGCAATCAAAACAAGAAAATATAAACAAACTGCTAGGATTATTAGAGAATAAATCTTCGCATCAACATGTGATGGTGATGCTGGATTTATCGATGCTTCCAGAGCGAGAGAATAAATTTCATCAACGTCCATTCCCTCATTATGTGATGCTAGAATCGACAGAAAATGAAGAAGAATGGTTTATGTATGACCCTGATTTTCGCTGGGAAGGGATTTTACCGAAAGAGAGAATTTTAGCTGCAATTCAAGAGCCAACTGTCGAAGGTGGTTATTACTTTGATGCAAAGACGATTATTCCTCCAACTACAGAGACGGTTGAAGCCTATTTTAATACATGTATAAAGCTTCATTGTAATCCGTTGACAGATGCAATTACCAAAATTATTAAAGAGTATATCGAAGGAAAAGAAAAAGAAAGGATGTCAAAACTTCCGACTGCATTGAAACAATTGCCGGTAATAGCGATTAGAAAGTATGCATATGAGCATGCGTTTGCATTTTTTTGGGAAGCACTTGGCCGCGAAGAGGAAGGCTTTGACACATGGTGTAATGAAATTGAGCGTCTAGTGAATGGCTATACAACGATTCAGTATCGAGCGATGAAGCTTGCGCTGACGGAAAATTTGTTATTAGCGGAAGATATTTTTGTGAAGTTAGAAGAACAAAATCTCCTTGAGTTCAAGATTAAGCAAGGATTACAAGAATGCTTTCAAGCATGGTTAACATTACAGCACAAGAAAGAGGTTATAATATGAAACTATCTATCTGTACAATCTCGTTTCGGCACCATCTCCACTCGATTGACCAATTAGCCCAATTTGCAAAAACGCAAGGTTTTCAAGGAATCGAGCTCTGGGGTGTTCATGCAAAGAACTTGGCAGATGAACTTCATTATGGAGCAGATTGGCTAAGCTCCTACGGTTTGGAAGCGAGCATGCTTAGTGATTATTTGCCATTAGAAGCACCAGTTTCTGTGATGATGGCTGAAACAGAGAGGTTATCTTCACTTGCGAGGCGCTGGGGAACAAATAAGATTCGTACATTTGTAGGAAAGAAGGGCAGCTCAGACACGAGTACAAAAGAAAGGGAAGAACTTATTTTTAGACTTAGAATGCTCTGTGATTATCTTGAGTCGAAAGGACAATATTTGCTTGTTGAAACTCATCCGAATACATTGACAGATAATCTACCTTCAACAATGCAATTACTCGAAGAAACGAATCACTCAAGCCTACGAGTGAACTTTGACGTTTTACATATATGGGAATCAGGGATGGACCCTATTGTCGCCATGAAGCAACTTCGTCCTTATATCTCACATTTTCACTTTAAAAATATTGCCTCACGTGCACAACTTGGTGTTTTTGCTCCTAACAATGTATATGCTGCAGCGGGTTCTAGAGAAGGGATGGTTCCATTGTTTGAAGGTGCAGTTGATTATGGTGAATTCCTAGCAGAAGTAGATTCAAACATGGAGGTAGATGCGTCATTGGAATGGTTTGGAGCCAATGTGAAGAGCGTATTAGCAAAAGATGTTCAGGAGGTTAAGAAGGCAGTGCAGTTGGTGCAAATATAAGGCTGTTTAAAACATATGCATGAATCACAAGAATAGATTATGTAATAGATAAATAAGCTGAAAAGCTGACGGTCCATCCAAGACGTCAGCTTATTTTAATAGGTTAAAGCGAACATTGTGTAAGTTGGCAGCAGCAGAAATGATTTAGATGGCTAGAACGTTATTTTAGGGACGCGGGAAATAATGAGTTCTCTTTCTTTGAGCCTAATCTTAATGCTAGAACTCAAATCAGAGATAAAATATTTTCGGAAAATTACTCCAGATGCTCCAAAATCCCCAAGTAATCTTTAAATAGTCTTCACAGTAACTACAGATAACGCCTATACGATCAAGACTGTAAGACAAATTACTTTAAAAAGAGATTAAAAACTATGAAAAAGAGAAAGAAATTGGCTGCTACAACTTTAGGTGCTGTATTTGCGCTTTCGACTTTTGTAGCTGCGTTTGCTGCCGAAGTCCCAACCGAAATTATTGGAGGTAGTGAAATTGTGAAAGGGCAAGTTAGTAAACCAGCTAACTTTGATGAGATTTCTAAAGAAAAAGTACGAGAAATCTTTAACCAAGTAAAAGCGGGTATATTAACAAAAGAGGAAGCAATAAATCAACTTGATGAAACTCTTCGAATGAAGGGAGATAAACAACTAGTAAGTAAACCAGCGAACTTAGATGAGATCTCTAAAGAAAAAGTACAAGAAATTTTCAACCAAGCAGAAGCAGGTACATAACGATAGAAGAAACAACAAAACAACTTGATGAGGCTCTTGGAATTAAGAGATAAAAATATAGTTCAGTAAGCAAACCAGCGGTATTTAAAGAGAAGGTATAAGCTGTTTAACTAGCACGAATAGGTACACTCGGAGCAATAAGCCAATTTGATGCAGATCAGAATAAGAAGTAAAAAAGGCAAACTAAAATAAAATACAGTAATATTTGTACTTGAGCTTTCTAAACATTCCCCTTCATAGAGGTTCATATAAACTCCCCCAATGGAGAGACATTTACTTTAGAAAAAACAACACTTACAATAGCTGATGAAATGTTCCTCTTGTACGAAAATCGCTATGTTCCAATAGGTACATAGAAATTTTTTGTGCATTTTTCAATACAATCAATGAATTGTCCCCTGATGAATGGGATGATAATTAGGACACATATTTCACCCCTGGTACAAAGATTTTAGTAAGTGATATTTTAAATTGTTTAAAGTAAAATAGTAGTAAGGTATTTCGCAATAAACTCAACTAATCTGATTAGTTGAGTTTTATATTTATAAAGCTACTAAAATATTTTAAAGAAGATGTGATGAATAATGGGGAAAATCGCCATTTTGGCAGAGAAACCATCTCAAGCAAGAGCTTATGCAGACGCATTTAAAATTAAACAAAAAGAGAAGATGTTTATTGAATTGGAACCTTGTTCTACTTTTCCTGAAGGTGCAGTAATTACGTGGGCAGTTGGTCATCTTGTTGAATTAAAGGAACCAAAAGAATATCAAAAGGAATGGGAGAAGTGGTCGCTTGGATCACTACCTATTATTCCACAAAAATTTGAAGATAAAGTTGTTTCTAAAATGTATTCACAATTTAATGCTGTAAAAAAAATCTTTAATGATCCGCAAGTAACAATGATTTATAACTGCTGTGATAGTGAACGTGAGGGTTCGAATATTTTCTACTCACTTTTAAAAAAGACGAAAGTAAATAAGCCTGTTAAACGATTATGGATCAATTCATTAGAGGTTGAGGAAATCCGAAAAGGTTTTAATAATATGCAAAGTAATGAGCGTGATTTGCTCATGTACCAAGAAGCAAAAACACGTCAAATTAGCGATTGGTTAGTAGGTATGAGTGCGACACGTTAGATAGTGAAAAGCTATCTTATTCCAAGCGTGCTGTGAAAGCTTAAATGGAATAAAGTCCTATTTCGAATAGTGGAATGATAGGGTAACGCCTTGAAACGCTATCTTTAATACTCCGACATGCTATGAGTAGAATGTGTAATCGAAAGTAGTGTGAAGCTCGGTGAAGTCGGGCGAAGTATACCGTAGTATTCAATTGAATAACCGAAAAGGCAATAGAGGTATTGTCCGTATATGATAGTCCGGAAGTCGGTAAAAACTTAGTATGGTGAGAATGTGGTAACACACTGACGAACTGGCGAATGTACGTCCTAACGACTGACCTTGAGAAATCTAGGTTTACCATTTTGTGGTTGAGTAAGAATTCATACTATGAAAAACCATGCAACGTTAAAGGCGTTGGATAAAATGGTGGGGCATAGTCAGCACCTAACCTAATGTAAGTTAGATAGAAATAGGGCAACGTGGAAAGCTAGAAACGTGAAGAGGACACACTCGTTGAAGCGTTACAAGGAAATACGTGAATAGCGAATAACCTTGTTTAGTTCTAGTGAGAGTAGTGGCATGAGTGTTGATGTTCTTGTAATGGGAACGGAGCAACAGCCACAAGTCAATTTAGTTTAGTTATCAGAAACCCTAATCATTTTTCATAGGTTCGTGTAAGACAACTAAAACACGTCCGATAGGAAGTGATTAACTATGAGTAACAAGTCAACAGAGGAACTGAAAGACAGCAAGTTAAGACATGCTGAATATTATGGCATGACTGATGTATTCGACTCGCTTTATCTCAATAGCTCTGAAAACGCAAATTTCAAGAATCTTATGCAATACATTATTTCTGATGAAAATCTACTGCTTGCGTATCGTAACATTAAACGCAATAAGGGTAGTTATACAGCGGGAATTGATAAGCTAACAATCAAAGACATTGAAAAACTTAGCACCAATGAATATCTAACTGTCATGAAAAAACGTTTTGCTTGGTATCAACCTAGGAAAGTCAAACGTGTCGATATACCTAAACCAAATGGCAAAACAAGACCTCTTGGAATAGGTTCGATATGGGATAGGTTGGCACAACAAAGCATTCTTCAAGTGCTTGAACCAATCTGTGAAGCGAAATTCAGTGATCACAGTTTTGGCTTTAGACCTAACAGGTCGGTAGAGCAGGCAATTGTAGCCTGTGGAACTAGAATTAACTTCAACCAGTGCAAGTACGTAGTTGATGTCGATATTAAAGGTTTCTTTGACGAAGTATGTCATAGCAAACTTATGAAACAACTATGGACTTTAGGTATTAGAGATAAAAAGTTATTAGCCATTATTGGCAAGATGCTTAAATCTCCAATAAAATTACCTAACGGTAAGGTGGTAATACCTACAAAAGGGACTCCACAAGGAGCTGTGTTATCCCCTCTACTTGCCAACATTAACCTTAACGAGTTCGATTGGTGGATGTCTAATCAGTGGCAAGACCGTCGCTGCAAAGAAATCATCAATCAGTATGCTAAAGGTAAAGGTGAAGTAAAATCTAACCACTACCGGAAACTAAGGTCAAGCACGTCACTTAAAGAATTCTACTATGTCAGATACGCAGATGACTTCAAGATATTCTGCAAAGACAAAGACACTGCTGAACGTATATTCAATGCAAGTAAGCTGTGGTTGGAGGATAGACTTAGACTTCCTATTTCGGCCGAAAAGTCAGGAATTACGGAATTACGGACAAAGCGAAGTTCGTTTTTAGGGTTTGAAATAAAGGCTGAAAAGAAAGGCAAAAGATATGTCATGCACACACATGTGTCGCAAAAGGCTATCCAAAGTATCAGATTTCAACTAAAAAATCAGTTACGAGCAATTCAAAAAAGCCCAAACTCAAATAAAACGGTCGTGGAAATTAGTAGATACAATGCTTTAGTGATAGGTATTCATAATTATTATGGAATTGCTTCGCATATATCAACTGATTTTAACGGAATTCACTACTCTACAATTAAGAGTATGAAAAACCGTCTACGAGGGTTAAGCAAAACAGGAGAAATCAAAACTAAAGATAAGGGTATTCGTAGATACTTGAAGTCCAGTAACATGAGATTTCTTTGCGGTACACCAATAATTCCTATTGGGTATGTGAAACATAGGAAGCCAATAGGGAAAAAGAAAAGTGTATGCAAGTATACTCCTGCGGGAAGGGCTGAAATACACAAAAACCAAACCCTAATATCCGAATACGTACTTCAATGGTTAAGGGAGAATCCTGTTATTAACGACAGAGCAACGATTGAATACAATGACAACAGAATATCTAAATTTATCGCTCAACATGGTAAATGTGCGGTATCTGGACGTGAATTACTGTCCAATGAAATTCATTGCCACCACATTACACTTTACCATGAGTCCAAAGACGATAGATATAACAATCTAGTGATTGTTCATAGTGATATTCATAAATTGATTCACTCCAATGAGCCAATGTTCATTAATTCATTGTTAAACTCGTTTGGCTTAAACCAAAATCAGTTAGAAAAACTCAACAAATTCCGTTTAAAAATTGGTAATAAAGCTATTCAATGTCCAGCAGCTCCATAAGATTCAAATGATATTTTGCGTATAAAAAAAATGTTACTAGATTAGGGGAAACCAAGATAAGACTAAATTGAGGGAACGCCGTGTGCGGGGAAACTCGCACGCACGGTGTGGAGCGGGGGAAAAGTTGGAGATAACTTCAAAGACTTACCTATCGCTATACTGTAGTCGCCTATACACGCTACTTTTACAAAAGAAAGGCTTTAAAGGTAGTATTTCCATCGGACGTGTGCAATCGCCAACCGTATATTTAATTTATAAAAGACAACAGGAAATCGAACATTTCAAGCCGGAAAATTTTTATGAAATTGAAGGGATTTTTAAAGCACAAAATGGTGTATATAAAGGGAAGGCAAAGTTAAAAACAAAAGAGCGTGCAGAGGCTGTGCGATTATTGCAACAACATGGGGTAGAACCGATGGATACAGGTCTAATTACGAGTGTGACGAACAAAACGAAGCGTATTGCACCACCCAAACTACATGCGTTATCAACATTACAAGCCGCTGCCAATAAACGTTGGAAATACAGTCCGTCGCATGTGTTGAAACTTACGCAATCACTTTATGAGAAAAAGCTCGTTTCTTACCCACGTACCGATTCACAGCTCATTACACATAATGAGTTTGCTTATTTAAATGAATCATTGGCAAAATATCAGCAGCTCGTGGGAAAATCATTTAATGCGATAAATCGAGGGAATAACAAACGCTACGTCGACAGTGCCAATGTTGGGGAGCACTATGCTATTATTCCAACGAAAAAGTTGCCGACAGAAAAAGCTTTACAATCAATGAATGCTGATGAACGAAATATTTATTTCGAAATAGTCAATACGACACTCGCTATGTTCCACCAAGATTATGAATACGATGAAAAAACGATTTTAACGAATGTCAAAAATTTAGAGTTTAAAACGGTAGGGAAAACTGAACTTGTAAAAGGTTGGAAAGAATTGTTTTCAAGTGAAAAAGAGTTAAAGGAGCGTGAAGAGTCGTTACCTGTCGTTTTCCAAGATGAGATGGTACAAAGTAAGATTTCTATTCTAGAAGGCACGACAACGCCTCCTAAACCATATACAGAAGGGCAACTCATTACGATGATGAAAACATGTGGTAAATCAGTTGAGGATGAAGAAGAAATCGAAGTACTGAAATCAATTGAAGGTATTGGTACAGAAGCAACTCGGAGTGGCATTATAGAGACGATTAAAAAGCATGGATTTATTGAAGTGCGAAAAAACATAGTGAGCGTTATGCCAAAAGGGGAGCTTTTATGTCAGGCTATTGAAGGGACATTACTTTCAAGCCCATCTATGACAGCAAAATGGGAAATTTACTTAAATAAAATTGGTCGTGGGGAAGGCTCTGCAAAACATTTTATTGAAAGCATAGCCAAGTTTATTAATCAATTAATTTCAGAGGTACCTAATCAGTTAGAGTCACTTACAATTGAAGCTGAACAGTTTAAACCAGCTGCTGTGAGAGATATTGTGACGTGTCCGACATGTAAAGTAGGAAAAATAGGTTTGCGTAAAAGCTTTTATGGTTGTTCGAATTATAAAAATGGTTGTAAGCAAACGTTCCCAGGAAGGCTATTAGGAAAAAAACTAACTGAAAAGAACATTAATGATTTATGTAAGATTGGTAAAACAGCTCTGGTTAAAGGGTTTAAATCAAAGAATGGTAAACAATTTAATGCGTCACTCCGTTTGGTAGAAGGAAAAATCGAATTTGAGTTTAATGAAAAGTAATAGCGGAAGAGATTTTTTTACCGTCAATGATGCCGTTCAAACGATAAAAAATAGTGAAGATGTGACACTTAGCAAAGTAACACGAGCGAAGAAGAAATTTGAAGTAGTGGGGGAAATGCCCATGATGTGGTCATAGCGTGATCGAAGGACAAAAGGGCTTCGGCTGCAGTAACTGGAAAAAGGGCTGTAAATTTGTCATCTGGGAAAACGATAAATTTTTAGCCACTATGAATAAGTAGCCTACTAAAACTATGGTGAAGAAAATTGCTGGCGGATGGAACGGTATTAGTAAAAGGCTTAAGAGTAAAAAAGGTACTAAATTCGATGCTAAAAAATACAGGTAACGAATATTTTAGCTGGAAGATGGAATTTGAAAAATAAGGATTAAAATTAAGCATATTTGAATCTTTTTGTAGAGTACTTTTAGGAAATTGTATAGTAATGTAAGATAAATCATTGTCTAAATTTATTTATTTTTCTAACAATAATTAATGTTCAATAGTTCTACTTTGCGGGCGTTAAATGCTTGTTTATTCGCGTTTTTTCTTCATTATAATATATATTATACTTGCTATCTGGAAAACACTCTGATATTGTTCCTCTTATAACTTAATAAAATATTATTTTGTTGGTGTGAATGACATTATTCGTTTGCTTAAAAGGGAAATCGGTGCAAATCCGATGCTGTCCCGCAACTGTAATGGTGAGTCTATACAATATGTCACTGTAGCGAGCTATGGGAAGGCGTATAGATGATGAACCTAAGCCAGGAGACCTGCCAATAAAAGCAACAAACTTACATAGAACCACGAGGATGGTTGTAGTGACTTGGAAGGGACTTCCTTTATTTAACTATGACATCCTCTTGTAAACAAGGGGATTTTTTTATGCCCTTTTAAGAGAGGAGAGCGTTTTGAAGAATCCAACAACAAGAAAAATCAACCTACTCTTATTAGTATTGATTGGTGTCGTTCTAATATCCTTGACGTTGGCGATTATGGTAGGCTCAGTGTCTATTACACCTAGTATTGTATGGCGCATCATTTTATCGCATATCCCGTTCAATCCACTTGGCATTATATCGGATTGGAGTCGTTCACAGGATATCATTATATGGCAAATTCGTACTCCCCGCGTAGTACTTGCCATAATAGTCGGAGCGGGTCTTGCAATTTCGGGAGCTGCTATACAAGCTTTAGTTCGCAATTCAATCGCGGACCCCTATATTTTGGGAGTATCTTCCGGTGCATCTGTCGGGGCTACATCTGTTATTTTACTTGGTACTTTTTCATTTTTAGGTATGTATGCGCTATCATTTGCTGCTTTTATAGGTGCGACAATTGCAGTGTTGATCGTGTTTTTCTTAGCACGAGTTGAGGGGCGAATTTCAGTTGTCCGATTATTATTAGCAGGAATTGCAGTGTCACTAGTTTTGTCAGCAATGACGAACTTTATGCTGATGATGACGAAGGAAGAGGGTGGCATAAAGGCAGTGATATATTGGATGATGGGAAGTTTGGCTGGAGCGAAATGGGTGAATATAATGATTCCGTTCGTAGTTTTAACGGTCGTCTACATAATTTTACGTCTTCATGCACGCCATTTGAATTTACTTTTACTAGGCGAAGAATCTGCTGTTACGCTGGGGGTTAATTTGGAGAAATTTCGATTGCTACTAATTTTATTAATTTCCCTATTAACAGGTGTCCTTGTTGCTGTAAGTGGTGCAATTGGCTTTATAGGCCTGATTATTCCACATATCGTACGCATGATTGTCGGCTCTAATTATAAGTTTGTACTGCCAGTCAGTGCATTAATTGGTGCGATATTTTTAATATGGGCTGATGCAGTTGCGCGCATAGTGATTGCACCTGAGGAAATGCCGATTGGAATTATTACTGCTTTATGCGGATGCCCATTCTTTATATGGATGTTGCGTAAGCAAATGTATTCTTTCGGGGAGGAGAATTAGATGGTATACGTAGCAAAAAACCTTACTTTTGCCGTGCAGCAGGTGAAAATATTAAACAATGTTTCTATACATATTCAAGAACGCGAGTTTGTAGGCATAATTGGCCCTAATGGCAGTGGGAAATCGACCCTATTAAAAAATATGTACCGTATGCTGCAACCTCAAGAGGGAGAAGTATTTTTATTTAATGAAAATATTTACAAGCAATCTTCAAAGGTGGTAGCAAAGCAACTAGCCGTCGTAGGGCAGGAAACACCAGTGCTATTTGAGTTCACTGTTAAGGATCTTGTTGCAATGGGACGTACACCGCATAAAAGGCTTATGGAAGTGGATACAAAAGAAGACCTAATTATTGTCGAGGAATCGATGAAGCAAGCAGGCGTACTGCATTTAAGTGAACGCACTTTTAGTTCATTATCTGGTGGTGAGAAAAAACGAGTCATTGTTGCAAGGGCATTGGCGCAACAGGCTAAGGTCATGGCGTTAGATGAGCCAACGAATCACTTAGATATTCAGCATCAACTCCAACTTATGGATTTAATACAGAGCTTGCCGATTACAGTCATTGTGGCCTTGCATGATTTAAATATTGCAGCAACTTATTGCGATAAAATTTATGTTTTAAAGGACGGAGAAATTGCGGCGTATGGAACTCCGTTTGATGTATTAACACCCACATTGCTACAAGAGGTGTTTGGTGTACATGCGGAAGTTAGTGTACATCCTGTCACGAAAAAGCCGCATATTTATTATATATCTGAGCAATTTTTATAGTTAGTTAAAGAATCATAGATTTCTTTCTATTTATTTTTAGAAAAAAGGAGAAATAGACATGAAGACAGTAAAAAGCGTATGGCTTATTCTTGCAATCGCAATGCTAAGTATTTTAGCGGCTTGTGATAACGAACAGGATTCAGCATCGCAAAGTGAACAATTAGAACCAGCAAAAGTAGGAGCGACGGAAGTAACGATTGACAATAACGATACGACACAAGTCTATGCGGAAGCACCTAAAAAAGCAATTAGCTTAAATCAGCATGTGACAGAGATTATGCTAGCGTTAGGCTTAGAGGATTCAATGGTAGGAACAGCATATTTAGATGATGCAATTTATCCACCGTTACAGGCAGCGTATGAAAAAGTTCCGGTATTAGCTCAGCAATATCCAACAAAGGAACAAGTAATTGATGCAGGAGCAGATTTTTTATATGCAGGCTGGAAAAGCGGGTTTAGTGAGAAGGGTGTCGGAACACCAGAAGAACTAGAAGCACTTGGCATCCACACTTATTTACATACATCTTCGAGCATTAAAAATCCTAAGTTAGAGGATATTTTCGGCGATATCCGTAATATTGCTAAGATATTTCACGTGGAAGAGCGTGGAGAAAAGTTAATTGAGCAAATGACAAAAGATGTAGAGGACATTCGTACGAAACTTCCGCAAGAGAAGGGGAATTTACGTGTTCTTGTATTTGATAGTGGTGAGAAAGAAGTTTTCACTGCTGGACAAAACTTTATGAATGAACTTGTGACAGTAGCAGGAGGAAAAAATATTTTCGGTGATGTTGAGTCTGGCTGGACAACCGTTTCAAAAGAAGATGTAGTCGAGCGAAACCCTGAAGTTATCGTTATTATTAACTATGGTTCAACTACTGATGTTGAAAAAATTAGGTTCCTAAAAAATGATCCGGCACTAAAAGAAACGGAAGCGGTATTAAAAAGACGTTTCGTTATTTTACCATTATCAGCAGCGTCTGAAGGTATTCGTGCGGCTGATGCAATTCGAATTTTGGCACAAGGATTTTATCCAGATAACTTTCAATAAAGAAGCGGAGCTAGCCATATGCTAGCTTTTTTCATAGGAGGAGGGTAAAAATGATTATAAATGCTTTCAGCCATAATATTCCTGAAAAAACATTTGCTAAGTTAAACAGAGATGGTGAATATACGCGTCTTGCTGTGAGTCCTGGCATTATCAATAAACATTATACACCAGCACAGTTTCAAACAATTGCGGAGGTAGTTGGAGTGAGTGGCGCTATTAAATACTCTGCGTCCTACAGTATGCTACTATCCATACCGACAATAGAATTAACGACGGCCAAAAGGAAGTTGGAAATGGCGGGCTTATATATTGCAAAGCAAGGTCAGATTGTAGCTATGAAGGCTTGTGATTTTTGTGATGGCGATAAAATGGAGGCAGCTCAGATTACAGAGGAGCTGTATCAGCAGCTTGAAGCCTTGGAAGTACCGAGCAGGATACACATTAATATGAATGGCTGTGCATCAGCTTGCTATAATGCCGTTTATGATGATATTGGGCTTGTATATCAAAAAGATAGCTTCGATGTGTATTTAGGGGCTGTTCCGATGGGGAAAAATGCACAGGCAGGGGAGCTATTTGTGAAAAAAGTTCCTGTTCAGCATATCGAAAATCTTTTGCAGGAAATAATTAGGGTCTACAAAGAACTCGCTCGCCAAAAGGAACCATTTTATAAGTTTTACAAGAGAACAAAAGCAGCAGACTACTGGCAAACGATAAAAAATTACCCAGGTAGAGTGGTTGTAGATTGATTTACAACTAAAATTGTAGAAGGAGATATGTGATGACTACTATTAGAGAAATTGGAAGCTTATGTGTTACTGATAGAGATGGCTACATTATTAATCATTCAAACTGGAAAAAAATTAACCCAATTTTTCTTCCTGTGATATACGATGTGGTTAATACGTATTCCACTCATCTTCAAGATGACTTACATAGTGTATATATAAGAGGATCCATTCCAAAAGGGATAGGTATTGAAGGCGTAGCTGACTTAGACACAATAGCGGTTACTAAGCAAAACCTTAATAAACCGCAGTTAAAGCGGTTAAAAGAAGTGGAGCAAGAATTAAATCAAAAACATACTTGTGTAGACGGTATTGAACTAAGTTTTTACGGCATAGAAGATATTTTAAATACGTCATCTTTTTCAATAATTAGTTTCATACTCAAAACCCATGGAATATGTGTGTTTGGAGAAGACTTGATACCTCAATTACCAAGATATAGAGCTGACGAAGCTCTAGCAAATGACCACCTCATTCATTTACAAGGTCAAATTAAAAATGCCTGTGATGATCTCCAAGATAATTCTGATATGGAGGATATTAAAGATTGTTGCAAGTGGATTATGAAAATTATAGTAAGAGCAGGACTTGCACTAGTCATAACTAAAGCA
>Ga0209025_1003598_pt1 | contig 14450 bp, 15 predicted proteins | sample AraplaMF_Col_mLB_FD_184256 | JGI IMG/M metagenome (GOLD analysis project Ga0209025, IMG submission 184256) | Arabidopsis root microbial communities from the University of North Carolina, USA - plate scrape MF_Col_mLB (SPAdes) (version 2) | ecosystem: Host-associated > Plants > Roots > Endosphere... | reverse complement strand
ATTGTCTCTGGGTCTGATCTGTTCAGTCGTGATCCGGCTCAGATCCAACGGCAGTTGAGGGAGCTGCGCGTCGACCCAGCGGTGCATCCGCTCGCGGCCAGTGCGACCGAATGTACGGAAATGGCGATACGACAGGGTCTGAATGGATTTGCTGCGTTGGAAGACGGCGTTTCCACGGCACTGAGCGAGCGATTTAACGCTAACGGACGCACGACTGAAGAGCATTACCTCATCGAACGCGGCAATGGTGCAAGCCGCTTCATTCGCGAACGGATGCGGAATGTCAGCACTGCTATGGAAGAAAGTGGCTCGTTTGTCCGTATCGCCCGGTCTCTCTTGGGTGACCGTTCAGTACCCGTCACGAGGATCCCTGCCGCTCGTAGCGGCCTTGATGACGGAGTCGCGCTGCGATGAAGATCCTCGACGGAGAATACCCGACGCTCAAAATCGCTGTGATTGAAAGAGGTTCAAAGGCGAAGGGTGACTTCCAGCCGGTAGAGATCGGCAAGTCCATTGTGTTCAAGATGAAGGACTTGGAAGATTATCGTACGAAAAATTGGGATAATCGCATCTATGACGCGCTGACGCTCACTGCGGCTGTGGAATTCTGCGATAAGACCTGCAGACGGCCGGCTTGGGGTTGGATGCGGCGTTTCGAGGTGTCTTTGCCGGTTTTTGAGCTGATTCACTGGGAGAATCCACATAACGTCACGGCACTTGTTTCGGCGCTCAAATTATTGACTGGTGATGAGTGGGTCTTCTTTTTCACTCAGCGGAAGGGCAGCTCTGACGACGACGTCGGTCGACAGAGCCGTCTTGAGTTCGGGGATGGCAACCGGATCGTCATGCCTTTTAGCGATGGTCTGGACTCTAGAGCTGTCAGTGCGCTCTTGTCTGCAAGCGTTCGTTCCGATCGTCTGATCCGCGTTCGAGTCGGATCCAAGAAGGATGATCGACCGAGGCGTGGCGATCATAAGCTGCCGTTCCTCAATATCCCGTTCAAAGTAAAGCCGGGACCCGATGGGTTTAACGAGTCATCGGCTCGCACGCGTGGCTTCAAGTTCACGCTCATGAGTGCCATAGCGGCCTATCTCCTGGGCACCCACGACGTTGTCATGCCAGAGAGTGGGCAAGGCGCGCTCGGTCCCTCGCTCGTCCATACGAGCCACGGGTACGAGGACTACCGAAATCATCCCCGCTTCCTGGCAAAAATGGAGCGGTTCTTTGCGGCGCTATTTGGCTATCAGGTTACTTACCGTTTGCCCCGGCTATGGCGGACCAAAGGTGAGACCTTACGTGACTTTGCGGCACTTGGGGGAGATGAAACGGAATGGCTCGATACCCGTTCGTGCTGGCAGCAGAACCGTAATTCGTCCGTAAATGGGAAATGGCGTCACTGCGGGATCTGTGCGGCTTGCATGCTTCGCCGCCTAAGTTTCCATGCTGCTGAAGTTGCCGAGCCCGCGGAAAACTACATCTGGGAGAATCTGGCGGCCTCGGATTTCAGGTCGGGAGTGGCCAACGGCTTCAATAAAGTAACGGGCGCAATGGAGCAGTATGCGATTGCCGGCGCTCTGCATCTTGATCATTTGGCGGATTTGCGCTCTTTACCCACGCATCGAAAGCGCATGAGCCGTCACGCGTGGCAACTGTCAGAAGAGTTGGACATTTCCCACCAGGAGGCGGAGGGAGAGCTATTCGGCTTGCTTGAACGGCATGAATTGGAATGGAAGGCATTTATGAAGGATCTGGGACCGAATTCGTTCGTCGCTCAGTGGCTGACGTGATGGCGACGAGCGCTATCAAAGACACGCTCTCTCCCGAGGACTTGGGCGAGCGTATTCGCATATCGCGAGAGGCTGCCGGTCGCACGCAAGCTGAAACTGCTGAGGCCATTGGAGTGGCTCGAACGACACTCGTGGCCATGGAGAAGGGCGTAAGGCGAATAAAGATTGGTGAGCTTCAACTGATTGCTCGTTTCCTGAACACGAGCGTCAACGCGTTAGTGCGGAAAGAGGCCGTCCATGTCGAGCTGATGCCGAAGTTTCGCCGCCTGTCCGAAAATGAGGAGAAATCCGTCGCCGACGCAGCCGAGATGATGGCGCAGCTCGTCAAGGCGGATGTCGAGCTCGAGGCACTTCTCGGTGTCGAGCACGTCCGGAACCTTCCGCCTGAACGCAGAATCCTGGCTGGTGATGTCAGACAACAGGCCGAGCAGCACGCCTTGGAGCTGCGGCATTGGCTTGGCCTCGGCCTGGCGCCGATTGCGGACATCATGTCATTGCTCGAACTGCAGATGGGAGTGAGGGTCTATGCACGAGGGCTCGCCGGAAAAATCTCCGGGCTCTTCGCTTTTGATGAGCAGGTTGGCGCCTGCATCCTGCTGAACGCAAAGCATCCACTCGATCGCCGCACGCAGACCGCAGCACATGAGTTGGGGCACCTCGTGGCAACGCGGGGTGATGCGGAGGTCTACGACATTGATGAGCTGGAGAGTTCGCGCGAAGAGAAATACGCAAACGCCTTTGCCCGCGGCTTTCTGACCCCTGCGCAGGCCGTTCGTCAAAAATTCGAGGAAGTCACTGCTGGAGCGGCTAGCCTTACGCGGAGGCATGTCATCGTTCTCGCACATTACTTTCATGTATCGCGCGAGGCGCTAGTTCGGCGCCTGGAAGAACTTCAGTTGACGAAGAGAGGCACATGGGATTGGTTCGTCCAAAACGGCAACATTACAGACGAACAAGCGCGACAGGTGCTCGGTGATGCCGTTCAGAGTGATCGTCTTAAAGACGATGCTGTAAGAACCGTGTCCCTCAAGACCAGTCTTCTTGCTTTTGAGGCGGCGCAGCGCGGTCTCCTAAGCGAAGGTCAGATTGGCCGGCTACTGCATCTGGACCGCATTGAGGTGCGCGATCTACTGATGGATGTGGGCGCGGAAGAAAGCGGGGCCAATGCGGCAACCTCTATTCTTCGGTAATCGGCAAGTGCGTCTGGTTGCAGACACCAGTGTGATAATCAATTTAAATGCAACTGGTCGTGCATCAGAGATTTTGCGGGCGCTGAACATCATGCTTCAGGCGAGCGTCGTCGTGAAAGATGAATTGGTGGTTGATCGCAATAACGGCAGGCACGATAGTGGCTTGGCAGCTGATCTTGTCGCCGGCGGATTGCTCGAGTTCCATGACTTCGATTTGGACGGCGAAGGCCTATTCGAATCCCTCGTTATGGGCAGCGCCGAAGCTACGCTTGACGACGGTGAAGCTGCAACTCTGGCACACGCAATTTCGTCTGGATTGCCCGCGGTAATCGATGAACGCAAAGCAAACCGGATTGCTGCCGAGCGGTTTCCTGACCTGAAATTGCTGTCCACTGCAGATTTGCTCAGTTCAGAAATTCTGATTGCGTCCCTCGGGGCTGAAGCTGTGGCTGCAGCGGTTTTCAACGCGCTTCGTGATGCTAGAATGGCGGTTCCCGAAGTACACCATCTATGGATTGTCGATTTGCTGGGGGAGAGAGTCTTAGATTGCAGGAGTTTACCTGCGTCGCTGCGGGCTCGTCCGTGACGTCACTGGTTGTCGTGCCTTACTCGTCATAGATCAAACACGAGCTGCGACTGATAGCCGATACCGGGGTTCTCAGCGGTTAGGGAGGAGAGTGTGACGCCAAGAAGACGTACAGACCTCTTGAACGGGTAGACTGTTGCCAAGAGGCCTGCAGCGGCTTGCAAGACGTCGTCACAGTTGTCGAAAGGCATGGCGTTGCTTTTGCTGCGGGTGGCTTGTGTAAAGTCGGAATATTTTACCTTTACCGTGATCGTCTTTCCGCTGAAGCCCTTTGTTACGCAATACCACCAGACCTTCTCGGTCAGTGGCTTCAACTCGCTGGTGGCAGAAGCGAGGTCGTTGATGTCTTGCACAAAGGTGTCCTCGGCGCCGACGGACTTCCGCACCCGATCAGGATGGACATTACGCTCGTCGATTCCGCGAGCAATCCCGTAGAAGTACGGACCCATTTTTCCGAAATGCTGCGTCAGAAATCGCATTGACTGCGCCTTCAGTTCTGCGCCGGTTTCGATACCGAGCCGATGCATCTTCTCAGCAGTGGCTGGCCCGACGCCGTGGAACTTCTTCACGGCAAGTCCTTCGACGAAAGCGGGACCGTTCTTCGGCGTAATGACTGCCTGGCCGTTCGGCTTGTTGAGATCCGAGGCCATCTTTGCCAGGAACTTGTTATATGAGATACCGGCTGAGGCGTTAAGTCCGGTCGCTTCCTTGATTTTTTCTCGGATTTCCAGCGCGATTTCGGTCGCAATCGGCATATCCTTCAAATTCTTTGTGACGTCGAGATAGGCCTCATCGAGGGAGAGAGGCTCGAACAGCGGTGTGTATTCCGCGAAAACCTTTCGGATCTGCTGGGAGATAGCGTGATAGACTTCGAAGCGAGGCTTTACGAATATCAAGTCCGGACATTTGCGGGCGGCCGTCACCGACGGCATCGCGGAGTGAACCCCAAATTTTCGAGCTTCGTAGCTAGCTGCGGCGACTACGCCTCGTGCAGCCGCAACGCCGACGGCTATAGGCTGGCCGCGCAGTTCTGGATTATCTCGCTGCTCAACGGAGGCGTAAAAGGCATCCATATCTACATGGATGATTTTCTTTATGTTTTCTGCCTGAGCCATGCGTTTGCTACGGTGGTAGATTGGAACAAAGCAGGAACATAACATGTCTGCAGCCGAGCGCAAGATTTTGCAGCCATCTTCTCTGATCGCAACCATCGGTCGCCATGCGGCCACCAATGGCAGCGCCAATCATCACATCTGCCGAATACTCACTTTGGGATTTAGAGAACTTCGTCTTCGATGAGAGAATAGATCTTGGTTGAAGCTATCTTCGGATCGGCGCGCATATAGTGCTTCTCAATCACTTGGATAAGATTCTTGTCGGCGGTTTGCTTTGCTTGAGACAGGACGTCCGGCGCCAGCTTTAGCTCGATGGTATAGCGGGTAGGTTTGATCTTCGCCTTTGCCTCTTCGTAGAGAGCCAAGGATTCGGCTGAGAGGCTCCCTGTAGCCCAAAACTCGAAATGCACTGGAAGGTTTTGCCAATCCAAATGTGACTTGGCCGACTTGAAGCAAACGGGAATATTGTGTTGCAGCCAGCGTGTGAAGTAATTGTCGGGAATCTGGGCGTAGGGGCTGTATCCCTTGCACTCGATCATTACCACCCGATGATTTTCCCTGACTGCAACGACGTCAGCTTCGGCAGTGCCAAGCTCGTTCTTAAAGATCCGGTTCATCGTAACATTGGTTGGCCCCATTGATTTCCGCGCAATATCTGCAACCAGAAATTCGAAGAGGGTTCCGCGGAGCTGAATGGCCGCTCCTTCAATCTTGTTGAACCTTTTGAAGAGATCGGCGAAAGCGTCCACGTCAATGATCGACGCTGCGGCTCTGCGGAGAACCTGAGTGAGCTCTTCCAGGCCCTCGGCTACTTCCCGGCCAAACAGTGTGGCAGGTGTCGCAGGTATTACGCCAGCCTGTTTGGCCAGCCGAAACGCATCATTCGTATAGCGATCTGCAACGAATATTTGAAGACAAGGGCTGATGTTGCGCAGCTGGCGAAGGGTCTGGCATTTGTGGATGAACGGCCGAATAGCGGCGGCATCGACAGCCTTCCCGAGCAAGACATCACACGCTACAAAGCCGTTCTTGCCTTCGCCATCTTTCTTGAAGCGCAACATCGGCGCCAAATAGGATGGTGCCGTGAGATCCCAGGCAAACGTACCGACGGTCGGCAAATTCTTCCCATCCCGTGTCAAAACGCGGTCGTAGCTAGCCATGCCCAACTTCCGCAGCCAGTCTGCCACAGCGGTAAGGAGTATCCTTTCCGTAACAAGGCGAGGCTGGAAGTCGCTTGCGTTGAGTTCGTAGTACCCATCTGCCTGGGCAAGCACCACACATTCACCCATCCCGCTCACCAATAAGGTGTCGATCAGGTTTGCAGCGCGAAGGCGCTCGATGACCGTGTCTGGTGAAAGGTGTTTTGCTTGCTTTAAAGGAGAGCCGCACGCGATCCTGAAATGGTTGATGGGCATGATGCCGTCGCGGTCTCGGAGAGCTATGACTGCTAATCCCAACACTGACTTCGAATTCAAGAGAGCATTTTCCAGCGCACGCCAATAATACGGGGATCCAAAATCCTGCGGAAGATAGATGAACCGCGCTTTTCGGGGGAAAGTGACACCCTTGAGCTTCATGATTGCGGGATTGGCTCCCTCTATCGCTCGTGACACGCGCTTGCGGGCTGTCGCCGGCGCTACTCCGTGCGTCTGAACCAAAAAATCGCTGACATCACTCGTCAGGCAGGGGCCGTTCGTTGCCAGAAACGATTCTATGATACCCATGTGCAAGTCCCTGTGTCACACAGCGCAATTAATATCATGAATACATGGGACGCGTCTCACTTTTCGCGCTCATAGATTTTGTCATCGAAATCACATTGATATTCCGAACTTAATTTATCCTTTGGTGAAGGCGTTGTCACAATGGATATGTCCGATGGCTTTCGAACAAAGCCTTCAGGCACTCTATTGAAAGGCATGAAACGTACTCGTTTCGGGGAGGGTTAGTGAACCTGGCGGCCTGCCCAATCAGCGTGCGACGCTTCAAAGGGTAATGGTCGCGCGAGATGTTTTGCCTCATTCCACGGCGCCCGCATCCCAGGGCTGGTATCGACCTTAGCAGCTAGGACCCGGACGTTTCGCTAAGGCGGCGCCGTAGGTCGATCGGCTGTTCGACTGAGCCTACTCTGAAAAAATATTCAATCTGTCGACCACACATGTTGTCGAGCAAATTTACGGCAATGGACGCGCATTCTTCAAAATGAACTGGCCTATCCAATATTTTTGGGATGACACTAGCCAGTTCCTGGACATGAGCAATGTACTTGTTTCGATGTTCTACCTTCAGACCGTTTACGGCGCTGCGATATGCCTTCACTTCTGCTTTGAGTTTCTCAGTGCGATCCGCAGTTAGCCCCTCTCTCTTCAACGCAGAGAAAGCAGTTTGAAAAGAACGGACACCTTTTTCTTCACCATCTAACGCCGCAAGGCGGGTGACTATATCTCTGACCGCACTGTCCAAGAGAACAAATTCTACGACCAGGTCTTCACGGCTCATCGTTGAAAGGTTTGGTAACAGTGTGCGTTGACGGTAGGAAAATATAAGAATCAGAAGCCAAAGGACATCGTCCCTTAAACCATCGAGAAGCACGTCAGCATCGGTGAATATTCTGGCCATTAAAACTAATTTGCGTTGAACCTAATCTTGTCTGATTAGCTTTCGACTGCACGGTTATCCTAAAGGAGAGCGAGGCCAAGCCAGTTGCTCCAAGTGGTGCAGACATTCTGCAGCACGGCGCGCAATGATCGACTGCCGGCCGCCGTCGCCACGATAATCTGCGGTACGCCGTTAGCGCTGCCTTCAGGAAAAAGGGATGCAGGCTCATGGCTCCATTCGATGACGCGCCCATCCCTTGCGACATGACGAATGTGATGAGCGGTCAGTTCCCCGTGTTTGATGGCATCTGCTACCTCTCCAAGAATCTTACCGTCGTCGAGGCGGGCTGATTGATCGGGTGCGACCGTTCTGGCCGCTATTTCCTTATATACGTCGAGTTTGCTTAAGCCTTTAAGTGCAGGGTGCTTGCGATTGACCGCAACCTCAGCAAAGTGGTGTAGGAAAACCGCTGCGATCATGCTGCGCCGCAGGGCTTCGTAGGCAGCATCTCTAGCCGCTTCCGCATGCGGTCCTGTCTCGAGGGCGGCGGCTAGATCTTCAGCGTCGAAGAATTCCCTGACCGAAGTACGCACGATGCGTTCCCAGTGGTTTGCCAGTATCAAGCTTCCCATATAACCATCCCTGTTATGACATTCGTCATATCATCTTTTTCCGTCTACAGCCGCTTGATTGCAATGCCAATCCGGGGATTTGGTCAGAGACAATTGCTACAGCTTTGGGAGTTTGACGAGGACTGCAGAACACATATGCCGCCGGCAAGTCCTCGGCCATAGTCCACAAGATCTCTGATGACATCTAGCTTCGGCCGACAGCCGAGCTGGTGTTCGAGGTCAGCGATGACGTGCGGCCGATGGCACTTCACTGCACATCCGCCCCAGGCTCAGCGCCGCAGCGTCGAAGTGGCGCTTGTTCCTCGCCGTTCGAGCCGCAAGCGGCACAATCGTTGTCTGGCGGAGCAGAGGCTCATCAGCCAACTGCTATTCTCCGTCTAGCAATAGATGCTGTCCCTGAAGCGCTCGTCGCCAAGTCAAATGCAGTGAAAAATTTCAGGATTTATATTCGTGTAAGGGACATTATCATGGATATTCAGCGCGATGAGCGATTGGGAGATCTGCGGGTCGCGGGTTCGTATCCCTTCAAGGCGATCGAATAAGCGGCAAGGCGACGCGGCTCGGTTTTGCTTGGCTTGCCACGCTCCGTGAAGCACGCATTGGATATTCGTACGCTGCGGCCTCAGAGTGCCAGGGGAAACCGGACCCAGACACTTCTATGATCTGGGCGATATGACTCCGCGCAGGCAACGGAGAACCGACGGCGGAGCGAGTAGAACCTGCCAATAGGTCTATTGACGCGCTTCAGCCACGCAGCACGCCTCCATTTTCAATAATGGCCGTCGGCGTATCGACATCAAGCAGAGCGGCTGGACCGATATCGATCATGATGACCGGGAGTGTGCTATCGGCAATCAACTCTCGTGCCCCAACATCGCCTGACAGTCCGATCAAGCGGTCGTAGAGCACTTGCGGGAACAAGACGGGATGTCCAGGTTTGCCGGCGAAGCTGGCCCGCACAATCGCTTCCCCACCGGATTTCTGGAAGGCCTGCATCACACTGTCGATATGCTCGGTCACGATGCCGGGCATATCTGCCAACATGACAAGCACACCATCGCACTCAGCAATCTGAGGATACGAAACCCCGCAAGCCACCGAGCTCGCCATGCCGGTCAGGTAAGACGGATTGAATAGGGTTCCTATATCGAGGCCCGTCAACGCCTCTTCGATATCTCCTTGCCGATGGCCCGTCACGGCAACGACCGGGGAAGCATTGGGGGCTAGCAATACAATTGCGGAACGCCGCACCAGCGGCACGCCATCGAACTCGGCCAGCAGCTTGTGCTGGCCGTTTTCTCCCATGCGCTTTGCCTGTCCGGCCGCCAGCAAGATCGCTCCGACCGAAACGCCTTCGCGTTGTTTCATGTTTCCGGACCGATCTGGTGATGGAACCGCTGCAAGGAGGTCGTGACGCATTGCGAATTCTCGATTAGGTCGTCTCTAGCCATGACGATAGGCGCCGAGCATCAGAGCCCGACGAGTTTCATATGCTCGTCCGGATAGCGCGCACCCTTGATCTCAACGTTGGCGCCTTCGATCTCCTGCAGATCCGCAGGCGTCAGCTGAACCTTGAGCGAGCCGATGTTTTCGTCGAAACGCTCAATTCTGCGAGTTCCAAACAGGGGAACGATCCAGGGCTTCTGGGCTAGAAGCCACGCCAGCGCGACCTGCGCGGGGGTCGCATTGTGCCGATCGCCAATGGTTTTGATCAGGTCGACCAGCTTTTGGTTCGCCGCGAGGGCCTCAGGGGCAAACCGGGGAATAGAACTACGCATGGGATCGAGTTCCGTGGCCGCATTGATTTTTCCCGTGAGGAAACCTTTGCCTAGGGGGCTGAACGGAACGAGACCGATGCCGAGCTCTTCTAGCGTGGGGATAATTTCGGCCTCCGGCTCGCGGGTCCACAGCGAATACTCACTCTGTAATGCAGCGATAGGCTGAATAGCGTGCGCACGGCGTATCGAGTTGGCGCCGGCTTCGGAGAGACCGAACCAGCGGACCTTGCCCTCGTCGATTAGATCCTTTACGACGCCCGCGACATCTTCCATGGGCACATCGGGATCCACTCGGTGTTGATACAGCAGATCGATGTGGTCGGTCCTGAGGCGCTTGAGACTTCCTTCGACCGCGCTGCGGATTTGATCCGGTTTGCTGTTGACACCGCCCCGGTGGGCACCTGTCTCCTGGTCGATATCCCAACCAAACTTCGTGGCAATCTTCACCTTATCGCGGACAGGCTCCAGGGCCTCGCCGACCATCAACTCGTTGGTCCAGGGGCCATAAACCTCCGCGGTGTCGAAAAAATCCATGCCGCGATCGACGGCCGTCCGGATAAGGGTGATCATTTCAGCCCTGTCGGGAAGTTCGCGGGCTTTGCCATAACCCATGGCGCCGAGCGAAAGGGCCGAAACTTCGAGGCCTTGTCCAAGTGTGCGCTTTTGCATGTGCTTATCTCCTTCGGTGGAATGGCAATCAAACGCCACGGCTGGCGAAAACCTCTTTCACCACAGGCATCGCCGAGAACACGCAGGGCCAGCCGGTGTAAAAGGCGAGGTGAGTTAGAACTTCGGATGCCTGTTCCTTGGTCAAGCCGTTATCCATCGCCCGGCCCAGATGATAGGTGATCTGCGCAACCTGGCCGGACGCGACAAGCGCGCTGACCGTTACAAGGCTGCGGTCGCGAGGGGCCAGATCGGGACGAAGCCAAAGGTTCTTAAAGAGGATCTCTCCGGTATACATCACGACGCCCGGCGAGACCGCCCCGAAGTTCGCTTCCACCGCCGCGGCTCGCTTGTTTTCGGACATCTCATCTAGGGGTAACAGGTCGGGCGTTGCTGGCGGCAGCTGGTCGGCACCAATGTTCCGCTCATCGAAGATGTCCTTGGCAACGGAGACGGCGGAGAGCGCATTCGACCAGCCGCTGTAGAAAGCAAGATGGGTCACGATTTCCGAGAGTTCTCTCGGGGTCACTCCGCTGTCCAATGCCTTGTTGAAATAATGGGTCATGCCAATGACCTGGTTGCGGGCGATGAGGGCCGCGACTGTGACGATACCGCGGTCCCTTGGCGAGAGGCCCGGCCGGCCCCAAAGGTCGTCGACAATCGTGGCCTGTGTATAGGTCGCGAGCGCCGGCGAAACACGACGCACGTCATCCATGGTCACGCTGGGCTGAGGATTTGAAGTCATAATCGGATCCAATCCATTGTGTTGATTTCCTTCCGCGCCGCGCGGTGGCTAACCCCGGTCACGGTGCTACTTTTGTGTTCCCGGCGGCCTCCGGGAGGCAACGAGCGAAGTATCTCGGCGCCGTGGTTCGATGACGAAGGGGCGCTGGCGTCGAACCGGCTGACATAAATGTCATTTGCGGTCGGCCTGGTTGAGACGCACCGCGATTGGCACCACGCACAGCACGGCTATGGCACTTACCATGAACACGGCGCCGAGGCTGGCATGGCCGGCCACCAACCCCAGGATCGGTCCGGACACGCCCAGCGCAAGATCCAGGCACGCGGTGTAGGCGCCCATGGCAATGCCCCGTCCCTCCGGCGGCGCGCGCCGGACTGCTTCCACGCCAAGGCCTGGAAACACTAGGGCATAACCGAAACCGGTGAGGGCCGCGCCGACTGCTGCTGGGATGACGGACGAAGACAGTCCCATCAAGGCAAGGCCGACCGCCTCGATGATAACACAGGCCAGCGCGACCCGCGCGCCGCCGATCCGGTCGGGCAGGTGACCGAACAGCAGCCGCGCGACGATAAGGGCAACGGCGTAGGAGCTGAACGCTAGCCAGACCGGTATCCAGCCATGCGAAGCAAACAACAGGGACGCAAAGGACAGGATGGCGCCAAAACCGATACTGCTCAGGGCGGCACCGAGACCCGGGACCCAAATCTTGCCGATAACCTCAAACATGTTGGCGCGGCTCTGCCGGTTGGGAACCACGCCTCGAACGGGCATCACCAGTAAGAGGGCCAGAACCGGAGCAAAGACGGTCACGGCCGCAATCCCGACAAAGCCGGCGCGGTCGTAGATCGCCACACCAATCGGGGCACTGATGGCAAAGGCCGCGAACATCGCTGTTCCCATCCAGGAGATCACCTTGCCCGCATGCTCGCCGCCCACACGGGCCAGCCCCCAGACGGTGGCACCAGTGATGACAATGCTCTCCGCCGCGCCAAGCAGCGCGCGCCCTCCAATCAAGACAGCGACCGAAAGGTCCGGATTCGAGATGGCCAGGGACAGGGCGTAAATCAGGCCGGCGGCGGACGTCGCGGCCAGTCCGACCAGCACCGCGAACTTGGCCCCGTGGGTGTCACAGGTCCGCCCCGACCAGAAGCGCGAGAGTAGCGATGCTGCGAACTGGCTGCCGGTGACAAGGCCGACGATGAAGGTGCCGAACCCGAGTGTATCGTGCACGTGCAGCGGCAGGACCGGGAGGCCTAGACCAATGACCAGGAAGGCGACCAGCACCGCCGCCATGATCGGCAGTAGCGCCGTGAGTACGGGCAGCCGAGGAGAAATGACGGACAGCGCGGTCATGATTGCAGGTCGGAGAGTTTGTAGCCGGGCTCCTTGTAAAGCGTGTCCGCCTTGTCGGTGATATCCGGGGTGAAAACATGCTCGACCCAGTCCTCCGGCGCGACATCCTCGACGCTAACTGAAACCGCATCTGGGCCATAACCGAGCATTTCGGTCACCGCGCGTGTAATCTCCTCGGCCAGAGCGAATTTCTCCGCCTCGGACCGGCCTGCAGCCAATTTCACGATAACATGCGGCATGATCTGGACCTTACAATGTTAGTTTGCCGTATCCTCTGCAGGCGACAGTGGGTTAAGAGCCGTACTGTTCGTTGGTGACGTGTTCCATCCAGTCCACCACCTTACCGTCGAGGTGTTCCTGGATGGCAATATGGCTCATGGCGGTCTTGGGTGCCGCGCCATGCCAGTGCTTTTCTCCGGGCTCGAACCACACGACGTCGCCGGGGCGAATTTCTTCGATCGGGCCACCTTCGCGCTGGACGAGGCCGAGACCGGCTGTGACTATCAACGTTTGCCCGAGCGGGTGGGTATGCCAAGCGGTGCGGGCGCCAGGTTCAAAAGTTACGAGTGCCGAGGCTCCCCGGCGGGCGTCGTTGGAGCCAAAAAGGGGATCGACGCGAACGGTGCCGGTGAACCAGTCGGAAGGCCCCTTGCCGGAAGGCTGGGACCCGTTTCGGGTGATGTCCATGGCGATATGTTCCTGTTGAGGCCCATGGCTGAGCCAGAATTGATTATGAGACGAATCTACCCCCTGCCGGGTCATTTGATTAGATGCTATAATCCAAATGAACTTATAGGCAGCGACGATAAATGAACGACGCGCTTGACGGATTGACAGAATTCCTGGCGGTCGCGCGGGAACGCAGTTTCACACGGGCGGCCGCCAAATTGGGCATTGCCCAGCCAACGCTGAGCCAAACCATCCGTGCTCTGGAAGAGCGGCTTGGTGTGCGTTTGCTAATCCGGACCACGCGCAGCGTCTCGCCTACGGACGCCGGCGAGCGATTGTTGCAAACCGCAGGACCCCGCCTAGATGACATTCGCGCCGAACTGGAAGCCTTGCGCGAGCAGCGGGATAAGCCGACCGGCACGTTCCGCATCTCGGCAATCGACTTCACGGTGGATTACATTCTCTGGCCCCGGCTGGCGCCATTCCTGGCCAAGCATCCAGATATCAGGGTAGAGATTGCAATAGATTATGCCATGACCGACATCGCCGCCTCCGGTTATGACGCTGGCGTCCGGCTGGGGGACGTGGTGGCTAAAGATATGATTGCCGTACCACTGACAGCGCATTCCCGCTTCGCGGTGGTCGGCGCGCCGAAGTATTTCGAGCAGCATGCGGTGCCAACGGCTCCGCAAGACCTGACCAGCCATCGATGCATCAACCTGCGCCTGCCGACCTACGGCAATACTTATGCTTGGGAGTTCGAAAAGGACGGGCAGGAGCTTCGCGTCCGCGTCGAAGGGCAGGTGGTGTTCAACGGGATCTTTCAGGTGCTAAACGCGGCACTCGACGGCTTCGGACTGGCGTTTATTCCTGAAACCATAGCCGCGCCGCACATCGAAGCTGGCCGCCTGCGCCGCGTTCTCGAAGATTGGTGCCCGTACTGGGAGGGTTACCACCTCTACTATCCGACCCGCCGGCAATCGTCGCCGGCGTTTGCGCTGCTTGTGGAAGCATTGCGCCACCGCGGCAGTTAAGCCGTTCGTCTAATCTCCGCCATTCTTGCACTCTGTCACAACAATCGCCACCGATCGTAATAGCATTCGGCATGGAGGAAATCTGCCGCAGCCTTATCGATGCGTGCGGGCCATCATCGCATCCAGCGTCAACAGTCCATCCGATGACTTATGTTCAGGAACGATAAGTCCAATCGATCGTTGAGCGCTAATAATCTGTTTTCACGGCGCTACGTTTAAGATGGTGCCGCTCGAAGCGCCTTCTGTCCATCTGTGGAACCGGAGCTTGCCATGCAAACCCCCAAGCAACTTGAAATC
>Ga0209025_1003589_pt1 | contig 14486 bp, 15 predicted proteins | sample AraplaMF_Col_mLB_FD_184256 | JGI IMG/M metagenome (GOLD analysis project Ga0209025, IMG submission 184256) | Arabidopsis root microbial communities from the University of North Carolina, USA - plate scrape MF_Col_mLB (SPAdes) (version 2) | ecosystem: Host-associated > Plants > Roots > Endosphere... | reverse complement strand
TCATTAAAGCGAACTATGAGGGTAAATATGCCGGTTCTTCATTTTATTGGAGAAAAGTTTTATGGTATATTGCCGGGTTGTTTTTGCTCATTGTGGAAAATAATTGGAAATGAATCTAATACTAATATGATTTATTGTGAAGCTAACGGGCAGTTTAACGCAACCATTGCTCTGAATATAAAGGAAAATGGGGGTGATTGGAGAATTATTTGAAAAAAGCGGTCGATAAAGGATGGGAAATATATTATGGACACAACAGTTATAGAGGCAGTTACAATGAGACAACAACGCAACGTCGGCATTTTCGCGCATGTGGATGCAGGGAAGACAACAACGACAGAGCATATTTTATATGAGAGCGGACGGATCCGATCCTTAGGCAGTGTGGATGCGGGCACAGCTTTGACTGATTCGATGGATATTGAGAAAGAACGGGGTATTTCGGTTCGAGCAGCGATGACATCTTTTCAATGGAAAGGGCAATTCGTGAATCTCGTGGACACCCCGGGACACGTGGATTTTCTGTCCGAAGTAGAACGATCCTTGCGCGTCATGGATGGTGCTGTACTGATTATTTCCGCTGTCGAAGGCGTGCAGGCTCAGACGGAGGTGATCTGGAACGCGCTTCGCAAGCTGCGGATTCCGACTATTATTTTCGTGAACAAAATGGATCGAATTGGAGTCGATGCAGCATCTGTGATGGATGGTATTCATAAATATTTGTCTGCTGATGTGATCCCGTTTCAAGTGCCCAACGGTATCGAACAAGATTTCCGGGGAGCAGAAAATGTATGGGTGAACGGAGGTGAGTCGGTCTATGAATTCCTTGCGGAGCGGAATGAGTACTTGCTTCAGCGTTATTTGAACGGTGACACGATCAAGCTGTCCGATTGGAAACAGCATGCAATCGCTATGACGCAGCGGGCGGAGATTTTCCCGCTCTTCTACGGTGCGGCAGGCAAGGGTATTGGCGTAACGGCAGTCATGGATGCCATGGTTGAATATTTGCCAGCAGCGCAGGGGGATACGGAAGCGCCGTTGTCAGGGATCGTGTTCAAAATCGAACGCGATAAGACGATGGGGCGGATGGCATATGTTCGTCTATATGAAGGAGTCATGCGGAATCGGGATATTATCAATAATCATACACAGAAGTTAGAAGAGAAGATTACGCAAATTCGGAAAGTAGACGGTGGTCGGTCAGAAGATATCGGCGTCCTTCAAGCCGGAGATATTGCCGCTGTCTGCGGGATGACGCAGGTCCGGATTGGGGATGTGTTGGGTCGACCGGACGCGATTCCGGATGAAGCGCGGCTTGCTGTACCGCTCTTGACGGTTCAAGCGCATTGGGTGAACGAAGCGGAATATCCGAGGGTAGTTCAAGCACTGCAAGAGCTGTCTGATGAGGATCCGCTGCTTGACGTGCAGTGGATGCAGGATGAGCGGGAGCTCCACGTGAAAGTGATGGGCCCCATTCAGCTGGAGATTCTAACGAATATGCTGGCAAATCGGTATGGGCTGCAAGTTCAATTCGGACAACCCTCCGTCATCTATAAAGAAACACCGGTACAAGCCGGAGAAGGGTTTATTGCCTATACGATGCCGAAGCCTTGTTGGGCGATTCTCCGCTTTAGGATTGAGCCTGGGCCGCGCGGCAGCGGTCTGCACTATGAGGCCGATGTTCGAACGGAAAAGCTGCTCCTCCAGTATCAGAATGAAGTGGCTCGAAGAGTTCCCGAAGCGCTGCAGCAAGGATTGCATGGTTGGGAAGTTACGGATTTGACGGTGAAGCTGATCGATGGCGAGCATCATGTATGGCATACGCATCCGCTTGATTTCGCCGTAGCGACGCCTATGGGCATTATGGACGGACTGGCCAATGTAGGGACGCAGTTGCTGGAGCCGATCTTACAGTTCCGAATTGTCGTACCGGAGGAGTTCGGTGGGCGTGTGATGAATGACCTTATTCTGATGCGGGGAACCCTTGAACCGCCAAGCCTGTATGGAGACCGGATGGTCATTGAAGGTCGGGTGCCTGTAGCTACATCCCTAGATTACCCAATGGAGCTGGGTTCCTTGACGAAGGGGCGGGGAACGATTGCTACCTTTTTCGATGGATATGAGGTCTGTCCACCTGATGTGAAGGCGGAGCGCCAACGGCGCGGCGTGAATCCGTTGGATCAATCGAAGTACATTCTCAGTGTAAGAAAAGCTTTGCAGGGGTAACTCAATAAGAATATATATGGAAGAGGAGAATCTGTGAGATTAGGTTCTCTTTTCGTTTTATTAGGTCAGCCAGAAACTTCAGGTTGGCCTCATTTCTTTAGCTGCTATTATTTCGGACTAAGGAAATAGAACATAGTTTGTCTTCTGAATAATAAAACGAGTCGTATTGTTAACGGGACCGATAATTCAATGGCTACCATAGGGCAGCCTTTTCTCAATATAAGGGCAAAAGAAGGTTTATTGTAAGATATAAAGAAATAGAACATATTGGATTATTTTGTCACCAGATGGGCAGGAGGTTGTTACATATATGATGGAACGTGATGTTGTTATTGGCATTGATGGAGGCGGAACGAGTACGAGGGTCATGATATGTGATCTGTTGGGGAACAAGCTTGCTTATGCTGAGGGTGGGTGTGCATCCAAGTATAAAGACGAAAACGCGTCAGATCATGTGAAAGCAACGATTGAGGATGCACTTGCGAAGGCAGGACGAGTTGCGACGGATGCGGCTATGCTTGTTGCTGGCATTGCAGGCTACGAATCAGAAGCTGATGATGCATGGATTACTGCTTTCACTGACTTGCCGGGACTCCATTGTCCTAAGCTGCACTTGAATGACTCAGATATTGCTCACGTGGGCGCGCTACAGAATAGGCCAGGAATTATTGCAATCGCCGGAACAGGCACGATGATCATGGGGGTTGATGAACACGACAGACGGATCAGGAACTTAGATTATCATCAATACGCATATAGTGCAGCGCGTCATCTCGCCTATGACGCTGTCTATGAAGTGCTTGCAGGCCATCGTGATGATTCGAATGAGTGGCTGATTACAGAGATGCTGCAACATTGGCAAGTGAATAGCTTAGAGAAGTTGCAGGAACTTGCTCGGCAGGGATTCCATCCCGATACGATGAAGCGGGATCAACTGTTCGGGCAGTTCGCTCCGCAAGTCACAAGCGCCTCTGAACGGGGGAGCAGCGTTGCAAGACGTGTCTGCAACCGCGCTGTCGAGCAGCTCCAATTGGGTATAGAGCTTGTCGGCTCCAACTTTGATCAACGTAACGTTGAGGTCGCATTAATTGGCAGTGTCATCTGCAGCCCCTATATGAGCGGGAAGCTGACAGAATTGCTCACGGCAAATCCAATAAAGAAGTATCACGTGGTCGAAGCGCAATTTTCGCCCGTCGTCGGTGCCATTCTACTGGCATATAAGGAGCTAGGCATCCCCACAAACGTATATTCTTAATAGAAATGGATGGATAGGTGGATATCGATGCAAATGTTAGTTGATACTTCGAATCATGCGTTTCGTGAACTAAACGAGTACGTCTTACAGACAAGTCATAGGATTTCTGCATCAGCAGCATCCACTTATATTATTCAAAATGATTGTGTCGTTAATGAATGGTATTCGGGATATCATGATAAATCAGTTGGTAGTCGAATGGTAGATGCACAATCCAGATTCAATGTTGCTTCAATCCGAAAAACGTACTTAGGGTTCGCTGTAAGCCTCGCTCTTTATGAGGGCAGAATTAAAAGCTTAGATGACAATGTGATTCATTATCTAAATGATGTGGACGAGCTTATCTGTAGAGATACAAAAATACGTCATTTGCTAACGCATACGCACGGCCTCCAAGGCGGTGATCATCATCGAAGGATATTCCCACCAGGGACGGATTGGAAGTACAACAACACAGGTGTCAATCTGCTAATTAAAATTATTCAAAAGGTATTTAGCCAAACACTCGCAGAGGTCATGGAAGAAAGACTATTCTTACCCTACGGGTTCACAGAATCAGGTTGGGTAAAAGAAAAATCGGAAAATTTAGTATGGCTGAATGAAAACTACAAGGATGATCAAGGCCATGATGCAAATCTATTTGTTAGTACGCGAGAATTAGCCTATTGGGGATATATTCATTTAACAAAAGGAAAAGTGAATGGCATGCAACTGGTTCCTAGCGCCATCTTTGATCAAGTTAGTTCTATTACTACGCCTTTAAGCCTTAACGAGACATTGCCGCGTCATGGATTTTTTTGGTGGATACAGGACATGCCTCGACCTTTATCGGAATTAGGAGACAAGCTCCCTATACAAGCTTATCAGTCACTTGGGTTATATAGAAATACCGTCTTGGTTATCCCTGAGTATCATGTTGTAGCAGTCCGAATGTTGAACCAAACCGAGCAAAATCCTCCCCAATATGACTACATTCAAGACATCCAAACTTTTGGAAACATGGTATGTAAATGTGTATTGTCACAATAATTCTCGAAGGAAGAATACGAGAAGGTGACAAATATCGTTCTAATTGTTCCGCGCACGCGCAGTGCGCTTTTTTTTTTATTTTAAGCAATACAATCGATAAAAGTTGGATCATAATAAAAACATGGTTGACAAGACACCAAATGGTGTCCTATAATCAAACCGACACTAAACAGTGTCCAATTAATAAATAGTTATTTGGTAAGCATGGAAGCTGAATAAGGTTCACTTGAAACCATGATGAGGAGGAAAAACAATGAGTAAAATGATCGGTGTGGAAACAATCTCGAAAGTAGAAATCCAGCCCAGAGAAAAAGTGATTGCTTATTGGACGGTCACATTACTACTCGCAGCAGCTGTTATGTTAAGTGGTATCGGGCAATTGATGCAATTTGGGGGAAACGTCGAGATAGTGAAGAATATTGGTTACCCATTATACATCTTGACCATTCTCAGGATTTGGAAAGTGCTAGGATCCATCGCACTCGTCATGCCACGTTTTCCTCGGCTTAAAGAATGGGTTCACGCGGGTATTTTCTTTTTAATGACGGGTGCAGCTTTATCTCATGCGTTTGCTAACGACTACGGTGATTATGGGTTTAACTTTATCCTTCCGCTTTCCTATGCTGCACTAAATATCGCCTCTTGGGCGCTGCGTCCGAAGAGCCGCAAACTTTAAGGATGTTTAAGGACTTGGTGTAATTAACGACATCCCATGGGCCGTACAGTGATTTCCTATCTGACAACAATGATTAGAGGAGGAAGAAGAATAACACGACATCGATCGAGAAATTATGGTTAACCTTAACCGATTCAAATAAGCTTGGAAAGTTAGTGGGATAAACACAGAGGAAGGAATTTAGCAAAACGAGTAGAATAAGAAGTGGAATACCATAAAATAGGAGGTTCTTGATGGGACTAAATAAAGCATCACAATGTATACTCGTCTCTGATGTAAGACAATCCCAAGAATATTACCGAGAAAAGCTTGGTTTCAGAATTGAAGGACAGTTTGTAGAGCGAGATGGAGTAAGTTTCTTAATCAAAGAAGCTGAAAATAAAGAACTAATTCGTCCTAACCACACAATAAATGGATATATGGAATCTTACATTTGGGTCGACGATATAGACATTGTTTTTGATGACTTCAAGGCAAGAGGAGCAATATTAGAATCCGAACCAGTTAATCAACCGTATGGTATGAGAGAAGTCCTCGTCTATGATCCTGATGGATATAGATTTTGTATTGGTGGTCCTTTGAAATGATTGAATAGTATGCTAGACGGGACACAAAAGTGAGGAGCATGCTTGAGGCGGCTCCTTTTTGATTTGTTGAAGTAACTGAGAGATGGGGGCGTCACTATGTTTTTTTTACAAATGTCTGGATTTCCTGGGTCGGGAAAATCGACTCTTGCCAGGCAAATTGCGAAGTTCACTAAAGCAGTTATTATTGACCATGATATTGTGAAAACAGGGTTATTAGAGGGGCTAGAGTTAGAGGGACAAGATAAAAATATAGATCCCAAGCGTGCTGGTGGGGTCGCTTATCATATTGAATGGTCATTGGTCGATTTCCATCTCTCACAAGGACATAGCGTTATACTAGATAGTCCTTGTTTGTATGAAGTGATAGTTGAGAATGGAACTACAATGGCAGAAAAACATAGTGCGAAATACAAGTATGTAGAGTGTGTATTGAACGACATTTATGAACTTAACAATAGGCTGAAAAATCGTGAGCGAATGATTACCCAAATTGGTCCAGTCGATATACCTGAAGAAAGATGGCAAGAGGTAATCAGCCGTGCCAAAAAGCCAGCTCACTTGGAGTGTTTGAAAGTAGACACCTCAAAACACGTAGACGATTACATTGGTGATGTTCTCCTTTATATTGATAAATAACCTCTCTAAAGGGCAATCCGGTAAAGGATAGCCCTAAAACTTGCCGTTATAGACAGAACGGTGAACCGTACCATAAGTATGGAAAAATTATTAACGAAATTCCTTGTGGCGCATGTGTTTGAGTATATGCGCTAAGGAAATGCAAGAAAGGTGCATGAGGATATTGTTGTTTGGGTTGAACTCTTAAAGGTGCTGATAGCAACAGCTTGTGGATCCGAAAAACTCTAAAAAGCATAAACAGCCCCTATCCTAGTTAAAGGGTAGGGGTTGTTTGACGCTTGCTAACTAACACATCACCCTACCTTACAAGCCCCTTCAAGTAGTCCAATAGCAGCGGATAGAAATCAGGCTTGAAGTGAACACCGTTGTCCGCGTAATGGATTTTGTTGGCGGCGAAGAGAGGGACATCAGCAACATGAATCTAATTAGCATGACTAATCAATTCATTCATGATTTTAGACGTCCCTGCATAAAGATAGTAAAGTTTGATCTTACTATCTTTAGTCACCACAATCTTCTCGATAAAGCGATTAATAACAATACGATTAATCTCATTAAACTGCAATGCTTTATTTCGCATGCCTTTGAAATGGCGTGTTTAAACTTCGGAGTCGAGCATGAACGTATACCACCACGAACACCAAACATGAATGCACATATTGAATCGTTCCATCGATTGCTTCAAGATGAATGCCTAAGTCGCTATGACTTTCAGAACTATTCAGAAGCTTATAGCGTGGTCACGTCCTATATTGATTATTATAACGAGCGTCGTATTCACTCAAGCATCGGAGATCGATCACCATCCGAGTTTTATAACCTGATTAAGCATGAAAAGTTGCGAATAAAAGAATTCGCGTGTAACGAAATGGTGAGATTAACAGATTAAGAGTGAGTATGTGTCCAATTTGAAGGGGTTAATCCGGTTTATAATTATAGCATACGTTTCTCATTTCATCGGAGTATCAATCATTTCATCTCTTTGGTGACCAACTTCGAGTCTATTGTACTTACAGCAAATCGTATTTTCTAAGCTATTCTCGGTCCTCCGTATCTACTTTTCAATCTAGCATATGTGTTGAAACATCACTACATCTTTCACGTATATCCCTTTAGTTTCATATTTTAACAGAGAAAACGATAGAGAAACCTATAGACTATCGTAGAGGTCACGTGTATGTCGATTTTGAAAAAACGAAAGTGGATTTTATGGTTGTCAGCTTTAGTCCTTATCGTTGTAGTTCCAATTACAATTTTCATGCAAATAATCATTCATTCTAATGTACCAGAACTTGCAGAAGGAAGCATTGAGCAGCGGTATGCACAGCAAGGAAGCTATCATGTAAAGGTAGAAGAAGTTAAGAGTACGAGCGGAGAGGCTTTATTTAGAATATACTACCCAGCATTTCAAGGAGACGAATCCTATCCTATTATTTCTTGGGGAAATGGAACAGATGCCACGCCAGATCGTTATGATGAGCTCTTAACTCATCTTGCTAGCTGGGGATTCATTGTAATAGATTCCTATAGTAAGACAACAGGAACAGGCAAAGAAATTGTGGAGGCTATTGATTATTTGAGAAATGAAAACCAACTAGCAAACAGCTTATTTTATCAAAAAATAAAAATAGAACATATTGGTGTAGCTGGACATTCTCAAGGGTCTACTGGGGTCATTAATGCTCATACCAACTATATAAGTGGTTCGTTGATTAAGACGATTGTATCCATCGCTCTCCCGGATTTGAAGCATTGTGATCCAGAAGATGTGTACGATACAGCACGTATTACCGTTCCTTTCCTAATTATGGGCGGTACACGAGATTTTCTAATCTCACCGCTATCAACGAATCAATTAGCCTTGCATAGTACTAACGCAAGCACGCCTGTTATGATGGGGATGGCAAAAGGTGCAGCTCATACAGCGATTGAAGGTAATGGTGGCAATCATAGGGGTTACTTGACGGCTTGGATGAGATATCGGCTGCTTGATGATCAGGAAGCCATGAAGGCATTTCAAGGGGATTCTTCCGAGATGATGCATAATACAAATTGGGTGGACGTTATACAAGCAAATATGGATGATAATAAATTCGTGCATCAATAACAATAAAACGGCATGTTTGCCGTTTTTACTGTTAGCATAATCATGTTCTGCAGCCTTTCAGTAGTCAGCTATCTATTCCTCTTCCTCCACAACACCCAGCGCTCGGTTCTTCTCTTTGAATCGGTCGTTATGAGGACGAGACGTAGGCTATATAAGGGCATCCGTTTCCATGTACGCTTTCAGAAAAAACTAAACGACCGTTCCCGGTGGAATACCGAGAAACGGTCGCAGCATAATGGTGTCTCTTTTTTCTTGTCTACTTGACAAGGTTATGACCAATTATGCGGCTTTATCTCATTCCCGATTCTGATAAGAACTTGAACTCATTCCCGACGGATGGCAGGGAGAAGGTGAGGTGAGGTCAATAATCGTAAAAGATGTAATCATAACTTACTGATTAAGATAACGGGCAGGATAACGTAGTGATTATCGATTTAAAGAGTAGTTATGTAAGGTTCGATATAAATTGATTATAACTATTTATTACCAAATGGATTATCAAAAAAATAGTAAAATAATACTGTTAAGCGCGATGGCTGGCGATAGGGCTTTCATTTCAGATTATCCTTTCTGCGTCTATATAAGCACGTGTTTTTCCTTATAGAAATTATTTTTTCTCAATGCAACATTGTGTTTATTTTATTCAATAGATTCATTTTTTAGCAATTCGAAATGTTATAACAAGAAATGAAAGGGGGAATGACGTTGATTGAACATAGCAATCTTGATGAATATCAAGATCCGGTAAATTACGATCTTGAATTTGACGGTGAATTGGACAAATATCAGTTCTATCTTGAGCTTGCTAGATCGAGTCCTGGGGAAGTGTTAGAACTTGCTTGTGGTACAGGCTTAACAACGATACCCCTGTCGAAAGCCGGCATAACGATGACCGGTGTAGATATCTCTTCAGCGATGCTCGCATATGCGCGGTTGAAGGCGGAAGGGTTGACTGTTACTTTTATGGAAGGCGATGCCCGTACCTTCGAATCGGACAAGCGATTTTCGATGATTTATTTGACTGGTAATGCATTTCAGGCATTCTTAAGTGATCAAGATCAAATCGATTTGCTCACGACCGTTCACAAACATTTACAACCCCATGGAATCTTTGCATTCGAGACCCGTAATCCGGAGGGAACGGATTTATCCGATCAAGGGGAGACAGAATGGGGATCATTTATTGATAAGGATGGGAATAACGTCAAGGTATCAGGCACACAAAGTTACGATGCTAGCCAGCATATCATGCATTGGGTCACGATGCGTGATTGGGGATATAAGCGAACGACTTCCCGAATTGCTTGTCGGTTCACGGGTCAGGATACGCTGTATTCTTTATTAACCCGTCACGGCTTTCGCGTCGAACATCAATATGCTGACTGGGATAAAACGCCGTTCTCTCCGTCATCTTCATCTATCATTAGCGTTTGTAGGAAATGTTAGGAGAGACGTAATGCATTGCAATAGAAAAAATCCCCTCAGGTCGAGGGGATTTTTGGTGATCCTAAGTTTAGCATACTTTTCGCATTAATATTTCAATCGGTCCGCGGGACATTCGTTTTCTCCACCCATACGAGAAGATAACGGCTAATATAAAATATAGGATTCCGTACCCCATAGCTCTTGTACTTTAACGATATATGTCCTCCGATGTCAGACGACAAGAACTTATATACTTCTCCGAAAATGACAAGAACATAGATACTTGACCGATCACCGCATTCGTTCTTAACCTACAGGCAGATAGCTCAGCGAGGCTATGTCCATTTGACCCAGTACCGTTTACGCCTTAAGCCTCTCGGGTTCATAGATACACAAACGTTATCGAAAATTCTTGTAAATAATGACAAAAGAATCGTTGGAGATGAGTGTATGGATATAAACGTAAGAAAGGCAAGAATTGAAGATGCTAATGACTTGTCTGAATTATTCATTGAGTTTATTGGAACTGATTCCAACATTGAAAAGATGCAAAATCAGTTAGAGATTATTTCGACACAGCCAAACTACTATGTTGCAGTTGCATGTAAAGACGAAAAGGTAATTGGAACAGCTATGGGAATTGTATGCCCGGATATTGTAGGAGAGTGTCAACCATATATGTTGGTAGAAAATGTTGTGGTTTCGTCAACGTATCAAGGAAAGGGAATTGGTAAGATCCTCATGGCTACACTTGAGGATTTTGCTAATAAAATGCACTGTTCTTACATAATATTGGCTTCTGGTGGAAACCGAGAACAAGCACATAGATTTTATGAGTCAGTAGGATACATGGGCACTAAGACTGGATTTATTAAACGAATGGAATCTGCTCGCTTATAGATAAAACTATAAAGAGTATTATTGGCTGTCTTTTCCCTGCTAACGGGCAGTTTAAAGCGGTGATGTTATTTTATTAGTTACTTGATTCAATGCTGGAAATCATTGAAAAATACTTAATTTTGAAAACTTTTATTGGTGTGATGTCTACACATACGATAGATATTGCTCACCGCTAGAAAAAGGATAGAAAATTATTCTTGATTATTTGTTGCCTGTAATCAAAGATGAATAGTAAAGAATTTTGTACTAACGGAACACAATAGTTCAATACATAAGGGCTACCAAGTGGTAGTCTTTTGTTTCTCTAACAGGCAGTATACAGAAATAGGAAAATATTGTAATCTAGTTTTGTAAATATAAAAAGAGGAGGACGATAAAGTGGCTCCAAAACATATAGTTTCTGCGGCAACAATTGTAGTTAATGAACGTAATGAAATATTATTGATAAAAGGACCTAAACGAGGATGGGAAATGCCAGGAGGGCAGGTTGAAGAAGGTGAATCATTGAAAGATGCAGCGATAAGGGAAACAAAGGAAGAGAGCGGTATAGATATAGAAGTGACAAAGTTTTGTGGTGTTTTTCAAAATGTAAGTGCTAGTATTTGTAACACTTTATTTTTAGGCAGACCAGTTGGAGGAGAATTAACAACTACTCCTGAGTCTTTAGAAGTAGGATTTTTTCCAATCGAAACTGCATTAGAGATGGTAAATTGGGGGAATTTTAAGCAAAGAATTGAGCTTTGCTTGAATGAAGAATTTCACCCTTTTTATGTTGAATTTTCCATTCCACTTAAGGATTGCTAGAGCGACTTAAGTTTTTTCCGTCGGACCGCGTTAACCTAACCGTACACTATAGTTCAATAAACACTTTCAAAGGCTGCCGTCATGATCGGTAGCCTTTGTGCACCAACGGTCAGTTTAGTTGCATTAAGATAAGGTTTGGGTAGTTGATACAACTAACGGTTGTATCCCTATCAACTTTGCTTACATTGCGACAATGGCACCTCTATGTAATGATAAATTCATACATTCAAAGGCGGTGGGATAATCGTGATGGATAAGATTATGTTTCAAGATAGGATAAAAACTCTTCGGTTGGAACGGAATATGACACAGCAGGAATTAGGGGATCTCCTAGGCGTTACCGCCAAAGCCGTATCCAAATGGGAGACCGGTGTAGCAACACCAGACATCACATTGCTACCAAAGATCTCCAAGTTGTTCAGTTGTTCAATTGATTCATTGTTATTCGGTGGAGATGGTAACCAATCGCACGATAGTAAAACGATGATGCGGATGGATCTGGAAGATGCGAAGATCGAATGTTCTAATCTTATGGGCATTGTCATGCGTGATGTCGTGATGGATGGTGCAGAAATATTTGAAAGCCGGCTAAACGGGATACGAATTCACCATGGTGGAATGGCGAACCTTTCTCTTAGGCACCTTGATCTAGACGGATTATCGCTTGGGTTCAGTCAAATGAATGGTGCTGTCATTCATGATTTGGGTGGACACACTACGCCTATTCGATTCGCGGAGAATGATTTCAAGAGAAGCACGGTTGATAGGTGTGACCTAGCCAATGTTGAGTTAATCAACTGTAATTTGTCAGGGTTAAGAATTAATGGTTCCACACTAAGAGATAGTTGGTTGCTTCAGCCGGAGGAATATGAGCCTATACATATAGAGGATGTTGATTTCCATGATAGCGTAATTAAAAACAGCAATCTGTCGGGAGTTCGCATAGAAAAATGTGTAATCAACGGGCTTACGATTAACGGGATTCCGGTGGAAGAGTTGATCGCTGCCTATGAGCAGATCCACGGCAGTGAGTAATGATGTTATGCATGATCATTGTTGAATTTACGGGACACTAGAGTTGAGGAGCATGCTTGAGGCGGCTCCTTTTTGATTTGTTGAAGTAATGGACAGTATATAAAAAGAACCGTTTACAAGCAACAACCAAAATGGTATGTTTTTAGGTAAAATATACCATTTTATTGAGGGGGAAGCGAATGTCTGCGAATACTGAAGTCAATGTTCAAGTAGGTATAGCAAGAATTGCAACGGTTTATATACCTGTATCGGATTTTTGGAAATCAAAAAAATGGTATGAAAATGTTCTCGGATTAAAATGGGGTGGGTACTGTTTCAATTTAGATTCAGGTCCATCGCTATTTCTTTGTGAAACTAAAGACCACGCAAGTCCTAATTTTAATTTTATGACAAAAGACGATTATGAAATGTTTGTAATAACCTTCCAAACTAAAAGTATTGAACAACTTAATGAGTTCCATGCTCATCTGAAAGCAAATGGAGTTGAAATTGAAGAAATCGAAGATAGAGGACTTTGCGGAGCCAACTTTAGATTTTATGACCCCGATGGAAATAAGTTTGATGTATGGAATGGAGATTACAGGCATGAAACTGACCCTCAATGGGTAGAACCACAAGAATAGTCCCAAATCATTGTCCACAGATGGGGGGGGAGGCCATTAAAAAGAACGACTCGTATGTTTATCACATTGTTACTAGGAAAAAGATGTGTCTCGGACAGGAGATTTACTTTGATAACAACCCAAAAACACCTTATACCAATTCTTTTTTGAGAGGGTAAATTTGAATTCAAAGTGATAGTTGAAATGGTTAGACTACAAGAATACCCAGAATATCCTTCGAGACTGTCTTGCCTATATGCTGCGAAAAGCTATAAAGACGCTTTAAAATGAAAGAATTATTTGATTCTTACAATCGGAAAGTTTTGCAGATTGTTAAGCTTCGGATTATTGGGAATGTTTTTGAGGGCGAGGGGAGCCTTTATATTTGGCTATGAGTCAGCTAGTATATGGGCGTTTGTTGCAGCAATCATTCTTTTGATTATTCTATACTTAGCAGCCGGGACGTTATGTGGTTTATTCTCCAAGACGTTACTTGAAGCATCATTATCTATACTTCCTGAGGCGTTCGTATTCACTGCGGCACCATGGGGAGCGTTTCTAGAGAATGATTATCCGATCTTCAAAGTGCTGGATTACGTACCAAGCAGTCAACTTGTGCATTTGCTAGGTATACGCAGTATAGGCTTTACGACGGGAGAGTTATTAAAACCCCTCCTCATTACTATGGCATGGACGGTTGTAATAACGATTGTGTCTATTGTTTTGTATCAACGACAGTAGGAAAAAATCTACAAAAGGGTAGCCATTCCTTACGTGGATTATCCGATTTTCGGCATGTCGTATGGCGTTACAGTGAAGGTTGTCAGCGGCTAAGAGCGCAAGTGTTAACGGCAACTGTTGCCGTTAATGAAGCAAAGGGAGTTCTTTTTTTATTCCAAACCTTGCTATTGTTATAGAGTTTAATTCTACTTTAGCCACTATTGAATCGCGTATTTCTACCGAGGAGGGATCAAATTCCGATGAATTTAGCCGTCAAGTTGATGCGAGAATTCAAAGACCGCGATAACCGGCTTAAGCTGAAAGGCTATCGGGACAAAGCGGAGCTCATCAGGAAACGAAATTTGGAAGCTTGGGACGATCAGCGGCTGCAATCGGAATCTCTCCGGCTGAAAAAGGAAGCAAAATCGGGTACGCCTTTGGATGAGTTGCTTGTCGATGCCTATGCACTAGTCTGAGAGATTCC
>Ga0209025_1003588_pt1 | contig 14488 bp, 10 predicted proteins | sample AraplaMF_Col_mLB_FD_184256 | JGI IMG/M metagenome (GOLD analysis project Ga0209025, IMG submission 184256) | Arabidopsis root microbial communities from the University of North Carolina, USA - plate scrape MF_Col_mLB (SPAdes) (version 2) | ecosystem: Host-associated > Plants > Roots > Endosphere... | reverse complement strand
CCGCCTCCAGTACTTTGGCCGAATGGCCGTGGGCAGTGTCGACGACGATGAGGTCGACGCCGGCGTCGATCAGCATCTCCGAGCGCTCGAAGCCCTGGTCGCCGGTGGTGGTCGCAGCCGCGACCAGCAGCCGCCCCTGGCCATCCTTGGCGGCGTTCGGGTGCGTGACCTGCTTCTCCATGTCCTTGACGGTAATCAGACCGATGCAGCGGTAGTGATCGTCGACCACCAGCAGCTTCTCGATGCGGAACTGGTGCAGCAGGCGGCGGGCTTCGTCCTGCGCGACGCCTTCGCGGACGGTGATCAGCCGGTCCTTGGTCATCAGCTCCGAGACGGGCTGTTCCGGATTGGCGGCGAAGCGCACATCGCGGTTGGTCAGGATGCCGACCAGCTTGCCCTTGTGCCCCTGCGGCCCGCGCTCGACGACCGGGATGCCGGAAATGCCGTTGTTCCGCATCAGCGTGAACGCGTCGGCCAGCGTCTCGTCGGGATGGATCGTGATCGGGTTGGCGATCATCCCGGATTCGAACTTCTTGACGAGGCGGACCTGCGCCGCCTGCTGATCGGGATCGAGATTGCGATGCACGACGCCGAGACCGCCGGCCTGCGCCATGGCGATCGCCATCTTCGCCTCGGTCACCGTGTCCATCGCCGAGGCGATGATCGGCAGGTTAAGCGAGATCGTCTTGGTGAGCTTGGTGGTGATGTCGACATCACCAGGCATCACCTCGGACGGGCCCGGCTCGAGCAGCACGTCGTCGAAGGTGAAACCGTCGCGAATGAGACCGTCTGTGATCGTGGCCATCGTCAACTCCGAGGGCCGGCCGGGCCGGCGCTGAAAGGGGCCGGGCGGACGCGCCCTGAGCCGAGTTGACGAGGCCCGTTATCATGCGTGTGACGTGCCCGCTAGGGGCAACCCGACAAAAAGCTGTCAAGGGGGGGCGCGGCGTGCAGCCGCGCCCGTTGTCATTGCAGCCAGTCGGCTTCACTGCTTCCGGACGGGCCGCGCCTGGCTGGCCTGCGCCGTGGGGGCGGCGTTGGGCATGACGAAGAAGCAGCCCTTGTCCATCATCATGCTGCCTTGGGCGTTGGCCATCTGCTGACAATCCTTCTGACGGCCACAATTCGTGGTCCGCAGAATGTCGCCCGAGCCCGGCGTGACGACACGCATCGCGCAGCCTTCCTCCCAGCTCGTCGACTGTGCGGAGGCCGGAGCCTGCCCGACGCCGAAGAAGGCGGCTCCCGCGAGCAATGCGACCGCTGCCCCGTACCGGAAACCGGCCGAAGTGAACGAGCGGACGTGGTGGTGGGTGGAGTTGATCATAGGACACCTCTTGCCCGCGGACCGGCCGCGTCGGCGTATGCGAAATCATCGCCCCTTCAACTCGGAGATAGGTACGTTTCCCCCGGATTGCCTTGCGAGAAACGCATGACGGAGCCGCTTTCACGTCCTTGTGACGACTTGAGAGCAGATCTGAAGCCGGTTTTTCTTGAATAGCCACAGTCTGCTCGCCATGCACCGGATGCAACCCTCGTCACCAGGCTCCGATCCGCTCTCGCCAGCCGGATGAGCCCGGATTAAAGGGCAGCAGGCGGCCGAAAAACTCCGAAAGTCCGATTCCTTGCAGCGCGCCAAGCTCCTGCCCCTGATCGTCGCCTGCGCGCTGTTCATGGAGAACACCGACTCGACGGTGATCGCGACCTCGCTGCCGGTGATCGCCAGGTCGCTCGGCGAGGACCCGATCGCACTCAAGCTGGCGTTGACCTCCTATCTCGTCAGCCTCGCCGTCTTCATCCCGATCTCGGGCTGGATGGCCGACAGATTCGGCGCCCGCACCATCTTCAGGACGGCGCTCGGCATCTTCATGCTCGGCTCGGTTCTCTGCGCCTTCTCGAATTCGCTCGGAGCCTTCGTCGGGGCGCGCTTCATTCAGGGCATGGGCGGGGCGATGATGGTGCCGGTCGGCCGCCTCGTCATCCTGCGCAGCGTCGAGAAGTCGGAACTGGTCAGCGCGCTCGCCTATCTGACGGTGCCGGCGCTGGTCGGCCCGGTCGTCGGCCCCGTGGTCGGCGGCTTCATCACCACCTATTTCGACTGGCGCTGGATCTTCTTCATCAACCTGCCGATCGGGCTGCTCGGCATCGCGCTGGCGACGATGTTCTTCGAGGATGTCCGCGAGGAGGATGTCGCGCCGCTCGACATCACCGGCTTCCTGCTCTCCTCGACGGGCTTTGCCGCCCTGATGCTCGGCCTCGCCACCGGCGGGCGCCATCTCGTGCCGGTCGCGGTCTCCTATGGCTGCGTCGCCTTCGGCATCGCCGCTTTGGTCCTCTACTGGTTCCATGCCCGCCGGCTCGCCTATCCGGTGCTCAACCTCTCGCTGCTGCGGATCCCGACCTACCGGATCGGCGTCCTCGGCGGCTCGGTCTTCCGCATCGGCATCGGCGCGATCCCGTTCCTGCTGCCTTTGATGCTGCAGCTCGGCTTCGGGCTCGACGCCCTGCAATCGGGATTGATCACCTTCGCGTCGGCCGCTGGCGCGCTGGTGATGAAGACGCTGGCGAAGACGATTCTCGCCCGCTTCGGCTTCCGCGGCGTGCTGATGGTCAATTCGCTGATCGGCTCGGCCTTCCTGGCCTGCTCCGGCCTGTTCACGCCGTCGACTCCGCATTGGCTGATGCTCGGCGTGCTCTTCATCGGCGGCTGCTTCCGCTCGCTGCAGTTCACCGGCATCAACGCACTGAGCTATGCCGACGTCTCGAACCGCGACATGTCCAGCGCGACCAGCTTCTCGAGCGTCGCCCAGCAATTATCGCTCAGCCTCGGCATCACCGTCGGCGCCTTCGCACTGGAAGCCGCCAATCTCTTCAATGGCGGCAAGGCCTTGGGGGCCGGCGATTTCTGGCCGGCCTTCGTCCTGGTCGGTCTGATCTCGGCCTCGTCGGCGCTGTGGATGGCGCGGCTCAAGCCCGATGCCGGCGCCGAGGTTTCCGGCCATGCGCCGGTCAGTGCCCGCAAGGTCACCGCGCAGGCGATCGAGGACCAGAAGCCGCTCGAGTGATGCGCCAAGGATTGACGGGGCCGCGCTTCCGGGCCAGCGGTGGCGCATGAACTCTGGCCAGAATCGCCTGTTCCTCGGCGTCGGGCACTCCGCTCTCGGGCGTCCCTGGCGCGACCGGCTCGACACGGCCGGCCTCGCACAAGCCGAGGCGCTGGCGCAGGTCGAGGGCGTGCCCGATACGCTGGCGCGCGTGCTGGCCGGCCGCGGCGTTCTCTCCAGCGAGGCTCTGCGCCATCTCGAACCGAAGCTGCGCGATCTCCTGCCGGACCCGTCGGTGCTGCGCGACATGGATCGCGCCGCCGAACGCCTCGCGCAGGCGGCAATATCGGGCGAGAAGGTCGCGATCTTCGGCGATTACGATGTCGACGGCGCCTGCTCGGCCGCCCTCCTCGCCGGTTTTCTCGCCGAGGCCGGCGCAAGGCCGCGCATCCATATCCCCGACCGGCTGATCGAAGGCTATGGCCCCAATGCCGAGGCGATCGCGATGCTGGCGAGTGAGGGCGCGACACTGCTCGTCACCGTCGACTGCGGCACGACCAGCCATGAGCCGCTGCAGCAGGCCACGCGGCTGGGGCTCGACACCGTGGTGCTCGACCATCACCAGGCGCCCGAACTCCTTCCGGAGGTCCAGGCGCTGGTCAATCCGAATCGGCAGGACGATCTTGCCGGCCTCGGCCATCTCTGCGCCGCCGGCGTCGTCTTCCTCACGCTCGTCGCGACGAATCGCGAACTGCGCCGACGCGGTGCCTGGCAGGCGAGGGGCGGCGAGCCGGATCTGCTCGCGGCGCTCGACCTCGTCGCGCTCGCGACCATCGCCGACGTCGTGCCGCTGATCGGCCTCAACCGCGCCTTCGTGCGCCAGGGAATCGTCATGATGCGGCTGCGCCAGCGGCCCGGCCTGGCGGCGCTGCTCGATGTCGCCGGGCTCGACGGGCCGGTCCAGCCCTGGCATCTCGGCTTCCTGCTCGGCCCGCGCATCAATGCCGGCGGGCGCATCGGCGATGCGGCGCTCGGCGCCCGGTTGCTGCTGACCTCAGACGAGGTCGAGGCACGCACGATCGCCGCCGAACTCAACCGGCTCAATCAGGAACGGCAGGAGATCGAGCGCGCCGCGGTCGAGGAGGCCGTCGCCGAGGTCGAGCATCGCTTCGAGGACGCCGCCTCGCACCCCGTGCTGGTCGTCGGTTCGGCCGATTGGCATCCCGGTATCGTCGGGCTGATCGCCGGGCGCCTGAAGGAACGGTTCAACCGGCCGGCCTTCGCGCTGGCGCGCAACGCCAGCGGCGGCGCGACTGGCTCGGGTCGCTCGATCGCCGGAGTCGATCTCGGCTCGGCGGTGCGCCAGGCGGTCGAGGCTGGCCTCGCAGTCAAGGGCGGCGGCCATGCCATGGCGGCTGGAATCACGCTGGCGCCCGGGCAGGAAGGCGCTTTCGCCAGCTTCATCGGCGAGCGGCTGGCCAGCGGCGTCGCCAGCTCGCGCGAGGCGGAGGCGCTGCTGATCGACGCCGCGATCAGCGCCGGCGGAGCCAATCCGCGCCTGCTCGCCGAGATCGATCAGGCCGGGCCGTTCGGTGCCGGTTGCCCCGAGCCGGTCTTCGTGCTGCCGGCGCACCGCCTGACGGAAGTGATCGAGGTCGGCGCCGGCGGGCATCTGCGCATCAAGCTGCGCTCCGGCGACGGCGCGACGATCGGCGGAATCGCCTTCCGCGCCGCGCGCGAGCCGCTGGGGCAGGCGCTGCTGGCGGCGCGCGGCGAAAGCGTCCATCTCGCCGGCACATTGACGCTGAATCGCTGGGGCGGCAGCGAGCGGGCGGAGCTGCGCGTGGTCGATCTCGCCCGGCCGACATGAGCTGTTGCGAAAAACCCTGACAACGGGGTTGCCCAAGCTTCGCCGGGACACTATAGCTCGCCCCGCCTCGCAAGAGCGCTTCGCGCTCAGGCCCGCGGTCTTCGTCTATCGGTTAGGACACCAGCCTTTCACGCTGGGAAGACGGGTTCGATTCCCGTAGACCGCGCCATTCCCGCCCGGCGCTGCAAGCATCGCGATTCCAGCTCTGGCGCTCTTGAAGTGCGCCGTGCCGCCGTCGCCTCAGCGCTCTCCCGGCAGGCGCTGCTTTCTCAGATACATGTCCCAGCATGGTGACAGCGCGACGAGCTGGCGCCCTTCCAGCGCCTGCGCGAATTGCGTCCAGATCGCCGCCCGCTTGATCTCGTAGGGGCATTTCGGCCGCATGATTGCATCGATGTCGCGCAGGGCTTCCAGCATCTCGCGCGTGACCTTGGGATTGGTGCGCTCGGTATCGATGCCGAGCGCGACGTGATGCGGCGGCGTGCGGCCGAGCAGGTGGTTGAACGGACTGACGAAATCGAGAACGAAGAAACCGTTCAGCCGGCGGCGGTTCGATGCCTCCCAGCGATTGATCGCCTCGAGCCCCTGCTGCGCCTCGAGCAGCCAGGTCGCCTGATGATCGATCTCCGAGAACAAGGTCGCTGACGGCAGCAGGCCGCGGCGGACGAGATCGGCGGAGGCGTCATAGTATTTGGCGTAGTGATCGAGCTGCTGGACCGCGCGCTCGGCCAGTTCCGGCTTGAGGCTGACGCGGCCGAGCGGGCCGACATCCGGCACCTCCAGCGCCTGGTAGCGCGGCGCGGCAAGCACGGCCCGCGCGCCCCGTTCGAGAAAGATCACGGCGCTCGGCAGCGACGCGGCCATGACCAGAACCAGCACCCAGACGCGCAGCCGATCGTCCGATCTCCGATAATAATCCCTGAGGATCAGGATCAGGACCGGCCAGAGCCCGATGAATTCGAGCGAGCCACTGTTCTGTGTCTCGCCCAGGATCAGGGCGAAGAGGCTCGCGCTCAGCCAGCCGAGCGGGGAGGCCAGCAGCCTTGCCGGCGAGAGCCTGTCCCGCCGCGCCGCGATGGCGAGCACGCCGAGCAGAATCAGGCAGGGTGCGATCACGTTGAACTTGATCGAAGCCAGCGTCAGGAAGCGCCGCATGAACGAGGCGGAATTGAGCATCGCCAGGTCGAGGATGTCCTCGATATAGGCATAGACGAGACCCGTGGAGAGCTCGATCAATCCCAGGCAAGCAATGGTTGCGCCCGCCGCGATCACCGCCTCGCGCAGCCGCAGGCGCCCGGCCAGGACCGCATAGCCGACAAGGACCGCGCCCGAGACCGGCCCGGTGACCTTGACCAGGAACAGCACCGTCATCAGCACCGCGACCAGCGCCGTCAGCAGGATCCGGCTTTGGACGAACAGGAGCGCCGCCAGCAGAAGGTAGAGCAGCAGGGCGACATGGCGGTTGTAATAGCCGAAGCCGTCGAAACCTGGCGACGGATAAAGGCTGTGCAGGTTGATCGGCAGTGAGGTCAGGACCAGGAACGGGACCAGGATCGCCAGGGCCAAGCGGCGGGAACGCGGGTCGATGTCCCGGACGATGAGCGCCACGATCGGCAGCGAGACCGGCACGATTGCCCAGTTGGCGAGCAGGGCCGGCTGCGCCTGCGGGAACAGCGCCTTGAGGCCGGCGGTGAGGTAGAAGCCGAGCGAACCGATCGAGGTGAAGAAGTCGATATTGGGGACCTGCCCGAGCCGGATGCGCTGGGCGGCGTCGAGATAGATGTCCGTGTCCCAATAGTTCGGCCCCAGCGGCAGGCGCACCGGCAGCGCGAGCCCGAGGATCACCAGGCCCAGGAACGAGACGATCCAGAACGTCGGAGACGTCACGGAATAGCGCCAGAGCGTCGCGAATACCGGGTTGCCTTCTGGCGCCTGAGTGGAGATCGTCATCGCCTCGTCCATGAGCTCGATACGAAACATGGCCGAAATATGTTACCCGATCGCTTCCAGTATCCTCGAATTCTGCAATTTTCGGTTGTGGCGGGCAGGGGCGCGGCCATCGGCCCCTGGAAACGCGCATCCAACGGTCGCTGCGGGGCGCACGCTACCGGGTTCTCAGGTGTCGGCGCCCATCCTATAAGGCGGCGCCGTCGCCATCGTCGGTCGCTCGAGAATGCCGCATGGCCGAGATCGCCAGCCTGTTCAACCTCGTCGCGCCCTTCTTCGGGCTGATCCTGCTCGGCTTCCTCATCGGCCGCTACAAGCGCCTGCCGGCCGAGGGACTGGCGTGGATGCAGTTCTTCCTGATCTATGTCGCGCTGCCTTGCCTGTTCTACCGGCTGATCGCCGACAAGCCGCTGAGCGAGCTGACGAACTGGCGCTTCGTCGCGGTGACGACGCTGGCGACCTTCTGCGCCTTCATGCTCTCCTTCGCGCTCGGCTGGCGCCATACCCATGGCGACATGCCCCAGGCGGTCATGCAGGGCGTCGCCGGCTCCTATTCGAACATCGGCTATATGGGGCCGCCCCTGATCCTGGCCGCCCTCGGCCCGGTCGCCAGCGCCCCCGTCGTGCTGATCTTCGTTTTCGACAACCTGCTGCTGTTTTCGCTGATCCCGTTCCTGATGGCGCTGGCCGGCGTCGAGAAGCGCAGCTTCGCGGCGACGGCCGCCGAGGTGGTCCGGCGGGTCGTCACCCATCCCTTCAACGTCGCGACCGTCGCCGGCGTGCTCGCCGCCTTCCTCAAGCTCGAATTGCCGACCGCGCTCGACAAGATGACGCTCTGGCTCTCGCAGGCGGCCGCGCCCTGCGCGCTCTTCCTGCTCGGCGTCACCGTGGCGCTGCAGCCGATCCGGCAGATGCCGAGTGAGCTGCCATGGCTCGTCGCCATCAAGCTGCTGCTGCACCCGCTCCTGGTCTGGCTGCTGCTGTCGGGCCTCGGCGATTTCTCGGGCCCCTGGGTCTATGCGGCGGTGATCATGGCGGCGTTGCCGCCGGCGCTGAACATCTTCGTGATCTCGACGCAGTATCGCATCGGCATCGAGCGCGCCTCGGCCTGCATCCTCGTCGGCACCATCGTCTCGACGGTGACGCTGACGGGCTTCCTGTGGCTGGTGAAGACGGGCAGGATGCCGGCAGACCTCTTCCACTGACTGCCCGCAAGGGCTCGCGAGCCCATCGATGCAGCCGCTCTCCGATCTCTTCGTCCTCGATTTCTCGACCCTGCTTCCTGGCCCGCTGGCGAGCCTCTTCCTCGCCGAGGCCGGCGCGCGCGTGATCCGGATCGAGCGGCCGGACGGCGAGGACATGCGCCACTTCCCGCCGCGTTTCGGCGAGACCTCCGCTCCCTTCGCCGCGCTCAACCGCGGCAAGCAGAGCCTCGCCATCGATCTCAAGGCGCCTGACGCGCTGGCGCGCCTGACACCGCTGATCCAGCAGGCCGACATCGTGATCGAGCAGTTCCGGCCTGGCGTGATGGCGCGCCTCGGCTTCGGCTACGCGGCGCTGAAGGCGCTCAACCCACGGCTGGTCTACTGCTCGATCAGCGGCTACGGCCAGGAGGGCCCGCGCGCCTTTGAGGCCGGCCACGACATCAACTATCAGGCGATCGGCGGGCTACTCGGCCAGTCGCTGGCGCCCGGCCGGCAAGCCCCCTTGCCACCGACCCTGGTCGCCGACATCGCCGGGGGCGCCATGCCGGCCGTGATCAATATCCTCCTCGCTCTGCGCGAACGCGATCGCTCCGGCCAGGGCTGCCATCTCGACATCGCCATGACCGACGCGATGCTCGCCTTCTCCTGGTACGCGCTGGCGCAGGGGCAGGCGGTCGGCCGCTATCCTGCCGGCGGGGAAGGGATGCTCACCGGCGGCAGCCCGCGCTACGGACTCTATGCGACGGCCGACGGCTGGTTCCTTGCGGTCGGCGCGATCGAGCAGAAGTTCTGGGTGAACTTCTGCGAAGGCATAGGTCTCGACCAGGGGCTGCGCGACGACCGGCGCGATCCGGCGGCGACACAGGCGGCCATCACGACGATCATCGCCTCCCAACCGGCGGAACACTGGCGCGCGACGATAGAGCCGCTCGATTGCTGCTGCACCGTGGTCCGGACGCTCGACGAGGCACTGGCCGATCCGCATCTGACCGCGCGCGGCCTGCTCGACCGGCAGGTCGAGGAGCCGGGCGGGCGGCGCATGGTCTCGACGCCGCTGCCGCTCGCGCCGATTTTCCGCGATGCCGCGCCGGCGCTGCGGGCGAGCCCGCCGATCGGCGATTACGAGATCTGAGGCTCAGCCGGCCGCGGTGCCGCCGGCGAGCCCCTGCCGCATCACCAGACGGCGTAAGGGCGCAATCCGCGATAGCGCGAGCAGCCCGGCGCCGCGCATCAGGTCGGCCGGCAGCAGGTCGGTCAGCAAGGTGCGGTTGAGCGCATCGACCGCGCCGGTGCGCAGGCGCACATCCGCCTGGCGCGAGCGGTCATAGGCTGAGAGCGCGTCCGCCTCGCCGGGATCATCCGCGCCAGCGACGGCGTCGCGCAGAGCCGCGACGTCGCGCAGGCCGAGATTGAGCCCTTGCGCGCCGATCGGCGGAAAGACATGCGCGGCTTCTCCGATCAGCGCCATGCGTGCCGCGGCGAAACGATCGACCGACAGGCCGCCCATCGGCACGCGCCCGCGCGGGCCTGCCAGCGTCAGTGCGCCGAGGATCGAATGGGTCCGGCGTTCAACCTCACGGGCGAAGGCGATGTCATCCATGCTGACGAGCCGGTCCGCGTCATCCGGCTCGACCAGCCAGACCAGCGAGGAGCGGCGGCCGGACATCGGCACCAGCGTGCACGGGCCGGAGCGGGTGTGGAACTCGGTCGAGGCGTCCTGATGCTCGCGGCGATGGCTCAGGATCGCGGTCAGCGCCACCTGTGGGTAGCTCCAGTCGCGCACCGTGATGCCGGCGGCCTCCCGGACCCGCGACTTGCGGCCGTCGGCGCCGATGACGAGGCGCGCCGTGATTGGAGCGAACCCGTCGCCGGCAAGGAGGACGCCGTCGGCGCCTGCCGTGATTTCCGTCACCGCCTGCGGGATCATGCGGATACGCGGCTCGGCTGCCGCCTTGGCTGCCATGGCCTCGACCAGCACGGCGTTTTCGATATTCCAGCCGAAGGCCGGCAGGCCGAGCTCGGCCGCCTTGAACTCGACCGGCGGCTGCCGGAACAGGCTGCCGGTGTCGTCGACCAGCCGCATCACCGCGAGTGGCGCCGCGACTGCGTCCAGCGTCTCCGTCAGGCCGAGCGCCTCGAGCAATCGCCAGGAACCGTCGAGCAAGGCGACAGTGCGGCCATCGCGCGGCGCGCTCGCTTGTCCGAACAGCACGACCTGCCGCCCGGCGGTGGCAAGCGCGAGCGCTGCCGCGAGCCCGACCGCGCCGGCTCCGACGATGGCGATGTCGCAATGCTGCTGGTCCGTCATGGGTCTTCGGTAGCCGAAGCCGGCGCCGCTGGCGAGCGCACCCTTGCCGCAGCCGGTGGCTACCCCCAGACCACGCCCTTGCCGGGCTTCTGGTCGATCTCCCGGAAGGAGACGAGGCGTTCGTCGATACCCTCATGACCGAGCACGGCGCGGACCTGCCGCCCGGCGCCGCGAATCTCGACGGCAGAGCCATGGCGCAGCGCCTTGTCGATCATCGCCTTGAGCGAGACCGCCGCGCTCGAATCGGCGAAGGGCACGCCGGAGAGATCGAGTACGATCCGCTCGGGAAAGGGCCCGACGCGATCGAGCACCGTCGCGACATGGCTGCTGGCGCCGAAGAAGAGCGGGCCGGTGATCCTGTAGTGGAAGGCTTCGCCATCGCGCTTGCCGTTGCCGTTCGCCTGCGGCTCGTCGTGCCCCTCTTCGTCATAGTCGACGAGGGCAGCGTCCATGCCGGCCTCGACCGTGACGATGTTGGCCATGCGATGCATGAAGATCAGCGACCCCAGCACGACGCCGACGCCGATCCCGACCATCAGATCCTCGAAGATCACCAGCAGGAAGGTCGCGAGCAGCACGAGCGAATCGGCCCGCGAATGCCTGAGGATCGCGGCAAACGCTGCCTTCTCCGCCATGTTCCAGGAGACGACGGCGAGCACGCCGGCGAGTGCCGCCAGCGGGATGTAGGAGGCGAGGGGCGCTGCGACGAGCATGAACAGCAGCACGAAGGCCGCATGCAGCATCCCCGCCACCGGCGTCACGCCGCCGGCGCGGATATTGGTCGCGGTGCGGGCGATGGTGCCGGTGACGCAGATGCCGCCGAACAGCGGCGAGCCGATATTGGCGACGCCCTGCGCCACCAGTTCCATGTTCGAGCGGTGCCGGCGCCCGCTCATCCCGTCGGCGACCACGGCCGAGAGCAGCGATTCGATACCGCCGAGCACAGCGATCGAGAGCGCTGCCGGCAGCACGGCGACCAGCTTGTCCAGGCTGAAGGTCGGCAGGTGCGGGGCGGGCAGGGCGCGCGGAATGCCGCCGAAGCGGCTGCCGACGGTCTCGACCGGCAGATTGAGCAGGTAAGTCGCGGCGGCCGCGAGCGCGACCGCGATCAGGAGGCCCGGCCAGTTCGGCCGCCAGCGCCTGATCGCCAGGATCACCGCGATGGTGAGGGCGGACAGGCCGAGCGCCGCAGGGTTGAGCGTGCCGAGCGCAGCCATGAGCGCCTGCAGCTTCGGGACCAGCGCCGCCGGCTCCTTGCCGGGCAGCGTCAGCCCCAGGAGGTCGCGGATCTGGCTGGCGAAGATGATGATCGCGATGCCGGTGGTGAAGCCGATCAGAACCGGATGCGGGATGTACTTGATATACGTGCCGAGCCGGAGAGCCCCGACCGCGATCAGCATGGCGCCGGCCAGCATGGTGGCGAGCAGCAGCCCGTCGAAGCCGTACCTGTCGATCGTCGCGGCGATGAGGACGATGAAGGCGCCGGCCGGCCCGCCGATCTGGTGGCGGCTGCCGCTCAGCGCAGAGACGAGAAAGCCGCCGACGATCGCGGTGAACAGCCCGGCCGCCGGTGTTGCGCCGCTGGCGATGGCGATCGCCATGGAGAGCGGCAGCGCGACGATCGCGACCGTCAAACCCGAGAGGGCATCGGCCCGCAGGCGGGCGAGGCCGTAGCCCTCGCGCAGGGCGGAGATCAGCTTGGGGGTGAAGGCCTCCCGCAGGATCGGATGGCCACCGAGATGAGCGCCTTGGCTGTTCATGTCAGAGACCGATCATGCAGTTCTGCCAGACCGACTCGGCGTTTGCGCGGGTCTGCCGTGCAGTGCAGCCGTTGCGCGGGAGGAAGGCAAGTCCCTATCGTTGCGGCCATCGACATCAGGAGATCGCCATGGCGAAAGCAATCCGCGTGCACAAGACCGGTGGGCCCGAGGTTCTGCAGTTGGAGGAGGTCAGCCTGCCCGCGCCGGGGCCGGGCGAGATCCTGATCCGCAACCGCGCCATCGGGCTCAATTTCATCGACACCTATTTCCGCACCGGCCTCTACCCGGCGCCGCTGCCGTTCACGCTCGGCAATGAATCGGCCGGCGACGTGCTCGCGGTCGGCCCCGGCGTGACCGAGTTCAAGCCAGGCGATCGCATCGCCGTCGTCGCCGCCCATGGCGCTTATGCCGAGGAACGCATTGTCCCGGCTTCTGCAGTGGTCGCCTTGCCCGACGACGTGTCCTACGAGGCCGGCGCCAGCATGCTGCTGAAGGGGCTGACGGCGGAATACCTGCTCCATCGCACCTATCCGGTGAAGCCGGGCGACACGATCCTGGTCCACGCCGCGGCCGGCGGCACCGGCTCGATCCTCTGCCAATGGGGCAAGGCGCTGGGCGCCACCGTGATCGGCACCGTCGGCAGCAAGGAGAAGGCCGAGCTCGCCAGGGCGAACAAGGCCGATCATGTCATCCTCTACCGCGACGAGGATGTTCCGGCGCGGGTCAAGGAGATCACCGGCGGCAAGCTCTGCAATGTCGTCTATGACGGCGTCGGCAAGGATACCTTCATGGGCTCGCTCGACTCGCTGAGGCCGTTCGGCCTGCTGGCGAGCTTCGGCAACGCGTCGGGCGCGGTCGAGGCCTTCAATCTCGGCATCCTCTCGGCGAAGGGCTCGCTCTACGTCACCCGGCCGACGATGAACACGCATACTGCCAACCGCGAGACGCTCGTCGCGATGGCGAAGAACCTGTTCGAGGCTGTCGGCTCCGGCAAGGTCGCCGTCGCGATCAATGCCCGCTTCGCGCTGAAGGATGCGGCGGACGCGCATCGCGCGCTGGAAGGGCGCGGCACGACGGGCTCGACCGTGATCATCCCGTAGAACTTGCTGGCTTCACCCGGAAGCATCTTCGTCATCCTGGGCACCCGAAGGGCGTCCCGGGATCCATCGTAGAGCTCCGAAACCCTACGATGGACCCCGGAGCTGCGCGGCTGCGCCGCTTGTCTAGGATGACGATGCGGTTCCGAGCAAAACCCTGAGCTGCGGCCGCTCCCAAGGCGGCCGTTTCCGTTTTGGACAGAAAAATCGAAAGCTTCGAAACCTGAAAGCGAAAGCGCGCCTGGAGCCGGCAAAGCAGGACCAACAACAAGATCACTGGTCCTTACGTCATGTCCCCGTTTCTTCGCCGCCTCGGTTTCATCCTCTCCTTCGCCATCGTCGCGATGGCGCTCCAGGCGCAGCTCTCCGCCCGCCCGACGCTCCAGCTCGCAACTCAGGTCAGCGACGCGCAGGTCGTCTTCGAGAAGTCGTCCAAGCCGCGCACCGGCCGGGTCACCCAGCTGCGCCGCATGCCGCGGCCCATCGCTGCCACGCTTGCGTGAGCAGAACCCGCTTCAGACCGCCATGCCGTGCAGATCGTAAGCGTCGGCACGCTCGATCTTCACGGTGACGATATCGCCGGGCCGCAGCGGCCGGCGGCTCGACACATAGACATTGCCGTCGATCTCCGGCGCGTCCCATTTCGAGCGGCCCTTGGCGACGGTCGGGCCGGCCTCGTCGATGATCACCGGAATGCGCTTGCCGACGCGGCCCTTGACGATGCGAGAGGAAACCTCGGCCTGCGTCTTCATGAAGCGGTGCCAGCGCGCTTCCTTCTCGTCTTCAGCGACCAGCGGCAGGCCGAGATCATTGGCGGTCGCGCCCTTGACCGGCTCGTATTTGAAGCAGCCGACGCGCTCCAGTCTCGCTTCCTTCAGCCAGTCGAGCAGGAAGTCGACATCCTCTTCCGTCTCGCCAGGGAAGCCGACGATGAAGGTCGAGCGGATGGCGAGGTCCGGGCAGATCTCGCGCCACTTCCGGATGCGCTCCAGCGTCTTCTCGTGATGGGCGGGACGGCGCATCGCCTTCAGCACGGAGGGCGAGGCATGCTGGAACGGAATGTCGAGATAGGGCAGCACGTTGCCCTCAGCCATCAGCGGGATGACCTCGTCGACGTGCGGGTAGGGATAGACATAGTGCATCCGCACCCAGACGCCCATCTGGCCGAGCTCGCGCGCCAGCTCGAAGAAGCGGGTGCGGACCTCGCGATCCTTCCACATCGAGGGTGCGTATTTGATGTCGAGCCCATAGGCGCTGGTG
>Ga0209025_1003587_pt1 | contig 14496 bp, 13 predicted proteins | sample AraplaMF_Col_mLB_FD_184256 | JGI IMG/M metagenome (GOLD analysis project Ga0209025, IMG submission 184256) | Arabidopsis root microbial communities from the University of North Carolina, USA - plate scrape MF_Col_mLB (SPAdes) (version 2) | ecosystem: Host-associated > Plants > Roots > Endosphere... | reverse complement strand
AATGTGACAGTCCATATTTATCAATTAATACTTCAATTTTTTTATCCATAAATTCTCCTTACATTTACATACTTATTTGTATCATAGCACAAAGATTATACTCCATTTATCGTAAAATCAACAAGCCCTCCAAAAAACGGGCTTATCCCTCGTACGCGAACAAGTTTAAAAAAGCATAGTATACATTGTTCCTACAAACACGATAGTTCTTTATTTCTTCCAGTACATTTTCCCCTCGTTCATTTTTATTTTTAATTTAAGGAGGAATTCCACATGGGTTACGGATATAGTTGCGGCGGTTACGGCGGTGGTTACGGTTACGGCGGTAGTTGTGGTGGATGTGGTTATGGAGGTTTCGCTTTATTAATCGTTTTATTTATCCTTCTAATCATCATCGGCGCTAGCTGTTGGGGCGGCTTTGTAGGCTGCTAGTAAACTTAAAAACTATTGTAAAAAAGCACGTACAATACGTGCTTTTTTGCCATTTTTAAATCTTTTATTCGAAAGGAAGTATGATTGATGAAGATTGATGGTGTTTTTGAAGGAGGCGGTGTACGCGGAATTGCGCATGTAGGGGCAATTTGCGCGTTAGCTGAAAAAGGCTATGAATGGGAGCGTGTAGCTGGAACATCAGCTGGTTCCATTATCGCAGCGCTCCTAGCAGCAGGATATTCTTGTTCAGAGTTAAAAACGATTATAACTGATATTGATTATAATACATTTACGAAGAGAACCTTTATTGACAGAATCCCGTTTATCGGCAAAGGATTAAGCGCATGGACTACTCTTGGTATTTACTCTAATATTTTTATAGAAGAATGGATTGAAGAATTACTTCGCAAAAAAGGAGTTCACTTATTTACAGATTTACCTGATTTAAATAAGCTTAAAATCATCGCTTCTGATATAAGTAATGGTAAAATGGTTATCTTCCCCGATGATTTGCCGAACTATGGATTTTTAAATTATCGCTTCTCTATTGCTAAAGCTGTAAGAATGAGTAGTACAATCCCCTTCTTCTTTGAACCCGTAAAATGGAGAACCCCAAAATGGAAGCAACCTTGTTATATGGTTGATGGAGGGATTTTAAGCAATTACCCCATTTGGATTTTCGACTCACCTACCTCTCCTCGCTGGCCGACTTTTGGATTTCATTTTGTAAAAGATGAGATTCAAGCTGATCCTGCCCACTATAACGAGCCTATCTCCATGTTCAAAGGACTATTTAAAACAATGATGCAAGCCCATGATTTACGCCATTTAGATAAAGAATCTAAAGCAAGAACGATTACAATTCCAACGGGATCCATTACAAGTACAAACTTTGAGTTAACAAAGGAAGAAAAAGAGTGGCTTTACAATTCTGGTTATAACGCTGCAAATAAATTTTTACAATCTTGGAACTTCAGGCAATATGTTGATAAATATAGAGACGGAAATCAGGATCGAAAAACAAATCGGTATTTCCGTCAACTTGACTCATAATACTATTATTTTTCATACGAGAACACGTAACACTTTCAAAAAAAATAAGCCTAGTAATATCATATATTACTAGGCTTATTTACTTCTTGCATAATTATTATACGTTGCTTAAGGATAAGTTAACCCTTCAGCTTCCTCCGCAGTAATAACTGTGTATCGATTTCCCGTTCGTAATCCTAACAATTCTGCTTTTTCAATTGCATCCTGCTTCGTCTCCGCATAAGCAGCTAAATATTTATCCCCATCGATAATTTGGCAAATTACATATTGTTTCATTATTTTCTCCTCTTACATTTTCATTAGTTGTGCAAGCTTTTTTATACCTATTTCAATTTCTTCTAGCGTCGCGTATGAATATGATAGGCGCAAAAATTGGTTTGCACTTCTATCATACAAAGTACCTGGATTTAATAAAATCTTTTCTTGCAAAGCTTTGTCAAATAAGCTACGGTTCGAAACGGGTACATTCATATGTAACCAAATATAAAAACCACCTGCCGGTTCATACCATGTTGCTATATCATGACAATATTTCTCTAACATTTGTAACATAAAATCTCTGCGCTTTTTCAACTTAATTCTTACAAACTGTAAATGTTCATCATACAATCCATTTGTAAACCATTCCGCTGCAATTTGCTGGGATATAGAACTTGAACCATAATCTGTTTGCATTTTTATGTCTGCCAATCTTTGAATGACTGGCTCAGATCCAACAATCCATCCAATTCTTAATCCTGGACTAATTACTTTAGACATACTCCCTATATGTAGTACAATTCCGTTTTTATCATATGCTTTTAAAGGCTTTGAAACAGGCTCATCAAACCATAAGTCTTGGTACACCGCGTCCTCTATAATAGGCAATCCAATTTCATTACAGATTTCCATCACTTCTATTCGTTTCTTCGCATTCATACTAAAGTTCGTCGGATTATGAAAAGACGGGATTGTATATAAAATAGATGCATTAAATTGCTTCTTATATTTCGTAATATATGATGCATTTAAACCATTCTCATCCATTGGTATTCCAATTAAACGCATTCCTGCTGATTGAAATACATTAAGCGAATATAAATATGATGGTTTTTCTAATAAAATTGACGCTCCTTTCGGAAGAAGCCCCATAGAAATAAGTTGCAGTGCTTGAATTGCCCCTGAAACAATTAAAATAGATTCAGGAGATACATATACCCCATGCCCTTTTAAATATTCCGCAATTTTTTCTCTTAAATAAAGATTTCCTTTCGGTTCCTCATACCCAAGTGTAACATTTGATTGTAAAATTTTATTAATAACTTCCTTCATCTTTTTCTCAGGTAAGAGGCTCGGCGCGAGCTCACCTGTTCCTAATCGAATTACATTGGGCGTAAATTCAGCTTGATTAATCTCTTGTACAGCAGGAAGATTTGGATAATGAAGCCCTGTTTCCACATAGGACCGCCAGTTAGGAGGGGGTGCATATGTGGCAGTACTCTCACTATTATTTATTACAATTGTTCCCTTCCGGCCATTCCCCTCAATATACCCTTTTGCTACTAATTCATCGAAAGCCATTACAATTGTACTTCGATTTACTTCAAACGTTTGCGCCAAATCTCTTTGTGAAGGTAATTTAGTTCCAACTGTCCATTCCCCATTAACAATTCTTTCTTTTATATAAGATTCTATTTGTTTATATAATGGAATAGGTGAAGACATATTAGGTTTCCAAACTAACCTTTCCATCATATCACCTCACATTTTTTTTGGTTGGTAACCTATCCAACCATATGGATGGATACAAACTTTCATTTCTTCTATACAATATACACTATCATAATTAATCACATTAAGTAGGAGGTAATATGATGAGTGAAGCAATTATTCACGGTATCATCCTTGCATTTGGTCTTATTATTCCATTAGGTGTCCAAAATGTTTTTGTCTTTAACCAAGGTGCGAGCCAACCAAATATTTGGAGAGTAGCCCCTGTAGTATTAACTGCATCTATATGTGATACGTTGCTAATTTTAATTGCTGTACAGGGTGTCTCCCTTGTGCTCCTAACTTTTTCTTGGTTAACAACCACCTTGTATTTGATTGGATTTTTCTTTCTTATGTATATGGGCTGGGTTATTTGGAGAAGCGATCCTGCAAATGATGTAAAACAAGAAAAAAGTATGCCTTTAAAAAATCAAATTATTTTCGCAGCATCGGTTTCATTACTCAATCCACACGCAATTTTAGACACAATTGGTGTAATTGGAACAAACTCTATCCAATACATAGGAAGTGAAAAATGGGCTTTCACTTTTGCAACTATTATCGTTTCTTGGATTTGGTTTATAAGCTTAGCTTTAGCGGGGAAATTTCTAAAAAGAATAGACTCAACTGGAAAGACAATCTTATTATTAAATAAATTTTCTGGTCTTATCATATGGGGTGTCGCACTTTATATGTTAAAACAAGTTATTTATTCTTAATGAACGAAAGAGAATTGCATGTTACTTAAAACATCATGCAATTCTCTTACAAATTATGAAGTAGGTTCCGATTTCTGTTTTACCGTCTTTGCATCTTTTGCTGGTTTAATCCAAATCATTGCTATAACAGCACCAATACCAGCGAAAATACTTGTTAAATAAAACACTTCATGGTCAGCACCTTTCATGAAAAAAGAATATAGAGGTGGTCCAGCTGCTACACCGATAAATCGCATTGAACTATAAAATGACGTAACCGTCCCCCTTTGTTCCTTTTCAATTCCTTGTGTAATTAGGGCGTCTAAACATGGGAGTGCCATACCAATTCCTATTCCCATAATAACGAGACAAAGAAGTAGCAAATAGATCCCTTTTATAAATAAAGGAATGATGACTGATGCAGCTGCCATTAAAAAACCAATATAAATACACTTCTTCATCATATTTTGATTATCTCCAATTTTTTTACCAGCCATATATGAACTAAGTGACAGTACAAGCAACGGGATAGCAAGTACACACCCCTTCCATATACCATGAATGTCATACTTTGATTCCAGTATAGTCGACAAATAAAAGAGAATTCCGAATAAAATAAGCATAATAATTGCACCTAATACAAAAATGGCAATCAACCATCTTCCCTTTTCTCGAAACGTAGAAAGAATAGATTTTATAAACTCTTTAAGTGGTGGTACTTCTCCTTCTTGTTTCTTTGCCTTTACTAGAACAAGTAATAAAACGATTGATACTACGCATAAAATTGGAATTGCCCAAAATGGTAAGAACCATACAATGGCAGCAAGAGCAGATCCTAAAATAGGGCTCAACACTTTTCCAAATGTATTGGATGTTTCAATGATTCCTAAACCTGTACTAACTTGTTTTTCATCCCTGTATAAATCACCAACACACGGTATAACAACTGGCATTGCACCAGCAGCACCAATACCTTGAATCGCTCTACCGATCAATATCCAAGTGTAGGGATTATCAACTTTCCAAGATACCCAACCAGTTATCGCTCCTCCTATAGCCGCAATCAGCAAACTCGGAACCATTACCATCTTTCGTCCCCATCTATCTGATAAATAACCAGCAATCGGTATAAGTAAAATGGCTACAATAGAGTAAATTGTAATAATCATGGATGCTTGAAACGATGAAATATGTAATTTTTTTTCGATAGTCGGTAGGATTGGAATGAGCATTGAATTCCCTAATGTCATAACAAGTGGAACTGATGCAAGCGCAATTAAACAACAGTTTTCTTTTTTTAACATGTTGGCTTCGGAACCTTTCATCATATATTTCTTACCATATAATAGCCCTGCTGGAACGTAATTTTTCATTCCACCAGGGCTATTACATTTTACTACTTCCCATTTACAACAAAAGAAATTGGGGAAATTATAGTATTATTCCTATTCTTTGAATCCAGTTCGCAATATATCCATACCAATTAATTGAAAAAAAAAGAAAGGAAGAATCCTTCCTTTCTCCTATAACCTTCTACAATTAGCGAGTATATCCGCCACCAAGCTGTTGTTCTGCCATCGCTACAAGGCGTTTTGTAATTTCACCGCCTACAGAACCGTTTGCACGTGAAGAAGTATCAGCTCCAAGTTGTACACCAAACTCTTGTGCAATTTCATATTTCATTTGATCTAGAGCTGCTTGTGCTCCATGTGATGCTAATTGATTAGCGTTACGATTTCTAGCCATTACCGATCACCTCCTTATTTATATATAAATTGTGTTAAATTTCAATTTAAATACATGGTAATTTTTGGTTATTTTTATTTTTAAAAAAAGAGTCTCTACAATGAGAGACTCTTACATCATTTTATATTAAGAAGTTACTACTTCTAAATTTCTATTTATTAATACTTTCATTTCTTCTTTTAATATATCTTTCGCATTATGTCCAAACCATTCGAGTGATGCGAAATGGTCAGTGTCTCTCACTTCCTGAATAATCTCATCATAATTTACGATACCTTCAAATAATGGAACCATACCAATTCGACTTCCCGCTGCTGCATATACATTATTTGGTTCAAACACATGCAAATAATCTGCTGACGATATATTCTTAAAATGGTAATGTTGTATCCACGGCCTTAGTCGATGGAAACTGTCAATTGGATCTGCACCAGACTCCCATATATGAAGAAAATCAAGGTTTATTTTCAAGTTCGGATGGTCTACTTCTTCTAATAATTCCAAAGTAGAGGGTAACGTGTCCGTTAACGTATTTGGATGTGTTTCTAAAAGTACATACATATTGTGCTGAGCAAATACTTCACAAATCATGCGAATTCGATTCACATACTCTTTTCTTTCCTGTTCCGAGAAATCTTCGCTTCCTTTTTGTCCAGCAAACGTACGAATTTTGTTCGTTTTAAACCAATTAGCTAGTATTGCAAGTTGTTCACATTTCTCTATCGTTTTTTCAAAATCTGCCGATAATGATATGTCTAAGTAATCACTTATCATCGTAATTTCCAAGTTTTTATCCTTTAAACAACTCAATTCTCTTTCCGTCGTTTCATACTCTTGCATATACAAATTTTGTGCATGAGTCCCCCACAATTCAATTCCTTCAAAACCGTTTTCATATGCAAATTGAACAATATCAGTAAATGAAATTAATTGATGACGAAAGGAAATAGTACATAACGAATATTTCATAGGTTTGAACTCCCTTATCTTAAAATTCAGTTAGCTTTTTTAAAATGCTAAGACAGACTGGTTTGTTTTCATTTCTTTCCATGATAAAAACTGTCTCTCTAATTCAGCCTTAATTTGCAGTTCAATTGCATTCATTTCATCCAGCTTTTCAACAATTGATAATAACATACCTTTATTATTCGTCATTGCCATTTTAATTGCACGATACTGTACATTTGTAAATCCTTGTACAATATCTTCTACCCGATCACACCAATAATCAAATTCTTGCTCCGAATATTGCAACGTTTCACGGAAGTATGCAAAAGCATGTTCATAACTATATTTACGAATTGCAAGTACTGGTATTTGTTTTACTGCCGCTACAAGACTAGAAAGCGAGTAACCTTCTTCTTCATTTGCCATTTTTATAATTAAATTTTTCAGCTCCATAGTCAGTTCATTGTCGTTTCTTTTGAAAGTTTCTATGAAATAATTCGCTACCATTTCTTCTGTTGGCTCCTGAATTTCTTCTACATCAATGATATACCCTCCACCAAATGGGTTGTCTTGAACAGAGTGAAGTACTTTTTCTCTTTCCATATTCCCTTCCCAGCGAAAATCAGGATCTAGCATGAACCATTCTTCTTCTTTCTCTGTCTTCGATATCATTAAATAATGCGGAAACGGTTTTTGATGGAATTTATTTTCCCTCTCTGGTAATAGAGACATATCAACCATTACAATGACATAGCGATTCTCTGGCTTGTTTTCTACTAATTCTAAAAAAGTTTCTACATTGCTACTTTTATCTTTTGCGTGATCATACCATTCGTTCACTTTCATACCATACAATTTTTCATACCATAGTAAATAATTATCATGGTTAATATTTTCGGAGTGATACGAAATAATGCCACCTTCTGTTATATCAAAATCTCCATCCCATAATCCGAAATAAAATGGACGGTAATCTATATCGCTACGCCTTTTTATAATTTCACAAAAACAACTCACTAAACAGTGAACTTTAATTGAAGTCATATTCTCATCCGCTTTCCTAAAGGTTAATTATTCACATTTACTTCTTATAACGGCTGTAATTCCTCCATAAAATCAAGCAAAGATCCTACAGTAAGAAATGCTTTTGGATCTACCTCATCCTCTGGAACGCATAGCTTTACATCCATTTCTATGTAAACTATGAGTTGTAGCATCATTACCGAATCTATATATAAGTCTTGATTTAAACGCATCGTTTCTTCTAAATGTGTCACGTTTTTTAGTTCCATTTTTCCTGTCATAATTTTCAGCACTTCATTTTTTAATGTTTCACGTCTCATGTTGTAACCTCTCCCATCTCTAGTAACTTTCTACTTACTTTTCCAGTTTTATTTTTCGGAATTTCAGTTACACTTTCAATCTCATGTGGAACTTTATAAGATGGTAAATGCTGAATACACCATTCTCTTATTCGCACTGGATCAATATGAGAGATTACTTTCGCTTTAACAATTTCGCCCATCACAGGATGTTTCCCTCGATATACAATTGCCTCTTGAACGCCTTCTAGTCGAAGCATCGTTTCTTCTACCTCTATAGGAAAGACTTTTAATCCTGAAACGTTAATCACATCATCCATGCGCCCCATAAAATGAAGGCCACGCTCAGATTTATACCCCAAATCTTTCGTGAAGATTTCTTTATCGTTCATTTTCACTACGATTTCTTCAGGCATATTTTCATCTGAACCTATGCTTATACTCGCATGAGGTAGTGGATTTCCTAAATCTAAATGGCTTTTCATATCATGACATATACTAATACACCCCGCTTCAGAACAACCGTATTGCTGCATCATATATGTTGTCATTTCTTTTAGTTTATAAAATAATGCTTCTGGTAAAGGTGATCCGGATGTCATAATTTTATGAAACTGAAACGTTCCTAACGGAAAACTCCCCATAATATGTAACATAAGTGGTACTGCATATATGATATGTTTTTCTGTATTGCGAACTATATTTAATGCGAATTTAGGGTTTTTATTCGTAATGACGATCGGTCTGCTTCCCCGCGTAATCGCAGATAACGTACCACATATTAGTCCGTATGAATGTGAAACAGGAGCCATAACGATCGGCACTTCATCTACTTCACAGTTTAAAGCTTCATTATAAGCAGTAATTTCTGTATCAACTTCCGTCCATGCTCTACGAATTAGTTTCGGTTCTCCTGTTGTTCCAGAACTATATTGCAATAAAGAAGGCTCTTCTAGTAAAGAGTTCACTACTTCTAGTTTTGTAAAATCGCTATATTCTCCATATAAAATCCCTATACAATTTGCACGCTTTGCCATTTCAATAGCCGTTTCTTTTGGCGTATCTTCATGTATAAGTAATACTGATGATTTCTTTTCTTTTAAGAAAAACACAAACGTAATAATATCGAATGGATCTTTCAGACAAAGCGCAAATCTATTTCCTGCTGCTTCTTGAAATTGTTCCATTTCCTCATAAGCTTGTAATCTCAAATCAAAATCACTTTTGCTATACTCTTGTTTATTAACGATTAGCATGATTTCCCCCTATAACAACTGATTTTTGTTTGTTAAGTTGTCTTGCTCTATACAATGGATTTGGAACTTCATGAACAAGTGATTCCACATCTAAATATAAACGACGCTTCGTCAATTGCTCGGCGTAAAATGTAGGTGTATATAATTGAATCCTTTCAAATCTCTCTTTTAAATGTGGATATTTGCTAATATGATTTTCCATTTCTTCGACCACTATCATCCAAAAACTTTCTTCTTTCCATTCATATTCATCCGCAAGTACGAAAGCTAATTCTCCTACATTAAATAAGAACAGTGCATCTAGTACCATCTCTTGTAAACATTCGATACGATCCATTTCAAAGAAATCATTCATTTTTCCATTCGCATACGTTTTATGCATTTTAGTAAAGTCAGGACATTTGTCAATTTCTTTTAAGAATGGACGATAAAACTCAAGTCCTTCATGGAAATCCTTTAATGCAATTCGGACAGGTAGCCCTTCTTTATGAACTAAAATCATATTTTGTCCGTGTGATTCTAATGCGATCCCATGCTCTACAACAAGATGTATAACTGGTATAATCGCTTTTTGAATAAGTAATCGTAGCCAATTTTCTATTCCATGTTTGTTTAACCATGCATCAATAACTGGCGTCCCATCTTTCTCTTTTGCATATAAGCCGTTAAAGGGCACGGCATCCTCTTGTCTATCCAAATATTTATGAACGCTTTCACGCCAAATGCATCCTAATGAACCATATACAGATTCCTTATTCGTATCATACGTTACACCCGAAAACTCATTTAAAAAAATGATGCGCGATTCATCTCTTAAATACAGATCATCACTTACAACATCATTTAACCAATTTGATATTGCTGGTGCACTCACAACAGAATATGGTTTCAGTGTACGGAGTGTTGAAGTGTTGAGTAAATTCATCGATAATTTAACGTACGGCTTCTTTGGATTCGTAATATTTCTTAACGTTCTCATTGACTGTTGCGCGCAATAATCATCCTCTGACTCCTCTAAATAAATGATGCATTTATCCTGTATATGATCAGCATAATTCGGAATAATAAAGTTTTCCCACTGCCAAGGATGAACCGGAATTAACCAATACTGTTCTGGATTAGAACCTAAACTTCGAATACGATTCATATATTCTTCTATTTTCTGCTCACCAATTTCTTCTTTTAAAGTATCGCTATAAATCACTTCATTTTCATAACCTACAGTCGCATAATTCTTATGCGCTGCAATCCATATGAGTTTTATTGGCTGTATAAATTCATATCCATAATGAAAATTGTCACGATATTGAAATCCAACACGTGCTTTATAACTAGGATGATATGGATGGCCGTCTATTAAATGGCTTTCAAACTCATCGTAAGATTTTTGAGTGTATTCTTCCTTATTATTTCTTTCATATTGTGCAATCGTGTCTTTAAATATTGTTTGTTCTAATTCGTGAATAAAAGAATCTAATTTAGTTCGTTCTACGCTAACAATCCGAAAAACTTCTTCTAGAAATTGCGACACAGATTGTATTTCTTGTTGTTCCTCTTGAACTCTTATTATTAATGAACCTACAGAGATACGTCCAAATGTCATTCGTTCTCTTCCGTAGCATTTGTATGTGACACTTTTGTTTTCTTCATCAAGTCCTTGTATTATAAAAAGAATTTGTTCTTCCTTTTCTATGCGAACTGGCGTAATGATCCCTTCATAAATTAACGACTCTACTAATTGACGTAGCACTCTTCTTCGCACTGAAATGTAATCTTCTGATTCGAGCGCCTTCAATATTTTCGTGTGATACATGTCCACTCTCATAAACCCCTCCACTTTATGACAAAATACCATTATTTGTATTACGTGAAATTTTAACGCTATTTATGAACGAACAGCCACTTCCCTAACGAGTGGATTATGTACTTGCACATAAATTGCTTGCTCTAATGGATTACTTAACTCATCGACATCGAAAAATCTCGTTAGTAAATTCGCTTTACATGCCAACTTATCTTCGTCCAGCAATTCTCTTAAAAATGTAGAAGGTTCCCGATTATACGGAAGGAATGATTCAAGTACAGACCTTAATTCCGAGAGAAGAATTTCCTCCTTAATTAATCCTGCTGTGCCAAAACCATTAATGAGGCCAAACATATGATTGAAAATTAAGTAGTAACGAAATCTCTCATCTACAATATAATCGTCATATAAATTTCCAGTACGTTCTCCAATACCAGCTAATTCATTATTAAGCATCTCTTTCATTGAATTACAGAAATAAAACCCTTGATTATCACGGAAATAATATTTGACCGGATAACCATCCTTTAGCTGAACAACGCTATTTTGCTGATGGGCTTCTAATGCAACACCATACTGTAAATACATCCATACCATCGGCTTTAAAGAAATGTTCATATATCGTCTAAACCACTCTAAGCTTACTTCTTCACAGCTTCTACTTTCTAAATCTGCTAGGCGATGAATAATATTTGATAACCGAGTACGTTCCCCAGGTATAGCGTCTTGAACTAGCCCAGCAATTAATGTAGCGTCATTTGCATGTTCACTATAAAAAGGATTCTCGCGAATAATCACTTCAAATCCAGATTCTTGTGTTCCATAATTTAATGTAATAAAGGCTGGATCACAAATAAAATCAAAGCCTGGAAATCTTTCTCGTACCTCACCAATAGCCGTATTTAACATTTCCTTCCCTTCAAGACCACTCTCAAGTTCTTTCAGTTTATTAATACGCATTGAATTCGTTACTTTCACCGGAAATGAAAACTTAAGCATATACTTCGAATCCGGATGATATAGTGTCCTTAGTGATGATGTTGCCATATAATACTTACCGGCAGGACCGATATATTCAAGTACTCCTTGATCTATCCAATCCTGTACGTAAGGTTGGTGTAATAGCCATTCTGCCTGAAGCGGATGAATTGGAATTAATGAATATTCATCTTCAGTACAATACTTCGATATAAATTCCTTACTAACCATCTCATCATTACTTAATTCTTCTTTTATAATCGTTGTTGTAGAATCTGCTAATAATGATTTTTCATTTACTATACTTTTATGTGCCCTAAAATAATGAAGCTGACATTCTCCTTTTAATTCTGGAGAATACATTGCACTTTTCCACTCCAAAATACCTTGTCTACTCTTTGGGGTTGGATGAGTTAAATGTCCAAATAATAAAGATTGCTCCGCCTCTATAAAAGATGTATGGAAACCATATAATTCGGATGTATCTTCTATTCTCTCTTTTGTAAATTCCTCAATATTTTGACAACTACAAATGACTCGAAACATAAGTTCAGCAGGATTCGTCCCTTCTCCGTAGTTGATAGACATCTCTTTTATTAAAAATGTAATAACTGTAACGTAATCTGCTTTTATAACATTCTTATTTTCTCCCATTTGATAATAAAATTGTTCTCCAAACAAATGACGATCTGTTGGTGATTTATATATAACCTCTCCATACAAAGTAATGTTTTGTGCCGATAACCGACAGCATAAATAAGTAGAGCAAGTATCTCTTTGTAATGAATGGTAGAAAATATCCTCTATCCTTTTATCCTCTGTAATCCATTCTCCACTTCCTGTTTCTCTTAAATAACAATTTAAAAAACTTTGTATTGTTGCATGTTCCGCGATTTGTTTCGCACGCTGCATACTTGTCCTCCTCTTTATATGAACGCTATCGGAATTTCATATTACAATTGATAATTGAATCTTGTTATCAATTAAGATTCTAATTGATTATCATTATCAATTCAATAGTTTATTTCAGAATTTTTAAATCTGAATAAACTTTTCTTTTTTTCAGACTTTCTTTAATCTGATTAAAAATACATAAGAAAAATTCTCAATTTCAAACTACATACTTACTTTTTTTCATTAGTAATCCATCCAAAATAGTTAAACAAAAGAGGTATACCTTAATTGGTATACCTCTTTCAAACAACAAGTTTACATAATAATATTATTTATATTTCTCCAACAATACGCTGTTTCTTCTACATTCAGTCTTTCTAAAAATTTCGTATCAATTTTTTCTGGACTATATTTTTCATAAAACTTTTTAGAAGGATTATTCGTAACTACCCAAACTAACAGCGATTGCATATTATTTTTTTTGCACTCAGATAAAAATACTTGAACTAGCCTTTTTCCTATTTTCAATCCTTGATACTGTCGTAACACATAAATCGCATATAATTCCCCATCACAATTATATGTACCGCTTCTTTCAACTCCCCCGTCAATAAATCCGATAATTGTTCCATCCAACGTCTCTGCTACAAATCTATATTGGTGTTTATCTTCTTGTTGAAAAATGTTTTCCCATAGTTTTTCTCGTTGCTCATATGTTATATTTTCTAAAATTTTTTCAGCAAATATCCCTTTATACGTTGTTTTCCAGCTATCAACATGCACCTTTGCTATACCTGGTATATCATCTTTTATCGCTCTTCTTATATGTATTTCCATCATTTCTCCCCCTTGTTTACTCATCATTATATCAATTTATTTCCTTGAAAATCCAAATAAAAAAAGAGTGAATTCACTTCACTCTTTTTTATCATAATTATCTACTTTCAACTTCAACTGAGACAACACGATCAATCTCTTTTAGAGAACTGTATAACTCAGTTGTATATAAATCTTCTGGAGCTAAAATAACCATCTCCAATTGCTGGAATGCTCCATTATCAATATCTTTAATTTTCACTCGTTTCACATGCATACCTAAATTTTTAATTTGCTTAAATATACCATCTAATTCTTGATGCTCTTTTACAGTAATTTTTATAGATAAGTCCTTTTGTCTTAATGAATAAGGGCCTGCAATTTTCACAATTTGCGGAAGTACGTTAATCGCTAAAATAATTAAAATCATAGCAACCGTCGCTTGTATATAAAATCCTGCTCCAATCGCAATACCTAAAGCTGAAGCAGCCCACACCATAGAAGCTGTCGTTAATCCCGAAATAACGTCATTACTTCTTCGTAAAATTACCCCTGCTCCAAGAAAACCGATACCACTTACAATTTGGGCAGCAAGACGCATTGGATCCATATTTGTATGACCCGGTACAGAATAAACATTCACTGATTCAATTGAAACCATTGTAATTAAACAACTCGCTACGGAAATAACCATACTTGTTTTCACACCAAGCGGTTTATTCTTTAGCTGCCTATCTATTCCGATGAATAATCCTAAAAAGAGTGCTAAACCTAATTTGAATAAAAATTCATATGACATA
>Ga0209025_1003583_pt1 | contig 14515 bp, 19 predicted proteins | sample AraplaMF_Col_mLB_FD_184256 | JGI IMG/M metagenome (GOLD analysis project Ga0209025, IMG submission 184256) | Arabidopsis root microbial communities from the University of North Carolina, USA - plate scrape MF_Col_mLB (SPAdes) (version 2) | ecosystem: Host-associated > Plants > Roots > Endosphere... | reverse complement strand
TTTAATTGCTCTATCGAAAAACCTTGAAATGTTTTACTAACATTGTGTAGCTCTACTATATTCTCCATACATTTTACTCCTCATATAAAATAGTTAATAATTCTCGCAGTTCCGTTAAGGGTAGCCCGATTTCCTTACTATTAGTAATGACAGACAATAACTGTTCTTCAATAACTTTTAATTTTTTCTCACGTACTACATCTAAATTTTGTTCAGCAACAAAAGAGCCCCTACCTACAATTGAATAAATAAAGCCTGCTTTTTCTAACTCCTCATACGCGCGCTTTGTTGTGATAATACTGACTTGTAAATCCTTGGCGAGCTGGCGCATTGATGGGAGTGGCGATCCCTCTTTTAAATCACTACTCAAAATTAGTGATTTTATTTGATTGGTAATTTGTTCGTAAATTGGCTCCTTAGAACTGTTTGAAATAATTATTTGCATGCAAATCCCTCTTAGTCTTTATATTGTATATATACTTTATATACAATATATATATTTTGTATTAAAAATGCAATGTTTTTTCAGAAAATTTTTAAGGAGAATCTTTTGCTTTTCCCCTCAATGAGAGTACAATGTAAAATAGCAAGAAAAGACGAAAAGTATTTACAGGATTTAAGCTTATATATAGCGTAAACAAGAAGTATGAAATTGAGAGGAGGTTTTTTCTCTGCAAGAAGTAACAATTCATTTTTATCATACGAATGATATACATAGTCATTTTGAAAATTGGCCGCAAATTTCTCGTTTTGTGTTAGAAGAGAAAAAGCGTCGTCTTGCGGCTGGTGAAGCGGTCTTTACTTTAGATATTGGCGATCATGTTGATCGTTTTCATATGATTTCTGAGGCAACGAGTGGAAAAGGAAATGTGCAGCTTTTAAATGAAGCATTGTACGATTATGTAACGATTGGGAACAATGAAGGGATTACACTTGCTAAAGAGCAACTGGATCATCTTTATGACGATGCGAATTTTGAAGTGCTTGTTGCTAATTTATTTGAAAGTGATCAAACGCGTCCGAAGTGGGCAAAACCATATGTACTGCAAACGCTTGATAACGGAATTACGGTCCTATTTATCGGTTTAACAGTCGCATATCCTGATTTTTATGCGAAGCTAGATTGGCATATTGAAGATCCGTATTTACATTTAGAAGCGATTTTAGAAGAGGTGCGTTCGCAGGCAGATGTGATTGTTGTTTTGTCTCATTTAGGGAAGAATGCAGATGAATATATGGCAGAGCATTATGACATAGATGTGATTTTAGGTGCGCATACTCACCATTTATTTGAACGCGGCGTATTGGTAAATGGAACGCTTCTTTGCTGCGGAGAGAAGTGGGGGCATTACGTCGGACATGTGCAAATAGACGTAGATGTAGAGACAAAGAAAGTGACGAAAAAAGATGGACGGGCAATTAGTACGAGGCGATTAGGTGCATACGGGGACTTTCTTGCTTTATTAGAAGAGCTTGAACAAGACAGTAAACTCATCATGGCAGAGCCTGTTGTAACATTAAAAGAATCGTTAGAAATGGATTGGTTTCAGGAAACGAAATTTGCTCATATGCTTGCTGAGTCGCTCAAAGAATGGTGTGATGCTGAAATCGGTATGGTAAATGCAGGCGTTTTACTTGAAGGACTGCAAGAAGGTGTCGTGACAAGAGGAGATATTCATCGCATTTGTCCACATCCAATTAACCCGTGCCGTTTGCAGATAACGGGAAAAACATTACGAGATGTCATTTTGAAAGCGCGTCGTCCCAATATGGAACAGCTTGAAGTAAAAGGTTTAGGATTTCGCGGAAAAGTTATGGGAAAAATGATATATGCGGGCGTTGAAGTGATCCCAGATACGATTCCAGGTAATAAAATATTACTCGAAGATGTCGTGATCAACGGAGAATCATTAGACTTAGAACGAATTTACACAGTAGGGACAATTGATATGTTTACATTTGGCTATTTGTATCCAGAGCTTGCAGTTGTATCGGAAAAAGAATACTATATGCCAGAACTACTCCGTGATGTTTTGACAAATACATTACTGACATCTGTATCATCTGTAAAATTATAGACTATTGCGTTTGTATTCACATTCGTTTTTCTCTTTTCATACAGATAAAGAGAGAGGAGTGTGAGCTATGGTTAATATAGAACCTATTGTAATAAATGAGCATACGTTTATAGCAGTGAGTGTACAGCTTCCGAAAACAAATCTGTTAGCTGTTAAGAGCGATAAAGGATATATTATGTGCGGCGCTCTGGATGTGGGGTTATTAAATGAAAAGTTAAGTGATCGTGGCATTCTTGCCGGGCGCGCCGTTGGGGTGAGAACAATTGAGCAGTTGTTAGAAGCCCCCCTTGAATCGGTTACGGTTGAAGCAGAGAGATTAGGAATTACAGCTGGTACAATTGGAAAAGAAGCATTGTTAAAAATGATTTAATATATCGTCCCTCTTTTTTGCATATACATGTGTAAGAAGGAGGGATTTTGTTATGCGTGCGTTTCGCCCCCGAACTTCTCGATTTCGGAAAGGACCATTGCCATTTCGTTACGTATTGCTGATTTCATTCGCTATTTTTATTTTGCTTACCTTACAAGGATTGTGGATTGTGAATAAGAGCATTCAGCCGACTTTAATGAAATATGCAGAAATGCAAACGAAGCGGACGGCGACAGTTGTGATGACGAAGGCAGTGAAAGATAGGGTTGCAAAAGGCATCAACGTTGATTCATTAATGAAAGTGCAAACGGATAAGAACGGAAAAGTTTCGACAATGGATTTAAATACAGAAGCAGTTAATGAAATTTTAACGTCAACGACAACGTACATAGAGGAATATTTACACCAGGTTGAAAAAGGAAATACGAAAGCGTTAGGATTATCAGAAGATGACGGGACGGCACTATCTGTTCCGCTCGGAAGAATTACGGATAACGCATTGCTCGGTAATATAGGACCAGATATTCCGGTTACGTTTACAACAATTGGTCATGTAACGACAAATATTAAACAAGATTTCCAGCAGCAAGGGATTAATAATACGGCGATAAAAATTGTGATGGAAATTGAAGTGGCACTGCAAGTGATTATTCCGTTCCATACAAAAGAAGTAACTGTGAAGCAAGATATTCCAATTGCCACGCGCATCGTTCAAGGTGAGGTGCCTGATTATTATGGAAACGGAGGAGTTGTTGTTCCAGAAAAGAGCGAGAAAAAAGCGGCTAACTGAAATGAGCCGCTTTTTTAAAATCATTATTTCTTGGAGTTCATTCGTTCTTTTCGTTCCCATAAGCTTAAATGCATGTATGGATCAAATGCCCACTCTGTATAGCCATTATCTTTATATAACCCAAAGTGCAAGTGAGGTGGAAATTTACCAGCTGTCCCAGGGGGGCCATAGCCAGTGCTGCCGACAAATCCAATGACGGTTCCGGGTTCAATGATTTGTCCAAGCTGTATTTCTTTTGAAAATCCGCCTAAATGTGCGTAGTAATGGTAGTTGTTGTGTAAGTCACGAATACCGATGCGCCAGCCGCCAAGACGATTCCATCCTTTCGTTTCAATAATGCCATAGCAAGTAGAACGAACAGGTACACCGTGCCCGGCAAAAATGTCTGTTCCCTCATGCATCCGCCGTCCGCCAAAGCTTCGTTTCGCACCAAATGTGCTGCGGTAGCTATGACTGCTGTGAATGGGCAAGGGAAAGGCATTTCCTTCTAAATCAATTCGATTGTAATGTTTATACATACGAGCATACCCTAATATTAACTCTACTGTTTTAGCCCGTTGATAATATTCCCACAGCATAATTTTTAGTTGTTCGCGATCTGACCCGCGTTTTCCTAATATGGTAGCCATTGTATAGAGAACATCTTTTTCATTATTCTGGTCTGCCAATCCATCGTTATTTCCGTCTAACCCTATGCCTCCAAATAAGGAAATTGTGTACGGTCTTGTATCATGGAGGTCTGAATTTGCTGGACCGGACCATGCTTCTGGTTTGAAATAAATTGAAATCGTAGCATCTGGTTTTTTCGGAATATCGCGGCGTACAGAACGAATATTTCGCTCGTACTGATCAATGGCAGCGAAGTAGTACCATGGAATAAGAGAGACGGTCTCCATTTCTTTATATAATGTTATTCGCTTCTTATATATATCTTGCTTGTTTTCTTCCCCGTATACGATATTCGCTTGAAGAAGAAAAAAAATAACAAGCAAAAGGAAAAGTTTTCGATGCACGGTAGTAAGCTCCTTTCCGAATCACTACCTTTAGTGTGAGATATACACGATATTTCATTATAAGTAATAATTGGAAAGAATTCTTGCAATCTTCATTTGAGCAAATCGCTTTCATGCGATAGAATAGATATGTTACATTGAAAAAGGCGAACACGGTAAACTATTTCATATTGTGCGGAGTTGATGAACATGACAAAACAAACAGAATACAAGCGCAAGCCCGAATGGTTAAAAATTAAATTAAATACAAATGAAAACTATACAGGGTTAAAGAAGATGATGCGTTCTAAGAACCTTCATACCGTTTGTGAAGAGGCGAAATGTCCGAATATTCACGAATGCTGGGCTGTTCGTAAAACGGCAACTTTTATGATTTTAGGTGCAGTTTGTACACGTGCATGTCGTTTTTGTGCTGTTAAAACAGGCCTACCAACAGAGCTTGATTTACAAGAGCCAGAACGCGTAGCGGATTCCGTGTATCAAATGAACTTAAAACATGTTGTTATAACAGCGGTTGCACGTGATGATTTGAAAGACGGAGGAGCAGCTGTTTTTGCGGAAACAGTGCGCGCGGTTCGTCGTAAAAGTCCATTTACATCTATTGAAGTTTTACCATCTGATATGGGCGGGGTAGAAGAAAATTTAAAAATGTTAATGGATGCACGTCCTGATATTTTAAACCATAACATTGAAACAGTGCGTCGATTATCTGACCGAGTTCGTGCAAGAGCAAAATATGACCGTTCATTAGAATTTTTACGTCGTGCAAAAGAAATGCAGCCAGACATTCCAACAAAATCAAGTATCATGCTTGGACTTGGTGAAACAACAGAAGATATTATTGAAGCAATGGATGACCTGCGTGCAAACAACGTTAACATTTTAACGCTTGGTCAATATTTACAGCCGTCTAAAAAGCACTTACCGGTTATTAAATATTACACACCAGCAGAATTTGCAGAGCTAAAAGAAATTGCACTTAGCAAAGGTTTTAGTCACTGTGAGGCTGGTCCACTTGTGCGTTCTTCTTACCATGCTGATGAGCAAGTACAATCTGCAAAAGAGAATACAGTACAAGCAAAATAATGGGGAAATCCTTCTTAGTAAATCTAAGGAGGATTTTTTTTCGAGAAAGATTACTAGATATTGAAAGGACGGAATTCATGAAAGGATTTATATTATTAGGCTTTGCAATTGTAAGTGAGGTTTTTGGAACAACGATGCTAAAGTTATCAGAGGGTTTTACGAAAGTATGGCCAAGTATCGGAGTTGTTTTTGGCTTTGCATCTGCCTTTTATTTTTTGTCACAAACATTGCAGCATCTTCAAATTAGCACCGCTTATGCGATTTGGTCTGGAGTTGGTACAGCGTTAACGGCAGTAATTGGTGTTCTTATTTGGAAGGATGCTTTTACATGGCAGACACTCGTTGGTTTAGTACTTATTATTGGCGGGGTTGTTGTGTTAAATATGTCGGGTTCGGGTGCACATGGATGAAACAAGAGCTGAAATGTTCAGCTCTTGTTTCATCCATATTCTAATACGGTGTTTCCACATGTGGATAAAATTTTTCGTAATTCTTCTGTGGATAAAGAAATCGTAAATTCAGGAACACCAGGTGAAATTAATATTTTTTCGTGTTGATAAACAGAAGAATCCACAATAATTGTTACATCTTGTGTATAACCAAACGGAGCAACGCATCCTGGAATGCATCCGGTTTGCTCTCTTAGTTCATCAGGTGAACAAAGTGATACGCGTGTACCGATGATATCTTTCATTTGCTTCATATCAATACGAGATCCTTCTAACGTAAAAAAGACATAGTAAGCCCCAAATTTTGTTTTCATAAACAGGCTTTTACTCGGTTCGCCATCTAAACCAAGGCGATTTCGAATGAGCTGATCTGTTTCGTAATCTAAAATGGGTTCGTGTTCAAATTTCTCATATAAAACATTCGTTTTATGTAGCAACGAGATGACTTCTTCGTACATCGGAATACAAGCTCCTTTCGGCTCACTTTTGGAATGTTTTCCACAACTTTTCGAATTTCTTTTTGTTGATAATTTCATGTGTAAGAAATTGCCCATTATAAAAAGCGCTATATGTTGTAAAAGCACACGGCGCGGTTTGAGCAGCTTCTCGGTTTGAAATTTTATTGCGCTGAATGGCAATATTGTATTCTTGTTCAATTTCATTCAGTTCTTGCTGGACATAATAATCGGTAAACGGGCACTGATCTGTATAATAGACAACCAATCCTTCTTGTGTTTCAACGTGCATTTCTTTTGCGTTCGTATGAAATTTCGGAATAGGTGCCCCGGAATCAAACTTATACACAAGCAATTCAAAGTAAGGCGGCGCTGTATCACAAACTTCGAATCCTTTTTTCTTGAAATAACCGCCATCAGATAAATACGGGCGTTTCTTCTTGCTTGAAATCACAACAACACCGTGTTTACCGCCACTTTTTGCATCTTGTATACATTCGTCTAACAATGCCGCGCCGTGCCCATGTCCTTTAAAGCGTCCGGACACCCAAAAGCAGTTTATACACAAATATCCCGGAGCTATAATAGGTACCCAGGCGTATTCAGCTGGAAGGTATTCGATAAATACTTTTCCGTTTACATCTAGTTTTTTGAAGACAAGCCCTTCTTCAATCCGCTCTTGCAACCATGCTTTCTTTTGCTGGACTCCGCGTGCCATTCTCTTGTCGGATATAGCACAGCAAATATGTTCTGATTCTAAATTCTCGGTAGTTACTCTAATTTGTTTCACAATACATACCCCACAATCTGTGGATAATTGCTGCATCTTGTTCGATCGTAATTTCGTATACGTCTGGATTGCTTAAGCTTCTCCATGTGGAAAACTCAATGCTTTCGTCAAAAATCCTTAAGATGAGTGTGAATAAGTTACCGTGTGTAACGAGTAGTGTTACTGTTTGTGTATCATCTTGTAATATGCTGTGGATAAGTGATTGAACTCTCTCTGTCGCTTGGCGTGTAGATTCTCCGCCGGGAAAAGCGATATCTATGTCTGTAAATGTTTGCTCTAGCATTTGTAACCAATTACTCATTGGAGCGCCGCTTAATATACGCTCAGTTAATCGTTCATCCTTTTGGATAGGGAGTCCTATATGTGACGCATAAGGTGTAATGGATTGGACAGCACGAATAAAAGGACTAGAGATAATATTTTCGATTGGCAGCCGTTTTGTGATAAGAAAATTGGCAAGATCGTTTGCTTGTTGCTCACCTATTGCTGTAAGGGGAGCATCATGTTCTTGTCCAGTTGCTGCGCAGTGGCGCACAACAATTAATTTTTTCATAATGTATCCTCTCTTTTCTAACGGGTAGTAATCGTGTATAGGCGAACCTGTACGTACTTCGACAAATAGAGCGAAAAATCCTCTTTTTTCTAATTATTGGGAGCTAGTGACTACAAAAAAAGCTAAGCCAGATTGGCTTAGCTTGCATGTTCTAATGTGAATTTTGTTTTTATGTTACGAATGATCATGTAAGCACCGATACCAAACAGTATCATAAGTCCTTCGATTACGAACAAATGAATTTGTCCGCGTTGGTAGAGTGCTGCGAAAAAGTCAACAAACGCATGAAGGAATACCGCTAATCCTACAAACATGTACTTTTTATACTTTACACCGTATAAGACAAGCATTGTAAGAGCAATTTGCATAATAAAAGCAATGAGTCGTTCTACGCCGCCAAATAAATAGAGATAAGGCGAATTATGTACTAATGCGTCCTGGATAGCGCTAAGCCCTGGTGCCTTTTCAATCATTTTGGCGAAGGTGCCGTTATTAATAGCGAAAGCAAATACAAGAGTTTGGGCGCTGACAGTTGCTCCAATTAATAATGATTCAATTCCCCCGTGACCAATTCCATAAGCGAGACCGTCTTTATATTCTTGATACTTTTTGAGCAGGAAGTAAAAGGCGATAAAACGTCCAAGTTCTTCAAAAATGCCAGCTGTTAATCCGCCATATAGGGCATAGATAAACGAATTTTTTAACAGGGAAGCTGTCGCTGGATTCCCAAATATAAATACATGTAATGTTTTCTCTAAAATTTGTGAGAATCCAATAAAAAATACAATTCCGACACCGACAATTTTGAAAGAGATGCTATACTTTTTCCGAAAATAAATGAGAGCAATAATCGGAATAAGAACAGAAATCGCGATTTGGACGATTATACTCCCAATTGCTGCATTTGAAACCATAATTTTCACCACTTTCTAATATATATACTATACATTATGCATGAAAAACGGTGAAATGTTTAGGAAATAACCTGAGATTATCTTCCCAGGTTATTTAACGCACCCCGTTCTAACGGGCCGTACTTTACTTCATCGTATTAGGCATTGTATCTGTTTGCGTATTATTTAAATGTGGTTTTTTGCTCATCTCATGTTTGAGCATATCAATTGTTTGGGCATATTCTTTATCGTTTAATGTTCCTGATTTTAGCCCTTGAATTTGTGATATTAATTTTTGTTCTGTTGATACATATGCTTTGTAATAGCGGGGAACGATAGACAATGCTGTTTTTTGGACTTGATCAGCAACTAAAGCTGGATCTGTTGTGTTTGCTCGGTAGACAATAAACACTTCGTCATCTGTTACAAGTGTTGCGGCGTTCATTACATCTGGTAGTTTCACGGTTAAATCTGTAATCATTTCTGCTAATCGTTCCTTGTTAATGGAACCAACTTGGCGATTGGACACTTCATCTTTTTGTTTGTGAGAATAGCCAACCCTTGTTAACATTCGGTTTGGGACGTCCTTCCCGTATAAGTCTTTATGTTCTGACACGAGTACACGGCTTCCTTCTTCACGTTCCATTTCTGCTTTCTTTGTTTGACATCCAGTAAAGATGGAAAGAGTGAGAAGGGCTAAAAGCAGTTGTTTTTTCATGATGATGTTCTCCTTATTTGATGTAAGCCCGATTAGTTCAACTAACCTTTTGGAGAAAAGCGCTCCAAAAGGAAGTTTCACCTTACCCCGCTCTAACGGGCAGTAAAAGTTAGAGAAAGCAAAGAAGCATTAACTGCCCGTAAGAGCCCGATTGGTTCAACTAACCTTTTGGAGAAAAGCGCTCCAAAAGGAAGTTTCACCTTATAGCATTTCCCACTAAGAAGGTTTTTTGTATTTGAAATTGTTGGTTTTGTGGCTTTATGATACGATAAAAAGAAGAAAGAATAGGAAAGGGATTGGAAAATGGAGCAGAAACAGGAGATTCGCACTACAGTTTATGTGAATAATATCCATTATGAAGTAATCGAAGAGAACCGAAATGGATTTAATGAAGAAGCATTTAAAGCTCGTTATGCAGAAATTTTAAATAAATATGATTATATTGTGGGCGATTGGGGTTATGATCAGCTTCGTTTACGCGGCTTTTTTAATGATAGTAATCAGCGCGCGACGTATGATACAAAAATTAGTACGTTATCAGAGTATTTATATGAGTACTGTAATTTTGGATGTTCCTATTTTGTATTGAGAAAAGTGAAGAAATAAAAAGAAGGAGCTGGCTTTAAAAGTCCAGCTCCTTTTTGCTTGGATAGGTTTCAAATTACATGTATATAGAAATGAAGTCACCAGCTGCAAGTTTGGCATTTGGTTTAATTTGTTGCCCGTTTAGTTGAATAGCGCCTTCTTTAATTTTTTCTGTAATGATGGTACGGCTCCATTCTGAAATGTAGCTGGCAAGTGCTTTGTCGATGCGAAATATGCCGTACACGGATTGTAATAGAATGGTTAGTTCAGTTGTTCCCGCAGCTTGATAGGGCGTGATTGAAATGTTGTTGATTGCTTCTTGTTGTTCTTCTTGAAAGGTATTAACTGTTTCGACGTGCTCAGTATAGGTTTTATAAATACGTAACTTTTTGTTCCACGTATGTCCTTTTTCGCATTTGTAAATCGCAAAGCGGTAAATGTTTTTACCGTTCGCGTTATGTCTGCGAATCTGTGTATCCGTAAAAATAACTGTGTAACCACAATTTTTACAATGTTTTTCGATAGTTGTTTCTAATTCAGTTTTATATAAGTTCCAAGAAAGTTGTACGTTCTGCATTTTCCTTCACCTCGTATTTAGATAAAGGAACGTGAGACATCTATTTGGATGTCTTGCGGTATGAAATATAGAAAAAAGAGAAAAATAAAAGAAGGTTCCCCTATGAGGAACCTTCGTAACCATCATACTGCAGATGTGCTACGTTCCTTTGTAATGGGAATTGGGCAGACTACTCCCTTGAAAAAGCATTGTGCTTTTTTGAGAGTAATGCTATCCAGTTGCTGATCCATTACAAAGTATATGTTGGCATACGTAGTGTAACATCCTTTCCATCCAAATAGATTTGTTATTAGTGTACCACAGTAAACTGAAAATTCAAAACGAATAATACAAAAAATTACCAGCTCTATGATAAGCTGGTAATTTGGATTACATCAGTTCAAATAAAAATGAGCGTAATTCTTCTGCGTTTTCTTCAGAAATCGAAAATGCATGTTCTAAGTAGCCAGGTTCTTCTAAATCGTCACGACCGATAATTGCAAATTTATTGCGCTGCATATCAAGGACGATTGTTTTGCCATAATGACGATCGGAGTACAAAAGCGCTAAATCGTGGCGCTCGTTTTCTCCCATAAAGCTTACGAAACGCGTTTTTGTTTCTACTGTGTCATCGTAAAGAAAAAAACGTTCTTCCATGAACATGACTCCTTTTTAAATATCTAAATTTAAGTGTGGTTTATGATCTAAATGATGGTGCGTTTTAATAAAGCGCACTGTTCTTGTTTTATAGCGCATAACGATTGAATATGTTTCTGCTAAATCGCCGCCAAGGAATTTCACACCGTCTAATAACTCGCCAGCAGATACACCTGTTGCTGAGAAGATGGCATCATCACCAGATACTAAATCATCTAGCATTAGCAGTTGACGCGGGTTTTCTAAGCCCATTGTTAGGCAGCGTTCTTCTTCTTCTTTATTCATTGGGACGAGACGTGCTTGCATCTCTCCGCCAAGGCATTTTAGTGCAGCCGCAGAGATAACGCCTTCTGGGGCACCACCAGTACCGATAAATAAGTCGATTCCTGTGCCTGGAAGAGCTGTTGCGATAGATGCACCAACATCACCATCACCGAATAATTTTACGCGTGCACCTTTTGCGCGAACACGGTCAATAATCTCTTGATGACGTTCACGTTCTTGGATAATAATTGTTAAGTCACGAATTTTTTTATTGTTTGCTTCTGCTACAATTTCAATTGTTTTTTCGATTGGATCATCTAAGCTAATTTTACCAGCTGCATTTGGGCCAACCGCGATTTTTTCCATATACATATCAGGAGCATGTAGAAGGTTTCCTTTATCAGCGACAGCGATAACAGCCATTGCGTTTGCAAGACCTTTCGCTACGATATTTGTTCCTTCTAACGGGTCAACGGCAATGTCTACTTCTGGACCGTTTCCTGTTCCGAGCTTTTCCCCAATGTAAAGCATCGGTGCTTCATCTAGTTCCCCTTCGCCTATCACAACAGTACCTGCCATGTTAACAGAGTCAAACATTGTACGCATTGCAGTTGTTGCAGCGTCATCTGCTTCATTTTTCTTCCCGCGGCCCATCCATTGTGCTGATGCAAGGGCTGCTGCTTCTGTTACACGGACAATTTCTAATGCGAGTTCACGTTCCATTGTGACATTCCTCCAATTTCGAAAATCATACAAATATAACTATAACAAAGAACGTGAAAAAGGTGAATTCGAAAAATTGTCGATTTTTTTTGAATAAAGGGTTACAATTGGGAATGAAAATGCTTTAATTTCCAGGTAGGTGACATATATGTATTTTGTAGACCGTAAAAAAATTGAACAAATGTTACAGTGTTTAGAGAAAGTTGTTGCAGCATTTCAAGCAAATCAAGAATATAAGGGAGCGCTTGAGGAATATGCGTTAGAGCGTATGGCGCATCTTATGATTGATTGTATTTTAGACGTAGGTAATGCCATGATTGATGGATTTATTATGCGCGACCCGGGTAGCTATGAAGATATTATTGATATTTTAATGGATGAAAAAGTGGTTACAAATGAAGAGGGAGAACGTTTAAAAGAAGTCATTCGTCTTCGTAAAATGATTGTGCAGGATTATATAAGTATGAACCATGAAGAAGTGTATCATACAGTGCAAAAGCATATTGATATGATCAAACAATATCCTATTAATATTCGCCGTTATTTGGAACAAGAGCTTGGTCCTGTATCTGCGTTTGTGGGAGAATAGATTATTTTTAGCTCTAATGGACCATGATGTATGCTGTCCATTAGAGCTTTTTAGAGGGGAGTAAACAATGGGGGAAGCGGCACGTTCCACAAGGGAGGAACTTATCCAACTTTTGAAAGTACGAGGAGAACAAACTGTTGCGTTATTAGCAGAAGCGTTGCAAGTTACAGAGATGGCCGTACGTCGTCATTTAAGTAAGCTTGAAAAAGATGAGCTCATTGAAATGAAAATGGTACGGCAGCATGTCGGAAGACCAATGTATGTCTACTGTTTAAGTGAAAAAGGCGAGGACTTGTTTCCGAAGCAGTATAAGCAGTTTGCAGTCGAAATGCTAGAAGATTTACAACGTATTGGTGATGAAGAACTTGTTAATGTACTTTTGCGGGCGCGAACAGACCGTATGGAAGAACAATTAGCGAAACGTGTAAATCGAAAGGAAACAACATTAGAGCGCTTAAAAGAAATTGCAATTATGCAAGAAAAAAATGGGTATATGGTACGCGTAGAACAAGAGAGTGAGCATTCTTTCATCCTACAAAAGCAAAATTGTCCGTTAATAGAGGTAGCTGAAAAGTTTCCGCAAATTTGTCATGATGAGAAAAGTATGTATAATAAGCTATTGCCAACCGCTGATGTAAAAGTATTATCGAGTATGTGCGGGGGAGACTGTTTCTGTTCGTATCAAATCATGGAAAAAAAATGAACTTTATGGGACGCTTTTTGAAAAAGCGTTTTTTTCTTTTGGAAAAGAGGATACGATAAGAAGCGAGTATGTATCAAGAAGGAGTGACACCTGTGTATAAAGGCTATTTAATTGATTTAGACGGAACAATGTACCGAGGCGAAGAACGAATTGAAGAGGCGAGCGATTTTGTAAAGGCGCTGCAGGAGCGTAACTTACCTTATTTATTTGTGACAAACAACTCAACACGTAAACCAGAGCAAGTTGCAGACAAGCTTATGCAGTTTGATATTCCGGCCACGCCAGAGCAAGTCTTTACAACAAGCATGGCCACAGCGAATTTTATATATGAAAGAAAACAAAATGCTTCTGTATATATGATTGGAGAAGAAGGGTTACGCGTTGCGCTTGTGGAAAAAGGATTCACACTTGTGGATAGTAATCCGGATTTTGTCGTTGTTGGGTTAGATCGAGAAGTTACATATGAAAAACTAACAAAAGCATGCTTAGCGGTTCGAAACGGAGCGACATTCATTTCAACAAACGGTGATATTGCCATTCCGACAGAACGCGGCTTATTACCAGGGAACGGTTCCTTAACATCCGTTGTAACAGTATCCACAACAGTAAATCCGATTTTCATTGGTAAACCAGAATCCATTATTATGGAGCAAGCATTAAAAGTGCTCGGAACAACGAAAGAAGAGACTTTAATGGTTGGGGATAACTACGACACGGACATTTTAGCAGGCATGAATGCGGGCATGGATACATTACTTGTCCACACAGGAGTCACATCTGTGGAAAAACTAACTGAATATGACGTGCAACCAACGCATGTTGTCCACAGTTTGACGGAGTGGATTGAGAAGATGTAAGAAGAGATAGGCAATCGTAAATGATTGCCTATTTTTTATTACAAAAAAATTCATGTGGTCGAATTGTGTGAGATTTTCTTTCTTTCTTGTTGAATAGATGGATGGTATAATTTGGAACAAATATGATGAGGAGGCGTACATATGAAGTGCACAAAAATGATGAGGGTACAAATTCAAGGGGATAACGTATCATTTACCCTATAAACTGCGTGGTTCCCCTTTAATATGGGGGTATCATCCTGATGGAAAAAGATTTGCCGAATTATTTGTTTACTGATATGAAGAAGGCTTTTTTATGGCTTGGTTTTCTTGCTTTCTTCAGTGTATTGAACGAAATGGTATTTAATGTAGTTTTACCTGATATCGCGAAAGACTTTGGTATACCA
>Ga0209025_1003581_pt1 | contig 14519 bp, 11 predicted proteins | sample AraplaMF_Col_mLB_FD_184256 | JGI IMG/M metagenome (GOLD analysis project Ga0209025, IMG submission 184256) | Arabidopsis root microbial communities from the University of North Carolina, USA - plate scrape MF_Col_mLB (SPAdes) (version 2) | ecosystem: Host-associated > Plants > Roots > Endosphere... | reverse complement strand
CACCCAGCCCAGCGAGATGCTGATGGTCGGGAACAGGATGTGGAAAGTGATGTTGGCCGCGAACTGGATGCGGGCCAACAGGAATGCGTCAAGTCCGTCCATCGTCAACTCCTGGTGTCATCGGGAAGGTTGGCAGGCGCCGCCGCGGGTTCGGACGCATCGGAAGGCGTGGCTGCCACTGTGGGGGATGCCGCCCGGCCTGTCAAACCGGCCTTCACGCTGCCGGCGACCTTGTTTTTCATCTCCAGCAGCTTCTGCACCTTGGCGCCCATCTTCATCAAGCTCACCAGCGTGGCCGAGTCCATTTTCTGCACGTCGGCCAGCCAGCCCGTCATGAGCTCGATCAAATCGTGCATCTGCTTCATGCGCGCCTGGGCGTGGATGTCGTCCGCGTGCGAGGGGTTCTCCATCAGCGCATCGCGCAGCATGGACAGCGTCGGGTCGATTTCGCGTTTGCGGCGCTCCTCGGCCAGGGTGCGGAAGATGGCCCAGACGTCTTCAGGCGCCTGGAAATACTCGCGCCTGTCATTGGGCAGGTGCTGCAGCCGCACCAGGTTCCACGATTGCAGCTCCTTGAGCCCCATGCTGACGTTGGAGCGCGAGAATGCCAGCGCCTCGCCGATCTCGTCGGCGTTCAGGGCCCGCGGCGACACATACAACAGGGCATAAATCTGCCCCACGGTGCGGTTGATGCCCCAGCGGCTGCCCATTTCACCGAAATGCAGGACAAAACGCTGGGTCAAGGGAGGGAGATTCATGGCGCCGGGCCTTTTGACTTATTGAATTTTCAGGAATTACTGAAATTCTAATAAATTGAAACAACTTTTGCCGCTGCCGCTGTCGATTAACCCTGCGAGCCACTCGGCCAGGCGCCGGTTGACGGCGGTTCAGGCCGCTTCAGCGCCCGCTGGCGGGCGAAGCGCGGCGCGTCTTGCGCACCGGCTTTCGGGCCGGCGGCGGCGCCACGTCCACCTCGGGCGTGGACTCCGGCACCAGCAGCACCACTTCCTTGAAACCCATGCCCAGCATGCCCAGCTCCTCGGCCGCGGCGCGGCTCAGGTCGATGATGCGGTTGCCGGCGTAGGGACCGCGGTCGGTGATGCGCACGTCCACGTCGCGGCCGTTGACCAGGCTGTGCACGCGCACCAGGGTGCCGAAAGGCAATGTACGGTGGGCGGCAGTGAACTCGCGCATGTCAAAACGCTCGCCGCTCGCGGTGCGCCTGCCGTTAAAGCGCGGGCCGTACCAGGAGGCGGTGCCGCGCTGGAACTCGCGCGGCACCTCACCGCCCAGCAGTTCGGGGCGGGGCCGCTCGGTCAGGGATACGGGCGCGGGCACTTCATCGACGGCCTGGCCGGGCGCGTCATGCTGGGGCGCAGGAGCGGGCCGGGGCGCGACCGGGCGGGGGGCAGACGGCGCGGTCGGGGCCGTCGTGCAGGCCGCCAGCAAGGCGATCAAGGCTGCCGCACCGGCAACACCAAGACTGCGGACCACGCCCTCGCGCATGGGTGGCCGGGCTCAGGCCCGCTGCAGCCGCCCGATGATTTCGGTCGTCGCCGCGGCCTGGTTCATCGTGTAGAAATGGATGCCGGGCACGCCCGCGGCGTACAGCTGCTCGCACAGGCCGGTGATCACGTCCAGGCCGAAACTCTTGATGGAGGCGGTGTCGTCGCCAAAGCCCTGCAGGCGCAGGCGTATCCAGCGCGGAATCTCGGCGCCGCAGGCGTCGGAAAAGCGCATCAACTGCGTGGAGCTGATGATGGGCATGATGCCCGGCACGATGGGCAGGTCCACGCCCAGGGCCTGCGCATCGTCGACGAAACGGAAATAGGCATCAGCGTTGAAAAAATACTGCGTGATGGCCGAGTCGGCGCCAGCCTTGACCTTTTTGACAAAGGCCTGCAGGTCGGCGTCAGCCGACCGGGCCTGGGGGTGGACTTCGGGGTAGGCCGCCACCTCGATGTGGAAGGCGTCGCCGGTTTCCTCGCGGATAAAGGCCACCAGGTCGCTTGCGTAATGGAACTCGCCACCGGCGCCGTAGCCGCTGGGCAGGTCGCCGCGCAGCGCCACCAGGCGCTTGACGCCCATGGCCCGCAACTCGGCCAGCTGTTTGCGCACCGTGGCCTTGGTCGCGCCCACGCAGGAGAAATGGCAGGCCGCGGCCACGCCTTCGCCCAGGATTTCCTTTACGGTGCCGAAGGTGCCCTCTTGCGTGGAGCCGCCGGCGCCGAAGGTGACCGAGCAGAACTCGGGTTTGTGGGCATACAGCGCCTGGCGCGCCACACGCAGCTTGGCCGCGCCTTCGGGCGTCTTGGGTGGGAAGAATTCAAAACTCAGGGGCAGGTTCATCACTGATCTCACTCGTCGTTGATTCGTCGTCGATTCGTCGTTGATCCGTCGTTACTCGTCGGTATCGGTTTTTTTGTCGCGCCGCTTGCCGCGCGCCGGCCCCGGCTGGCCGGCATGCGCGAGTTCGGAGTCTTCGTGCGGCGCACGGGAGGCGCGCAGCTCGGCGCGTGGCACGCGCTTGGCGACCTTGCGCTGCGGCGCGGCCGGCAGCGGCTGGTCTTCACCAGCCACGTCATCACCCTTGACGGCCTGGATAAAAAATTCGCGGTTGCCGTCGCCGCCTTCAATCGGCGAGTCCAGCCAGGCTTTGACCTCCAGCCCCAGGGCCGCGCAGGCATCACGCAAGCGCTTTTCCACAAACGCGAAATGCGCCGGGTCGCGCACGATGCCGCCTTTGCCAATCTGGCCGGGCTGCAGCTCGAACTGCGGCTTGACCAGCATCAGCAAATCGCCGCCGGGCTTGAGCAGACGAACAACCGCGGGCAGCACCAGCGTGAGCGAGATAAAAGACAGGTCGCCGGTCAGGAAGTCGAAGTTCGCTTCAATGGCCGGGTCTTCTTCGCCCTCATCTTCACCATCGAAGTCATCACCAAAGTCCATGTCGCCGCTGTCGCCCGCATGGCCGGCCACCAGGTCGGCGGCCGTCATGGAACGCGCATTGACGCCCTCGATGCAGACCACACGTGAATCCTCGCGCAGGCTGGCGTGCAGCTGGCCGTGGCCCACGTCCACGCCCACCACTTGCGCGGCGCCGTGCTGCAGCAGGCAATCGGTAAAACCGCCCGTGGACTGGCCTATGTCCAGGCAACGCAAGCCGGCCACGGACAGGCCCGTGGCCTTGAGCGCGCCTTCCAGCTTGAGCCCGCCACGCGAGATGTACTTGGCTTCGGTGGTGTCCAGCAGCTGCAGCTCCGCGCCCTCGGGAATCTCGTCGCCGTTCTTGGCGACTTTTTTCCAGGGGGCGTCCGCTTCCGCGCGCCACTGCACGCCCGAAGCAATCAGGCGCTGGGCCTGGGAGCGGGTGGCGGCATGGCCGTGGTCGACGAGGAAGAGGTCTGCGCGCATGTGGTGTTCTCGGTATTCCGTCGGCCTCAAGGGTGTAGCGAGCGGCCCGAGAGCAAGGCGCGGGTGTCAGACAACCGGAATGCACTTGAGGTGCATGAGGATTGCCTGATCGGGACCCGCAACGCCGCTATCGGGTCGCGCAGTAGCCACGAAAAATCAATAGCGGTAGGTATTGGCTTTGTACGGGCCGGCTTTGCTGACACCAATGTACGCAGCCTGCTCGTCGCTCAACTCGGTCAGCACCGCGCCGACCTTCTTGAGGTGCAAACGTGCAACCTTCTCGTCGAGGTGCTTGGGCAGCACATAGACCTTGCCGACTTCGTAAGCCTCTTTCTTGGTGAAGAGCTCGATCTGGGCGATCGTCTGGTTCGCGAAGCTGGAGGACATCACAAAGCTCGGGTGGCCGGTACCGCAACCAAGGTTCACCAGACGGCCCTTGGCCAGCAGGATGATGCGCTTGCCGTCCGGGAAGATCACGTGGTCGACTTGCGGCTTGATCTCTTCCCAGGTGCACTTCTCGAGCGCGGCGACGTCGATTTCATTGTCGAAGTGGCCGATGTTGCAGACGATGGCCTGGTCTTTCATCGCGGCCATGTGTGCGTAGGTGATCACGTTCTTGTTGCCGGTGGCGGACACGAAGATGTCGGCCTTGTCGGCGGCGTATTCCATGGTCACGACCTTGTAGCCTTCCATCGCGGCCTGCAGGGCGTTGATCGGGTCGATCTCGGTCACCCATACTTGTGCGCTCAGTGCGCGCAGGGCCTGGGCCGAGCCCTTGCCCACGTCGCCGTAGCCGGCCACCACAGCAACCTTGCCGGCGACCATCACGTCGGTCGCGCGCTTGATGGCGTCGACCAGGGATTCGCGGCAGCCGTAGAGGTTGTCGAACTTGGACTTGGTGACGGAATCGTTGACGTTGATCGCGCGCAGGGCCAGTGTGCCCTTGGCCGACATTTCATTGAGGCGCAGCACGCCGGTGGTGGTTTCTTCGGTCACGCCGATGATGTTCTTCAGGCGGCGGCTGTACCAGGTCGGGTCTTGCGCGAGCTTGGCCTTGATCGAGTTGAACAGGCAGGTTTCTTCTTCGCTGGTGGGCTTGGCGATCAGGCTGGCGTCTTTCTCGGCCTTGGTGCCCAGGTGCATCAGCAGCGTTGCGTCGCCGCCGTCGTCCAGGATCATGTTGGGGCCTTCTTCAGGCGTGCCCTTGGCGCCGTTGAATTCAAAGATGCGGTGGGTGTAGTCCCAATAGTCGGCCAGGGTTTCGCCCTTGATGGCGAACACCGGCGTGCCGGCGGCGGCGATCGCGGCGGCGGCATGGTCCTGCGTGGAGAAGATGTTGCACGAAGCCCAGCGCACTTCGGCGCCCAGGGCCTGCAGGGTCTCGATCAGCACGCCGGTCTGGATGGTCATGTGCAGCGAGCCGGTGATGCGCGCGCCTTTCAGGGGCTGCGCCTTCGCGAACTCTTCGCGGATGGCCATCAGGCCGGGCATTTCGGTTTGCGCGATGTTCAGTTCCTTGCGGCCCCAGGCGGCAAGCGAAATGTCGGCAATGATGTGGTCGGTGGAAGGCTTCAAGACGGCGCTCATACGGTTCTCCAAAAATCAAACGTAACTGGGCAAAATCGCCACGGGCACGGCGTTCAAGATCGGGGGAATTCAGTCATTCACCCGGCTTGAGAGAGCACATGCGGGTGAGCGTGGTTGCAATGAAGTCCTGAGCCTGGTCCACGTGATGTGGCTTGCAACGCTCCTCAGGAAACGAGATTATACCCACCCCCGCCCAGGCTCACTGCGTGTAGCCTGTTCCCCCCTCGAGGGGGCGGCGCCTGGGGCCGGCAAAGCCGAAAAATTGGCACACCCCTATCGGGCTCACTTCGTGTAGCCCTTTTCCCCTTGCAGGGGACGGTGCCTGCGGCCCGGCAAAGCCGGTTCCGCGGCACCTACTGATGACGTACATCCCCGTGAGAAAATTTCACCATGCAAGAACTCCCCCTTTGGCCCGCCGCGCAACGCCGGGCCGTCACCGGCATCTTCACCGACATCGACGACACACTGACCACCGAGGGGGAAATCACTGCCGATGCGATGGAGGCTTTGGGCGCCTTGAAGGCCGCAGGACTCAGAGTGGTGGCCATCACCGGCCGACCCGTGGGCTGGAGCGAGCCTTTCGCGGCGCGCTGGCCCGTTGATGCCATCGTCACGGAGAACGGCGCCGTGGCGCTGCTGCCCGATGCCCAGAGTGCCGCGCCGCGGCCCTTGTCAAAGATCTACCAGCAGGATGCGGCCACACGCAGGGCCAATTTCGCCCGCATGCAGGCCGTGCTGGCACGCATTGAGCGCGAGCTGCCGGGCGTGACCCGCGCCACCGACTCGGCGGGCCGCGAGACCGACATCGCCATAGACCACAGCGAATTCACCCGGCTCAGCGATGCGCAGATCGCCGCCGTCGTGGCGCTCATGAAAAGCGAGGGCATGCACGCCACCGTGAGCAGCATCCATATCAACGGCTGGTACGGCGAGCACAACAAGCTTGAGGGAGCACGCTGGATTGTTCGCCAGCTCTGGCAGCGCGAGCTGGACGCCGAGATGGATCGATGGGCCTACATCGGCGACTCGACCAACGACCAGCTGATGTTCAAGGCCTTTGCCAACAGCGTGGGCGTGGCGAATATCGCGCGTTTTGTGCCGCAGCTCGCGCACCTGCCGCGTTATGTGACGCGGGGCGAGCGCGGCGCGGGTTTCACCGAAGTGGTCCGGTCCCTGCTGGCTTAGCGACGCACCGACGACCAACGCAGCCACGCACCCAGCGCGGCCACAGCCAGCACCAGCGTCGCATAGCCCTCCACCGTAGCCGGCAGGCCCAGCGGCGCGATCAAGCGGCCGGCCAGCATGGCGGGCACGCTAAAAGCCAGGTAGCTGGTGGCATACAGCGCGGCAAACAGCTCCGCACGCTGATGCGGCTGCGCCATCGGGGCCAAGGTCTGTACCTGGGCCGAGAAAGCCGAGCCGCCGCCGAAACCCGCCAGCGCCGTTCCCACAAAAAACAGGGCCAAGGAATGGACGGCCAGCGACACGGCCACCAGGCCCGCGCCCACGGCGAGCAGGCTCATGCCGACGGCGCTCATGCGTACAGGTGACAGGCTCCTGAGCAGCGTCGGCGAGGCGGCCCCCAAGCCGAAGAAGATGGAGATCGCCAGGCCATTCACGATGCCGTCATGGATGCCGAAGATCTGCTGCAGCATGGAAGGCACCAGCGAAAGGTAGAGCCCCGCCAGTGACCAGACGGCCAGCATGGTCGGGACACCGCGCACAAACTCCCCGCGCGCCTGCACCGGCACCGAAATGCGCGGCACCAGCGAAGCCAGCGCACCGGGTCGCGGCGTCACGCTTTCAGGCAGGAACAGCGTGGCCACCGCACCCGTCACGCAAATGGCCACCAGCACGCCAAACACCAGCGGCACCGGGTGCAGTGCGAACTTCACCGCGATGCCGGTCAGCAGCGCACCCACGGCCAGGCCCGCCAGCGGCGAAACGCTGCCTATCATCGCACCCAGGCGTTTTTGTGCGGCCGGCGCCGCTTCCACCACCGCCGCCGTCAGCGCGCCGCTGACCATGCCGGTCGCGATGCCCTGCACAATGCGCGCCGCGATGATGCCGCCTATGCCCTCGGCCAACAAAAAGGTCAGCATCGCGCCGGCCTGCAGCAGCAAGGCGGTAAAGACAACGGGCCGCCGGCCTATGTGGTCGGACAGCGAGCCGGCCACCAGCAGCGAGGCCAGCAGCGCGATCGCGTAAATCGCGAAGGCCACCGTCAGCAGCGCCGGCGAAAAGCCCCACTGCTGCTGGAACACCACAAACAGCGGCGAAGGCGCGCTGCCGGCCACGAAGAACGCGAACAACAGGACAGCCAGCAGCGGAAAAGCCGCCGCCGGCGGTAATTGCCAGCGGGGCGACGAAGAAGAGGCTTGCAAGGACGGGGCGGCGGGTGCGGTCATGGGAAACGCTCGGCTTTCTTAAAGCAAATAAATTTGCGTTTGTGAATTCTACGCCTGTTTGAAAATTAACGCAAAGATCATTGCGTTTAGGCTAAAATCAGCCCTAATGAACACTCTGCAAGCACCTCAAAACAAACGCCCAGGCGGCCGCAGCGCCCAGGTGCAGGCCGTGGTGCGCAAGGCGCTCGAAGAACTGATTGCCCAGGAAGGCCGCGACAAGGTGACCGTGCCGGCCGTGGCTGAGCGCGCCGGCGTCAGCGCCTCCAGCATTTACCGGCGCTGGGGCGACGTGAACGGCCTGCTGGGCGAAACCGCGACGCAGCGGCTGGACCCGAACCGCCCCCTGCCCGAGACCGGGGACCTGAAGGCCGAGCTCGCGGCCTGGGCCCGGGAATTGATCACTCACCTCAACAAGCCCGGCTGCACCTCCATGCTGAAGGCGGCGGCCGCGCTGGCCGGCCCGGAAGATACCAACTGCCTGAAAAACCGCCGCGCCGAAGCCACGCTGCTGGTGAGCCGGGCTCAGGCACGCGGCGACGCCACCCCCACGGTGCAGCAGGTGCTGGACCACATGATGGCCCCTATTGTTTACCGGTTGATTTTTGGTTCGGGCGTACAACCGGCCTTGGCCGATCAACTGGCGGACGAATTGTTTGTGCTGGCAAAACCCATTGATCGGTAAAGCCGAAAAACCGATACCCGTTCGTCCTGAGCTTGTCGAAGGGCTATTAAGACATCACAAGCGGGCTCGACAGGCTCATCCCGAACGGTTCTTGAGAACAGGCAAACTCACTGGCTCTTGGCGAGGCCCAGCTTTTCAATCAGCACTTTTTCCCGTACTACCGTGTCCTGCGCAAACTTCGTGTAATCGGCCGAACTCAGGTAGTTGGGCAGCATGTCATAACGGCCCAGCGCGGCCACATAGCTGGGCTCTTCCATTGCTTTCTTGAAGGCGTCATGCAGGCGTTTCACCACGTCGCGCGGCGTTCCTTTGGGCGCGCCTATGCCGAAGGGTGAGTTCTGAACGATGTCATAGCCCAGCTCTTTCAGCGTGGGTGCGTTCGGGAATTTATCGAGGCGCTTTTCACCCCAGGTGTTGAGCACACGCAGCTTGCCTGCCTCGACCTGCGGCGCAAAGCCGGTGCTGTCGGCGCCCGCCATCAGCTGGCCGCTGACCAACGCGAGCATCAGGTCGGCGCTGCCTTTGTAGGGAACGTGCTGCAGTTCGATGCCGGCTTTCTGCGCAATGAGCTCCGTGGTCAGGTGCGGGCTGGTCAGCGTGCCCGTCGAGCCGTAGGTCAGCTTGCCCGGATTGGCCTTGGCATAAGCCACAAAGTCGGCCCAGGTCTTGAACGGGCTGTCGGCCGGCACCACGATACCGAAGGCGTAGCCGGTCACATTGATCACATAGCTGATGTCCTTGACCGGGTCCCAGTTGATCTTGGTGGTGTAGCCCAGGCGGAACACGCCCAGCGGAATCTGCGCCAGCGTATAGCCGTCGGCCGCCGCGCTTTGCAGCTGCTGCGCCGGCAGAGTGCCGCCGGCACCGGGTTTGTTCTCCACAATCACCGGCTGGCCGAGTATCTTGCCGGCGTTGTCGGCCAGTGAACGCATGGTGATGTCCGTCGGCCCGCCGGCCGGAAAGGCAATCACCAGCTTGATGGGCTTGGCCGGAAAAGTCTGCGCCTGGGCCGGCATGGCGGCCGCGGCCATCCAGGCCAGGGCGGCGGCGGTTTGCAGAAAAGGGCGGCGTTGCATGGAGGGTCTCCGTTTTTTGGAATACGGCCATCATGCCCGGCGATTGGCTTTGGCGAATCAGGGCAACACCTGAAGGGCTGTCGCACGGGTGTCAGCCGGCTTATTGCAACCCAGCCGCCAACGAAGCCCCTTGCAATGCGGGTTCAAATCGGGCGCGCAACGCAGCGACCAATTCGGGCAGTGGCACTCCGGTGAGTTGATTCTTCTTGAGGAAGGCCCGCCATAAAGACTGCCGTGATGCGTCATTCCCAAATTCGTCACTCAGCCCGATGGGCAGCGCCGTCGACACCTGCATGCCGCGCCGCCGAAAAGTATGGGCAATCGCTTTCGCCAGAATGTCCGCGTCCAGCACCTCGCGTTCCAGCAGCACGGACAAATCCAGGTAATCCTTCAGGCGGCTGTTGGTCATGCCCAGCAAGGCAATGGCATGCAGCTTTTCCGCAATCACGGTGTACACCGGATAGGCCTGCAGCGTCGGCGCCGGAAAATCATCCAGCATGACGGGATAAACAGCGTGTACCGGCCCGGGCGTCACGGCATCACCAAAGCCGATGTCAATTTGTGTCTTCACGCGCGCACCGGCCAACTCCGCGCTAAGGAGGACGCGCACCCCGGCGTAGCCCGCCTCCTTGCGGATTTCTTCAGCAGCTACGCTTTTTGGGTCAAAGCGCATGCCGTCCTCAGCCGCCACGGAGGCAATCTCCCTGAAGGTTTTCGTGATGGACGCCAGGTCGCTGGCGCCAAAGCCCAGCAAATCGACATCACGCGTGGGCCGGTGTGGCATGTCGTACCACAGCGTGAACAACATCGCGCCTTTAAGCAGGAAGCGGTCAGCATGTGCGGACTGGCTCAAGCGGTACAGCAGGCGCTCCAGCGCATAACGGACCAGCACACCATTGAAGTCCGACTGCTCGGCCTTGGCCTTGTTCAACAAGCGCGCCCGTACCGATGCAGCGATATCTTTGCTCACTCGATCGCCTCCAGGTAGGGACGCATCACATTGGCTACGCGGCAAATCTTGGCGAAATGCCAAAGCTCGTCGGCCGATGCCTTCTTTTGCGAACGCGCATCCCGCAGCGCCTCCACCGCCACGTCAAGGCCGATTTTGTTGCGGTGCTTGAAGCAGTCGGCCACGGTTTTGGCCACACCGTAGACGCGCAGAGGCACCTGATCGCGCTCAAAGACGTCCACGCCTTCTGTATAGGCCTCGCCGGTGAACTGCACCATCTTCAGCGGCGGGTAATCCAGTCTGGGCACATGGCTGCCGCGCGGCATGGCGATCCACACCTGGCGCGGAAGCTGGGTGGTCAGGCCATGGAACTGCAGGGCTGTGAGCAGGCAAAACACCGCCTGCGGCGCTCTCGTCGCGACCGTGGCGAGGGTTTCGTGCTCCGAGGCATTGGCGCCCGGAATCCGGTACAGGCCGCGCCCCACTTTTTCGAGTTGGCCGCTGGTCGTCATCCGGGTCAGCAGCACCCTTGCTGCCCCGACGGCTTGCAGGTCGCCAGGGCGCAGCATGCCCTTCTGGCGGGCCAGATCAAGGACGCGCTGGGTATGGATGACCTTGGATTGGGGGTTCATGACCCCAGGAGTATGTTCCATTTTTTCGTCGAATGCAAATATTCGACGAATTATTGGAACATACCCACCCAGTCGCACGTGATCGCAAAGACTCGCAAACCAGCAGGGCCGCGGAACTGGCTTAGCCAGGCCGCAGGCGCCGCCCCCTCGAGGGGGGAACAGGCTACACACAGTGAGCCTGGACGGGGGTGTTCAAGCTCGCGCCAGAACACCTTCCAAGGCCTTCCCGGTATGCGTGCCCAGCTTGACCACGGCCTCGGGCGGCGCCGACGCCACCACGCGCCCGCCGGCATTGCCGCCGTCCGGTCCCAGGTCAATGACCCAGTCGGCTTCGGCGATCACGTCCAGGTCGTGTTCGATGACCACCACGCTGTGGCCGGCGTTGACCAGGCGGTGCAGCACATGGATCAGCTTTTCCACGTCGGCCATGTGCAGGCCCACCGTGGGCTCGTCCAGCACATACAGCGTGTGCGGCGCCTTCTGGCCGCGGCGCGTGATGTCGTCGCGCACCTTGCTGAGTTCGGTCACCAGCTTGATGCGCTGCGCCTCGCCGCCCGACAGCGTGGGTGAAGGCTGGCCCAAGGTGAGGTAGCCCAGGCCCACGTCTTTCAGCAGCTGCAGCGGGTGGCTGATGTTGGGCATTGAGGCGAAGAAGTCCACCGCCTCGTCCACTTCCATTTTCAGCACGTCGCCGATGTTCTTGCCGCGCCAGGTCACCGCTTGCGTCTCGGGGTTGAAGCGCGCGCCGTGGCAGGTCTCGCACAGCACTTTCACGTCGGGCAGGAAGCTCATGCCGATGGTTCGCACGCCCGCGCCTTCGCAGGTCGGGCAGCGGCCCTCACCGGTATTGAACGAGAAGCGACCGGCGCCGTAGCCGCGCGCGCGGGCTTCCAGCGTGTCGGCAAACAGCTTGCGAATCGTGTCCCAGAAGCCGATGTAGGTGGCGGGGCAGGAGCGCGGCGTCTTGCCGATGGGCGTCTGGTCGACTTCCAGCACGCGGTCCACGGCCGCATAGCCTTCGATGCGCTCGCAGCCCGTCCAGTCCGGCGTCTTGCCCTTGTCGTCGGCATCGCGTCCGGACTTGGTGGAGCGCTGCGTCACGCCGGCATGCACATTGGTCAGCAGCACGTCGCGCGCCAGGGTGGACTTGCCGGAGCCCGACACACCCGTCACCGCCACCAGGCGGTACAGCGGCACGGTGACCGAGACGTCCTTGAGGTTGTGCAGATCGGCATTGACCACCGTGAGCCAGGAGGTGAACTTGCTGGCTGCGGCGGGTGCGGCGTTGTGCAGCTTGCTGGCGCTGGCCGCGGCCTCCTTCAATGCTGCAGCCTTGAGCGCTGCCTGTTTTTGTTTGCTCAAAGGCTTGGCGGGGGACCCCTCACCCCTGCCCTCTCCCAGGGGGAGAGGGAGCAAGTCCGTTTTCTTTTCTTGCCCCTTCTCCGTCGCGCGCCGCGCATGCAGCGGGTGTATCAGCGGATTCGCCAGGTAGCGCCCCGTCAGCGACTCAGGCACGGCCGACAGCTGCGCCGCCGTGCCCTGCGCCACCAGCGTGCCGCCGCGCTTGCCTGCGCCGGGGCCTATGTCGATGATGTTGTCGGCGCGGCGAATCGTGTCCTCGTCGTGCTCGACCACCACCAGGGTGTTGCCGCGGTCGCTGAGCTTGCCCAAGGCGCCCAGCAGGATCTGGTTGTCGCGCGGGTGCAGGCCGATGGTGGGCTCGTCCAGCACATAACAAACACCCTGCAGGTTGGAGCCCAGCTGCGCCGCCAGGCGTATGCGCTGTGCCTCGCCGCCCGAGAGCGTGGGCGCGCCGCGGTCCAGCGTGAGGTAGCCCAGGCCCACGTCTTCCAGAAACTCGAGCCGGCTCTTGATCTCGGGAATCAGGTCGCGCGCGATGCCGGCCTCGCGGCCCAGCAGCGCGAGTTTTTCGACCCAGCGCCGCACGTCGGTCACCGACAGCGCCGCGATGTCGGCAATGCCGACGCCCGCAAATTTCACCGCACGGGCCGTGGCATTCAGGCGCGTGCCTTCGCAGGTCGGGCAGGCGGTGCCGGCGACGTCTTCCACCTCGGGCTCGGCAAAACTTTGCTCGCGGCCCTTGTTGTCGTCGTCCATGACCGAGTCGTCAAACACCTTGCGCTGTTCCTTGGTCAGCTTGACGCCGGTGCCCACGCAGTCGGGGCACCAGCCGTGCTTGCTGTTGTAGCTGAAGAGGCGCGGGTCGAGTTCTGCGTACGAGGTCGCGCAGACCGGGCAGGCGCGTTTGGTCGAAAACGCGATCAGCTTGCCGATGTTCTTCGCGCTGGCGCCGGCCATCATCGCGCCGCGCAGGCCGTCCAGCGGCGCCAGCACATGGACCACACCCTTGCCGTGCTCCAGCGCGGTCGCCAGCGCAGCGCGCAAGGCGGCCTCGTTCTCAGGCGACACATGGATGTCGGCCACCGGCAGCTCGACCGTGTGTTCCTTGAAGCGGTCTATGCGCGGAAAGCCCGTGGTCGGCAAAAACTCGCCGTCTATGCGCAGGTGGGTGTAGCCGCGCGGCCGCGCCCAGTCGGCCAGCTCGGTGTAAACGCCCTTGCGCGCGATCACCAGCGGGGCCAGCAGGCCGATGTGCTGGCCGCGGTAGGTCTTGATCAGCTGCGCCGCAATGCTCTCAGGGCTTTGCGGCATCACGGCCGCGCCCTCTTTGATGCAATGCTGGATGCCCAGCTTCACGTAGAGCAGACGCAGGAAATGCCAGACCTCGGTGGTCGTGCCCACGGTGGACTTGCGCCCGCCGCGCGACAGGCGCTGCTCGATGGCCACGGTGGGCGGTATGCCGTAGACCGCGTCCACCTCGGGCCGGCCCGCCGGCTGCACGATGCTGCGCGCATAGGCGTTCAGCGACTCGAGGTAGCGGCGCTGCCCTTCGTTGAACAGGATGTCAAAGGCCAGCGTGGACTTGCCCGAGCCCGACACACCGGTCACCACATTGAACTTGCCGCGCGGAATGTCGACCGACAGACTCTTGAGGTTGTTCTCCTTGGCGTTGACGATCTGGATCAGGTTCGAGAACGCCGGCCGCGTGGTCCAGGCCTTGGGCCGCGACTCTTCCACGCCGTGCACCTTGCCCATGGCCTGCTCGTACTCGCGCAGCGCCAGTGCGGTGTGCGAGGTCGGATGCTGGCGCACCTCCTCGGGCGTGCCCTGGGCCACCAGCAGGCCGCCGGCCTCGCCGCCTTCGGGCCCCAGGTCAATCAGCCAGTCGGCCGAACGGATCACGTCGAGGTTGTGCTCGATCACGATCAGCGAATGGCCCGCTTCCAGCAGCTTGCGCAGCGCGCGCATCAGCTTGGCGATGTCGTCGAAGTGCAGGCCGGTGGTGGGCTCGTCGAACAAAAACAACGTGCCGCGGCCGGGCTGCCTGAGCGCCAGCGCCTGCTTGCTGGCGCTGGTGGTTTTGCTGGCATTGGCCAGAAAGCCCGCCAGCTTCAGGCGCTGCGCCTCGCCGCCCGACAGTGTTGGCACGGGTTGCCCCAGCTTCACGTATTCCAGGCCCACATCCACGATGGGCTGCAGGGAGCGCACCACCTCGCGGTCCTGCGCGAACAGCGCGACCGCCTCGCTGACCGTGAGGTCCAGCACATCGGACACATTGAGCAGGCGCGGTTTCAGGTCGCCCACGGCCTTGCGCTCAATCGTCACCTCCAGGATTTCGGCGCGGTAGCGCTTGCCATCGCAGTCGGGGCAGCGCAGGTAGACGTCGCTCAGGAACTGCATCTCGACATG
>Ga0209025_1003575_pt1 | contig 14532 bp, 12 predicted proteins | sample AraplaMF_Col_mLB_FD_184256 | JGI IMG/M metagenome (GOLD analysis project Ga0209025, IMG submission 184256) | Arabidopsis root microbial communities from the University of North Carolina, USA - plate scrape MF_Col_mLB (SPAdes) (version 2) | ecosystem: Host-associated > Plants > Roots > Endosphere... | reverse complement strand
GACGTCGCCAAGACCTATCCGCCGAAAACCGGCCCCTCGCCCTGGGCGCAGCCCGCCATCAGCGTGCAGGGCCTGAGCTGGCCCCCCGAGCTGCACGACATCTCGCTGGAGATCAAGGCCGGCGAAATTGTCGGGCTGGGTGGCTTGGATGGGCAGGGCCAACGCGAGCTGCTGCTGGCGCTGTTCGGCGTGCTCAAGGGTGTTGAGGGCAAGGTGCATGTGTTTGGCCAGCTGCGCCGCGACCTGGCGCCGTATGTCTGCAAGGGTGCGGAGCTGGGCATCGCCCTGATCCCGGAGGACCGAAAGACCGAGGGGCTGATCCTGCCCATGAGCATCCGGGAGAACATGAGCCTGGCCAACCTCCCTGCGCTCGGCCGCCTGGGTGTGCTCAGCGCGGCGGCGGAGCGCTCGGCCGTGGCGCGCATGGTGGAGCAATTGCGCATCAAGATCGGCTCCGCGCAAGACCCGGTGCAGACCTTGTCGGGCGGCAACCAGCAAAAGGTCGTCATCGCCAAATGGCTCATGGCCCAGCCGCGCGTGCTGCTGCTCAACGACCCGACCCGCGGCATCGACGTGGCCACCAAACAGGAGCTGTACGTGCTGCTGCGCGAACTCGCCGGCCAGGGCGTGGCCGTGCTGATGTATTCCACAGACTATGAAGAACTCATAGGCCTGGCCGACCGCGTGCTCATCATGTACGAAGGCCGTATAGCCCGCACGCTGGTGGGTGACGACATCAGCGAACACGCGATCGTGGCTTCGTCGCTCAATGTTTCCTCCGGCGGCGGGGAGGCCGCCACCGTATGAGCCGGCGCGGCGACTGGGGCATGGCCCTGCGGCGCAACGGGGGACCGCTGGCTGCGCTGTCGGTGTTCATCGTGATGTTCGTGCTGTTCCTGGTCGAGCACCCGCGCTCGGTTTCCGCGGCCATCGTTACCACCGCGTCCAACAAGGCGGTGCTACTGGCCATCGTGGCGATGGCGCAGACGCTGCCTGTCATCACCCGCGGGCTGGATCTTTCCGTCGGCATGGTGATGGTGCTGACCGGCTGCCTTGCCTCGGTGGTTGTGAACGGGGCGCCCTGGCAGGTGGCCGTGGGCGTTGTGCTGGTGCTTGCATGCGGCGCGGCGGCGGGTGCGCTCAACGGCGCCATCGTGGTGTTTGGGCGCCTGCAGCCCATCATCGTCACGCTGGCAACCGGCGCGGTGTATTTCGGCTTTGCGCTGCTGCTGCGGCCCGCGCCGGGCGGCGAGGTCAGCGAGGGGCTGTCGGACGCGCTGACCGGCCGGCTGTTCGGGATCATCCCCAGCACCCTGGTCCTGCTGGCCGTGCTGGTGGTGCTCGGGTGGATGCCTTTGAAGCGGACGCTGGTCGGCCGCGCATGCTATGCCGTCGGGTCTTCGGAGCAGGCGGCCTACCTGTCCGGCGTTCCGTCGGATCGCGCCAAGTTCCTGGCTTACACCGTTGCAGGGCTGCTTTCGGGCGTCGCGGGGCTGCTGCTCTCCCTGATCGCGCTGTCGGGCGAAGCCAGCGGCCCGCAGGCCGGCTTGTACACCCTCAATTCCATTGCGGCGGTTGTGATAGGCGGCACCTCCCTGTACGGCGGCACCGGCGGCATGGTCGGCTCCATACTTGGCGCCTTTGTGCTGCGCACCATCGGTGACCTGTTGTTCGTCTTCAACGCGCCGGCGCTTTGGCAGCCTCTTTTTGAAGGGCTGATCCTGCTGGCCGCCGTGTGCATGGGAGCCCTGCGCGTGCTGCGTGTTCGAAACCGACTGGACCTGTTTTCATGAGCGCAGGTGAATTGATGGCCACGCCTCCTTCTACCGGGGCCGCAAAGGGGCCCGTGCGGCGACTGCTGCTGAATCCGCCCGCCGTGGTGGGGCTGTGCTGCCTCTTGCTGCTTCTGGCCGGCAGCACCGTGAACCGCAATTTCCTGATGCCCACCTACCTGCTGCAGCAGCTGCAAATTGCCGCCTTCCTCGGGCTTGCCGCAGCAGGGCTGATGGCCGTCATCCTGCTGGGCCACATCGATTTGTCCGTGCCGTGGACCATCACCACCGGCGCCATGATGGCGGCGGCGGCGGGAGCGGCCTGGGGGCCAGAGTGGGCCATTCCGGCGGGCCTCTTCTGCGGGGCGCTGATCGGGCTGGTCAACGGCCTGGGTGTGGCGGTGCTGCGGATTCCGTCGATGATTTTCACGCTGGGCGCCAACGCCGTGCTGCAGGGGCTGATGGTGCTGTACACCGGCGGCCATGCACCCCAGGACGCCGCCACCCCGCTGATGCGTGACCTGGCCGTGGGCAGGACCCTGGGCATGCCCAATGCGGTGCTGGCCTGGGCGGCCGTATCGTTGCTCGTGTATCTGCTGCTGACGCGCACCGTGGCCGGCCGCTATGTCTACGTCATCGGCAACAGCGAGCGCGCCGCCTACCTCAGCGGCGTACGCACCGCCATGATGACGGTCGTTTGTTTCATCGCCTGCGGCATGCTGGCCGCATTCGCGGGCGTGCTGCTGGCCGGCTATTCAGGCAACGCCTACCAGGCCATGGGCGACCCCTACCTTTTACCGGCGATCGCGGCCGTGGTGCTGGGCGGCACCAACATCCTGGGCGGGCGCGGCAGCTACCTGGGTACGGTTGCCGGTGTTGTGTTCATCGTGCTGCTGCAGAGTATGCTGGCGGTTTTGCAGATGCCCGAGGCGGGCCGCCAGATCATCTATGGGGCGCTGATCCTGGCCATGCTGCTGCTGTACGGGCGATCGGCCAAAGTGAGATGACTTGAGATGACTATCAGTGAGATGGCGATGGGCGAACACTACGGAATCCGCGGCGAGTTCCGCCTTCACGATGCCCGCTTTCGCGGCCTGGTGCCTCCCAACGGCTTTGTCGAGAAGCTTTACACCGGTGCACGCTGGGCCGAAGGGCCGGTGTATTTCCCCGCAGGCGATTTCCTCCTGTTCAGTGATATTCCCAACAACCGCATCCTGCGTTGGTTGCCCGACGGCGCTGGACCCGGATGTGTGCTGGAGTTCCGCAAGCCTTCCAATTTCACCAATGGCAACACGCGCGACGCTGAGGGCCGCCTGCTCAGCTGCGAGCATGGCACGCGCAGCGTCAGCCGCACCGAACACGACGGCCGACGCACCGTGCTCGCGTCCGCATTCCAGGGCAAGAAGCTCAACTCACCCAACGACCTGGTGGCCGGGCCCGATGGGACGCTGTGGTTCACAGATCCCAGCTACGGCATTCTTTCCGACTATGAGGGTTACACGGCCGAGCCGGAATACGGCGGCTGCTACGTGTTCCGCGTTGACCCCGGCAGTGCTCGCGTGGATGCGGTCGTGACTGATTTCGTTCAGCCCAACGGCCTGGCTTTTTCGCCCGACGGCAAGCGGCTGTACGTCGCCGACTCGGGCGCCTCGCACGATCCCAATGGGCCGCACCATATCCGTTCATTCGAGGTGAATGGGCCCCGGCTTGCAGGCGGCGATGTGTTCGCGACCGTGGATAAGGGCATCCCGGACGGCTTGCGCGTGGACGCTCTCGGCAATGTGTGGACCAGCGCCGGTGACGGCATTCATTGCTTCACGCCGCAGGGCGAGTTGCTCGGAAAGATCCTCGTCCCGGAGCCGGTAGCCAACCTTGAGTTCGGCGGCCCGCGAGGTAACAGATTGTTTATCACAGCGACAACTTCGCTGTACGCCTGCTACCTGGCGATTCCCGGTGCGGGAACACACGCGCCGCGAGGCGACTGAGGCGGCGGACCAGCCTTGTTTTGCGCCGGGCTTGTATGGCCGGCTGGCTCATCTTGCCTGCGCTGGTTTCGCGCATCGCGCGAATTGCTGCGATGCAGAAAGAAATTTCACAAACCGCGCTCACCAAATTCGCAAACTTATGCGGCGGCGCAAGGACTAGCATCGCCACTTTGGTTGTTCCGGCGCAGACATGACATCCTTTGAATCCCTTCCCCAGGTCCGCTACGAGGGCCCGCAGTCCACCAATCCGCTGGCGTACCGCCACTACGACGCCAAGGAGCGCGTGCTGGGCAAGACGCTTGAGCAGCACCTGCGGCTCGCTGTTTGTTATTGGCATACCTTTGTATGGCCGGGTAACGATGTGTTTGGGCAGCCGACCTTCGCGCGGCCATGGCATGTGCCGGGCGACGACCTGACGCTGGCGCGCAGAAAGGCCGATGCCGCCTTCGGCCTGATCTCGCGTCTGGGCGTGCCCTATTACACCTTTCACGACACCGACGTCGCGCCTGAGGGCGCTAGCCTGGCGGACTACCGCGGCAACCTGTCGGCCATGGTTGACGTGCTGGCGCAAAAGCAGCAGGAGACGGGCATCCAGCTGCTGTGGGGTACGGCCAACCTGTTCAGCCATCCGCGATACGCCGCCGGGGCCGCCAGCAACCCCGACCCCGAAGTCTTCGCCTACGCCGCGACGCAGGTTTTCAGTGCGCTGAATGCGACCCACCGCCTGGGTGGTGCGAACTATGTGATGTGGGGCGGGCGCGAAGGCTACGACACCCTGCTCAACACCGACCTGCGCCGTGAGCGCCGCCAGCTCGGCCGCTTCATGCAGATGGTGGTGGAGCACAAACACAAGATTGGCTTCGGCGGCCAGCTGCTGATCGAACCCAAGCCGCTTGAGCCCACCAAACACCAGTACGACTACGACAGCGCCACGGTCTATGGTTTCCTCAAGGACTTCGGCCTGGAGCATGAAATCAAGCTGAACATCGAAGCCAACCACGCCACGCTGGCGGGCCACAGCTTCCAGCACGAGATCGCCACGGCCGCCGCGCTGGGCATCTTCGGCAGCATAGACGCCAACCGCGGCGATCCGCAAAACGGCTGGGACACGGACCAGTTTCCCAACAGCGTGGAAGACCTCACGCTGGCGATGTACGAGATCCTGCGGGCGGGCGGTGTCGGCAGCGGCGGCTTCAACTTCGACGCCAAGGTACGCCGCCAGAGCATGGACCCGGTGGACATCCTGCATGGCCATGTCGGCGCCATCGATGCGCTGGCCCTGGCGCTCAAGAGCGCCGCGCGCCTTATCGAGGCCGGTGAACTCGAGCGCTTTCGCGCCGAGCGCTACGCGCGCTGGGAGGGCGACCTGGGCCGCGGCATCCTGGGCGGGGACATGAAGCTCAGCGAGGTGGCGGAATATGCGTTCGTGCAGGACATCCATCCGCGGCCGGTGAGCGGGCGACAGGAGTGGCTGGAAAACCGCGTGAACGCCGCGATCTTTGACCCGGTCGTTTGAGGCATCCGCAGGAGCCCGCACCATGAACCCCGCCGTCGGCTTCCAGCAGGTGAGCAAGCGCTTCGGCCCCGTGCAGGTGCTGCATGGCGTGAGCTTCGCTTTCGAGCCCGGGCGCGTGTACGGTGTGCTGGGAGAGAACGGCGCCGGAAAGTCCACGCTGATGAAAATACTCGCCGGCTACGAACCGGCCAGCGAGGGCTCGGTGGAGGTCGGCGGGCAGGCTGTGAGCTTTCGCGGGCCGCGCGATGCCGAAGCCGAGGGCATCGTGATGATCCACCAGGAGTTCAACCTCGCCGACGACCTGACCATCGCGCAGAACATCTTTCTGGGGCACGAGCTCATACGCCATGGCTTGCTGGATGAGCGGACGATGGCGCGCCTTGCAGAGGCGGCCATGCAGTCGGTGGGGCTCACCTGCAGTCCCGGCCGGCGTGTGCGCGACCTGATCGTGGCCGAGAAGCAATTGGTGGAAATCGCCAAGGCGCTGAGCCGCAATGCCCGGGTGCTGGTGATGGACGAACCCACCGCCACACTCACGCCCTCGGAAACAGAGCGGCTGTTCGCCTTGATCGCGCAATTGCGCGACCAGGGAGCGACCGTGCTGTACATCTCGCACAAGCTCGATGAGGTCGAACGCATCACCGACGAAGTGCTGGTGATGCGCGACGGCCGACTGGTGGCGCACCGGCCCACGGGCAGCGTGAGCCGGCAGCAGATGGCCAGCCTGATGGTGGGGCGTGAACTGAGTGACCTGTTTCCGCCAAGGCAGCCCGTGCCTGAAGGAGCGCAGGTGTTGCTGAAAGTCCGGGACCTGCAGGTGCCGGGGTGGGCGCAGGATGTGAACTTCCAGGTGCGCGCCGGCGAGATCCTGGGTTTCGCCGGGCTGGTCGGCGCCGGGCGGACTGAACTGTTTGAGGGATTGCTGGGCCTGCGCCCCTCGACTTGCGCGGCAGTGGACATCGCGGACCGCCCGTGGACGCGGCGCAGCCCGCGATCGGCGGCACGCCTGGGGCTGACCTACCTCAGCGAAGACCGCAAGGGCCGCGGCCTGCACCTGCGCATGGGCCTGCCGGAGAACCTCACGCTGATGGCGCTGGAGCAGTACGCCCAGCCCTGGCTGGATCCTGCTGCGGAGCGCGCCGCCCTGAAGCGTGCGAGCGAAACCTTCGGCATACGCGCGGCGGCCGGCGTGCCGGCCTCGGCGCTGTCCGGCGGCAACCAGCAAAAGCTGGCGCTTGCCCGCGTGCTGCAGCCGCAACCCCAGGTCGTGGTGCTCGACGAGCCCACGCGTGGCGTGGACGTGGGGGCCAAGCGTGACATTTATTTCCTGATCCGGCGCCTGGCCGACGAGGGCCGCGCCATTGTCATCGTTTCATCCGAACTGCTCGAACTCATCGGCCTTTGCCACCGGGTCATCGTCATGCGCCAGGGCCGGCTGGCGGCCGAGCTGCCGCAGGACCAGCTTACCGAAGAATTGCTGATTGCCCATGCAACTGGAACCCACTAAACCCATGGCCGCGGTACCGGCGGCACCCACCATCGCGCGCCGCTGGGCCGGGCTGCGCGGCGGCGGCCCGCTGGCGGGCCTGGTCCTGGTGTGCCTGCTGGGCGCCATGCTGAACGAGAACTTCGCCAGCCTGGACAACGCCATGAACGTGCTCACGCGCACGGCCTTCATCGGCATCATCGCCGTGGGCATGTGCTTTGTGATCATCTCCGGCGGCATCGATCTTTCGGTGGGGTCCATGGCGGCGCTGATCGCGGGCACCATGATCCTGCTGATGAACGCCGCCGCGGGCGCCGGCTGGCCGCCGCTGGCCGCCATCCTGGCCGGCATGGCCTGCGCCGTCGCGCTGGGCGCGCTGTTCGGCCTGGCCCACGGCCTGCTCATCACCAAGGGGCGGATTGAACCCTTTATCGTGACCCTGGGCACGCTGGGCATATTCCGCGCCTACCTCACCTACTTTTCGAACGGCGGCGCGATCACGCTGGACGGCTCGCTCAACAGCGCCTATGGCCCGGTGTATTACGGCAGCTGGCTGGGTGTGCCTGTGCCGGTGTGGGTCTTCATTGTGGTCGCGCTGCTGGGCGGCCTGATCCTGAACCGCACGGCTTACGGCCGCTACGTGCAGGCCATAGGCTCCAACGAGCAGGTGGCCCGTTATGCGGCCGTGGAAGTGGACCGGGTCAAGGTGCTCACCTATGTGCTGCTGGGTGTCTGTGTGGGCATTGCCACCGTGCTCTACGTGCCACGGCTGGGATCGGCCTCGCCGGCCACGGGCCTGCTCTGGGAGCTCGAGGCGATCGCTGCGGTGATTGTCGGCGGCACGGCGCTCAAGGGTGGCGCCGGCAGCGTCACCGGCACGGTCATCGGTGCGGTGCTGCTCTCGGTGATCAGCAACATCCTGAATCTCACCAGCATCATCAGCGTGTACCTGAACGCCGCGGTGCAGGGCTTTGTGATCATCGCGGTGGCCTTCTTCCAGCGCGGGCGTAAGTGATGCGGATTTCCACCGGCGGCATTGCCGTCTTTTCAGCAAAACCAAAAGGAGACAAACCATGAAACCGTTTACCCAACTGCTTGCGATAGGCGCGGCGGCCCTGGCATTGTTTGGCACCGCGCCGGCGGCGCTGGCGCAGAACAAACCGCACATCGGCGTGTCCATTCCCGCAGCCACCCACGGCTGGACGGGCGGCGTCGTGTACTGGGCCAACCGCACCAAGACCGAGCTGGAAAAGCAGTACCCGGGCCTCAAGGTGACCGTGAAGACGGCCGGCTCGGCCGCTGAGCAGGCTAACCAGGTGCAGGATCTGCAGACGGCCAACAAGATCGACACGCTGGTGATTCTTCCTTTCGAGTCCGCGCCGCTCACGCAACCTGTCGCACAGGTCAAGGGCAAGGGCGTGTACGTCACGGTGGTGGACCGGGGCCTGATCGATACGACCGCGCAGGACGCTTATGTTGCGGGCGACAACCCCGGCTTCGGCAAGGTGTCGGGCGAATACATGGCCAAGGCGCTGGGCGGCAAGGGCAATGTTGTCGTGCTGCGCGGCATCCCGACCGTGATCGACAACCAGCGTGTCGACGCTTTCATGGCGGTGATGAAGAACAACCCCGACATCAAGGTGCTGGATGCCAAGCACGGCAACTGGAACCGTGACGACGCCTTCAAGGTCATGCAGGATTTCCTGACGCGCTTCAAGCAGATCGACGCCGTATGGGCCTCGGACGACGACATGGCCGTCGGTGTGCAAAAGGCGATTGAGCAGGCCAAGCGCAGCGACGTCAAGATGGTGCTGGGCGGCGCCGGCTCCAAGGACTACATCAAGAAGGTGATGGACGGCGACAAGATGGTCACGGCCGACGTGACCTACTCGCCCAGCATGATCGCCGACGCGATGAAGCTCACCGCGGCCGCGCGTGTCAAGGGCGAGAAACTACCGGCCTCCACCATCATCCCCTCGGTGCTGGTGACCAAGGACAACGCCAAGCAATACTATTTCCCCGACTCACCGTTCTGAGGCAGCCATGGCCAGACCCGTCACACTTTTTACCGGACAGTGGGCCGACCTGCCGCTGGCCGAACTCGCACCCCTGGCGCGCAGCATGGGCTACGACGGGCTCGAGCTGGCCTGCTGGGGAGACCACTTCAACGTGCAGGAAGCGCTCGGCAGCGACCGCTACCTGCAGGACAAGCGCAACCTGCTTGAAAAACACGGCTTGCGCTGTTTCGCCATCGGAAGCCACCTGGTGGGCCAGGCCGTTTGCGACCTGATCGATGAGCGCCACCAGTCCATCCTGCCCGCGCACGTATGGGGCGATGGTGATCCCGAGGGCGTGCGCCAGCGCGCCGCGCGCGAGATGCAGGACACCGCGCGCGCCGCGGCCAAAATGGGCCTGAAGGTGGTCACCGGTTTTACCGGCTCGTCGGTCTGGCATTCGCTGTACGCCTTTCCGCCGACGACGCAGGAATACTGGAACCAGGGTTTCGTCGACTTCGCAAACCGATGGAAACCCATCCTCGACACCTTCGAATCGGTGGGTGTGAACTTCGCCCTGGAGGTCCACCCCACCGAGATCGCCTTCGACACCGCTTCGGCGCAACGCGCCGTCGAAGCGGTAGCGGGCCACAAACGCTTCGGCTTTAACTTCGACCCCAGCCACCTGGGCTACCAGGGCGTGGACTATGTGAAGTTCCTGCGCACCTTCGGTGAGCGCATCTACCACGTGCACATGAAGGACGTGTGGTGGGGCAAGGGCGACGGCACCGCGGGTGTCTTCGGCGGGCACACCAGCTTCGGCGATGCGCGCCGTTACTGGGACTTCCGCAGCGTCGGCCGCGGGATGATCGACTTCGAATCCATCATCGTTGCGCTGAATGACATTGGCTACGCCGGCCCGCTGAGCGTGGAGTGGGAGGACAGCCGCATGGACCGCGTCCATGGTGCGACCGAAAGCGCCGCCTATTCAAAGCGCCTGGACTTCAAGCCGGCGGCGGGCGCCTTCGATGCTGTCTTCGACAAGGCCAAACAGGGCGGGATGGCCGGGTCATGACGGGCAAGCTGCGTTACGCCATGGTGGGCGGCGGGCAGGGCGCTTTCATCGGCGCGGTGCACCGCAAGGCGATGGCGCTGGACGGCCAGATGGAACTTGTTGCCGGCGCGCTGTCATCCGACCCGCAGCGCGCGCGCGCTTCCGGCGCCGAGCTGGGGATTGCCGACGCGCGCAACCATGGGCGCTGGCAGGACCTGCTGGCCGATGAACTCAAGCGGCCGGCGAATGAGCGCGTCGACTTCGTGTCCATCGTCACGCCCAACCACGTGCATTTTCCGGTGGCCCATGCCTTTGCCGAGGCGGGCATCCACGTGGTCTGCGACAAGCCGCTGGTGCACAGCAGCGAAGAGGCCCAGGCGCTGGAGCGGGCCGCGCAGCGCAGCGGCTGCGTGTTCGGGGTGACCTACAACTACACGGGCTACCCCATGGTGCGCGAAGCCCGCGAACTCGTGGCCAAGGGGTTGATCGGCGAGCTGCGCAAGGTCGTCGTCGAATACAACCAGGGCTGGCTTGCCACCAACCTCGAGGCCACGGGCCAGAAGCAGGCTGATTGGCGCACCGACCCCGCGCGCAGCGGCCTGGCCGGCGCCATGGGCGACATCGGCTCGCACGCCGAAAACCTGGTGGCCACGGTGACCGGGCTGGAGCTGGACAGCATCTGCGCCGACCTGACCACCTTTGTGCCCGGACGCCGCCTGGACGACGACGGCAATGTGCTGCTGCGCTTTACCAACGGCGCGAAAGGTGTGCTTATCGCCTCGCAGATCGAGGTGGGTTGCGAGAACGATTTGCGCCTGAGGGTGTTCGGCACGCAGGGCACGCTGACCTGGCACCAGGAAGAGCCCAACCGCCTGGTGCACCAGCCCATCGACGGCCCCGCGCGCATGCTGACCCGTGGCTCGCCCTGGCTGGGTGAGGCCGCGCGCCGCGCCACGCGTTTGCCCACCGGGCATCCCGAGGCTTTCCTTGAAGCCTTCGCCAATGTCTACCTCGGCGTCGCAGCGCACATCCGCGCGGTGCAGGCAGGCAAGGCGCCCGACCCGCTGGATGCCGACTACCCGCGCCTGGCCGACGGTGCGCGCGGCGTGCGCTTCATCGAAAAAGTGGTCGAGTCCGCCGGCAGCCAGGCCAAGTGGACGTCGATGCGCTGACGCATGTTCCTCGGCATCGATCTCGGAACCTCCAGCGTCAAGGCCGTGGTGCTGGACCGCGGGCACCAGGTGGTGGCCTGCGGAACGGCACCGCTGGCGGTTGACCAGCCGCAAGCCTTGTGGCGCGAGCAGGACCCGCAGGCCTGGTGGCGCGCCTGCGATGAGGCCGTGCAGCAGGCGCTGGCCGGGCTGGCGGCGGCGGGGCGCAACCCGGCCGACGTGGCGTGCATAGGCCTGACCGGCCAGATGCACGGCGCGACCCTGCTCGACGCGCAAGGCCAGGCCTTGCGGCCGGCCATCCTGTGGAACGACGGACGCAGCGCGGAAGAATGCGTGTTGCTTGAGCAAAAAGTGCCACGCTCGCGCGAGATCACCGGCAACATGATGATGCCCGGCTTTACTGCGCCCAAGCTGCTGTGGGTGGCACGCCACGAGCCCCAGGTGTTCGAGCGTGTGCGGCAGGTATTGCTGCCCAAGGACTGGCTGCGCTGGCGCATGACCGGCGAGTTCGCCACCGACATGTCGGATGCGGCGGGCACGCTGTGGCTGGATGTCGCCAGGCGCGACTGGAGCGGCGAACTGCTTGCCGCCTGCGGCCTGTCGCGCAAGCACATGCCCATGCTGCACGAGGGCCCCGAAACCACGGGCACATTGCGCGCGGAACTCGCGCAGCATTGGGGTTTGCGGCCCATTCCGGTCGTGGCCGGCGCCAGCGACAACGCCGCCGGCGCGCTGGGCGCCGGCGTCTTCCGCGCAGGTGATGCAATGCTGTCGCTGGGCACCTCGGGCGTGGTGTTTGTCGCCACGCGCGAATACGTCGCCAATCCCGCGCAGGCCGTGCACAGCTTCTGCCATGCCCTGCCGCAAACCTGGCACCTGATGTCGGTCATGCTGTCGGCGGCTTCCTGCCTGGATTTCACCGCCTCGCTGCTCGGCGAGCCCGACGTGGAGCGCCTGCTGGCCGAGGCCGAGGCGCGCGGGCTGCGCGCATCCACGCCGCTGTTCCTGCCCTACCTGAATGGCGAACGCACACCGCACAACAATCCCCATGCGCAGGCCGTGTTTTTCGGCATGGATGCGGGCACCGGGCGCGCCGACCTGGTCAACGCCACGCTGGAAGGCGTGTGCCACGGCCTGGCCCAGGGCATCGCGGCGCTGCAGGCCACCGGTGTTGGGCTTGAGCAGGTGAGCTTGATAGGCGGTGGCTCGCGCAGCGGCTACTGGGCCCAGATGCTGGCCGACGCCACAGGGCTGGAAGTGATCCGCCGCGAGGATGCCGCCGTGGGCCCCGCGCTGGGCGCGGCACGGCTGGCGTGGATGTGCGTGGACAAGGCGGATACGCAGGATGTGCTGAAGGCGCCCGCTGCGCTGGACAGTTACGCACCCCGGCCTGCCGAGCGGGAACGGTGGAGGGAGCGCGGCGCGCGCTTTGCCGCGCTGTATGCCTGCGTTGCCCCGCTGTACGGATAGCCGCGCAACGCAAGCGAGTTGCGAGTTACGCGAGGCGCTTGGCTGGGCGTGGCCTGTCTTGAGAGCCGAGCAATAAATAGTGCTGTGCGCTTGTCAGCCGAACGCACGCGCCAAGGCATCCCGCTGCGCCAGAGGCGCACCGGGATGCCTTGTGTCTTTCCTGAAGTTGCCGGTGAGGCCGCTTTCGCAGCCGCTACTGGCATCAACAACGCGTCAAACGCTTATTGAACGACGGGGTAGTCACGGTCCAGGGCGGCTGCCGACACGGCGGTGCCGGCTTCGGCTTTCACTTCAGCGCGGGTCTTGCCGCTGGTGGGTGCCGTGTAGGTGTCCTGGTAGGTCGTGCCGATGTTGGCGGAATAGCCTTCGCGTTGTGCTTGTGCCAGTTCGGCACGGACTTCAGCGCGGGTCTTGGTGCTCACGGCGCTGGCCTGGTCCAGCGGGAAAGGATCGCGGCCTTCGGCGAAGCTGCTGGCGGAGCCGAAGAAGGCCAGTGCGGAGACGGCAAGAACGGAGGCGGAGACGAGATTCGATTTCATGATGAATTTCCTTTAGAACAGTTTTTGGAAAAATCCGGTCGGACGGGCTGTGTGCCCGAGGGGCCTTCCTCGCTGAGTCGCGTTATGAATGTGGCTCACCGATGCATCCAACCTTGTTCCGCAAGGGCGATAGACAAGTGCGTGTTTGCAGAACATTCCATTGCCGAAATCGGAACAATGCAGCGGTGAGTTCGTGGAACTTTTTTCAGTGAATGCTTTTTGAAAGCTTTGCGTCAAGAACGCAGGCATCACTGTTGCTCCTTCCCTCGCAGAGGGAAATGTGTGGATGGGGGCCGCGGCGGATGACCGGCCGCGTTGCAACTTCGAGGCCGCAGGCCCTCACCCTAACCCTCTCCCAGGGGGAGAGGGAAGAATTCTTCATTCCTGCCGCGTTTCCATTCTCTTGATCACCTTGCGCGTGTACTCGGTCATGAACTCGAGGAACACGCTGGTGCGCACCGGAATGAATTTGCGGCTGGGCAGTGCCGCATACAAAGTGTTGGTGCCGGTGATCCAGGGCGCGAGGATGCGCTGCAACGCGCCGCTGTTGAGGTGGTTGGCCACCAGGTCTATGGACTGGCTCATGATGCCGGCGCCGTCCACGCAGGCGCGGATCAGCGTGTCGCTGTGGTTGACCAGCATGGTGGGCTCTATCTGCACTTCGACGACGCGCTTGCCCTCGTCGGGGTTGATGAGGCGCCAGACGCGGTGTCGATTGGCGCTGGCCTTGACGCGCAGATTGTGGTGCTGGGGCAGGTCTTCGGGCCGTGCCGGCGTGCCGTTGCGGCGCAGGTAGTCGGGCGATGCGCAGAGCACGCCGTCCGATGAAGCAATGGGCCGCGCAATGATGTTGGCGTCAAAGGCGTCGCCGGCGCCCAGCAGCGTGAGGTCGTAGTCCTCCACCGGCGGTACCAGCGGCGAGTCCACATGGATGTCGAGCACGACCTTGGGGTAGCGCCGCCCGAACTCGGCCACCAGCGGCGCCAACACGTGCACGGCGAACACCGGCGGCGTCATGATGCGTATGGTGCCCGACATCTCCTGCGCATGGGCCTGGGCGGCGGCGTGGGCTTCGTCAATATCGCTCAGGATGTGCCGCACGCGCGCCAGGTAGGTTTCACCGGCGTCCGTCAGCGCCAGGCGGCGCGTGGTGCGCTGCAGCAGGCGCACACCCAGGTGGTCTTCCAGGTCGCCGACCAGGCGGGTCACCACGGCGGCCGACATGTCGAATTTGCGCGCCGCAGCGGCAAAACTGCCGTCGTCCACGACCTGCTGGAACACCCGCATGGATTGGAGTCTGTCCATGGTTAACCCTTATATAACACCTTTATTGTTGCTAATTTAACAGCAATGTATTGTTGGGATTGGTATTTTTTGTTCGATTTAACAGGAATACAGTTCATACATCGATGAGCCCAAGCCACTTACAAGGCGACTCACCGAGGCTGGACAGACGGGGAGATGAGCCCGCCATGCCCGGAACGTCACTTAACTTTTGAGAGGATATTCATCATGAAATCGAACTTTGTTGCCGCCGCTGTTGT
>Ga0209025_1003564_pt1 | contig 14580 bp, 12 predicted proteins | sample AraplaMF_Col_mLB_FD_184256 | JGI IMG/M metagenome (GOLD analysis project Ga0209025, IMG submission 184256) | Arabidopsis root microbial communities from the University of North Carolina, USA - plate scrape MF_Col_mLB (SPAdes) (version 2) | ecosystem: Host-associated > Plants > Roots > Endosphere... | reverse complement strand
CCATAATCTTTTTATATGCTGCTTCTGTTACAGTAACGTACATACGTTAATCTTCATCCTCTCTTCTCGTATCCTTCATATATTGTACCACTATTTTTCCAAAAGATAGTATACTGAAAATTAAGACTAATACATGTGATAAAGGAGGGTTTGTATCACTATGTTCAATTTACTGCGATACCCCATCTTCTTAAGTCTACTCGGTAGCTTTTTTATTTCTAGCGGAATGGTATTACAACACATATTTCCGTATTCTCCTTCTATTGGCTGGATTACAGGTTTTATTTGTTTTCTATCTGCTTCCTATTTTGCTACAAAAAATAAGAAAAACTAACAAGGCAGGCATTATTTTAAGCAGGAGAAAGAAACATGTCACTCATCGCTAGATCTAACACAATCAAATTATCTCCTATTTTTAAAATCCATACTCAATACGATCGAACACACAAAAATATAAAATTCATAATATATATAGTGGTTCTATTTTTAAAACTAGTTTTTCAAAATATAGAAAGGAGAACGTACATGTACCCACGTAATTGTTTTAGTTGCGACGGCAGGCGCAACAGTGGTTCTAATGGAAACGCCGGGCCCACTGGTAGCACCGGACCGACCGGAGCTGCCGGGCCTACTGGTAGCACTGGACCCACTGGGGCTACTGGACCCACTGGCACTGCCGGGCCTACCGGAGCTGGTTTCCAAAGTACTACCGCCTTTAGTCTAGCAGCCGCTCCCACCTATAAAACAGGACAAGTTGTCACTTATACGAGCAACGGCTATGTTGTAAAAAAGGATGCACCTCAAGGATTTCCGAATGTATCTCCAGATTATATCGTATTAGTAGAGAGTGGGCCTACTGGTAGTACCGGACCTTCTGGGAGCACTGGACCCACTGGCATTACTGGGCCTTCTGGGAGCATCGGATCCACCGGCTTTACTGGACCTTCTGGGAGCACCGGACCGACCGGCTCTACTGGCTTCACTGGGCCTACTGGCATTACTGGGCCTACTGGACGTACGGGTAGCACCGGACCGACCGGCTTTACTGGATCTACTGGCTTTACTGGGCCAACCGGACCCACTGGCACTGCAGGTAGTGCCTCAGCAAAAAGTATTGTTTTTCAAGGAACAAATGCTGGTTTTCAACGTATAGCGGGTTCTCCTGGAATTGACTCCAATGTTATTCCATATGTCACTGCCGGGATCGGTAGTATCGTTGGATTGGCTGCGTCTATAAATGTAAATAACTTACCTGCTGCTGTTTATACGATTAATATTTGTAGGAATGTCCCGACAAACCTCACTGCCCCCACTTCTAGTTACATCCTATCTACTATTACCTTAACTACTACAGACAAAATTACTGGAACTATGGTGTTTTCCATTAAACCGACGGATGCTGGATCGGGGCAAATTCAAGTATTTAATCCTACTCCAGCAATAGGTCCCGCTACTGTAACTTGGACTAGTATTACAACTGGAAATCCCGTTTCAAGAGGTGATGCTATATCCCTTCATATTACCCCTGGAATTACTGCGAGTGCTGTATATTCTATTTTTCTAATCACTGATCTATAACCCACACTTACAACAATTCATTCCACAAAAAAGAGATCACTCTCAAATAAGTGATCTCCTTTTTAAAAATGGTTTTTCATGATATTGGCAATATAACCTTTACCGTAGTTCCAACTCCAACTTCACTTTCAAAACTCATTTTACCATTGTGGTCTTTAATAATTTTTTCTGTGACTACTAAACCTAAACCTGTTCCTGTTTCTTTCGTTGTATAAAAAGCTTCATTTAGCTTCGGAATTTTGTCTTTTGGGATGCCGCACCCTTCATCCTTAACTTGAACAATGATTGCATCTTCTACAGTCACTTTAATCGTAATCGTTCCGCCAACTAACATTGCTTCAATCGCATTTTTAATTAAATTAAAAAATACTTGCTTTAATCGTTTTTCATCGCATGTAATCGATGGTATGTCTTTACTATAAATACCTTGTATGTTCACTCCTTGCTTTAAAGCAGGCTTCCCCATAACTCGAATAACATAAGCGATAATTTCTTCTATATTATGAATTTCTGATTCTGGTGATTTAGATTTCTCAAATCCACTAAGTTCTGTAGCAATTGTATGGATTCGTTCTACTTCTTGTTTCATAATATCACTATATATTTTATCCTCTGGATATTTATTTGCTTGCTTATTCACAAATTTATCTAAATTCGCTAGAGGTCCTCTAATTTTGTAGCCAATAACTGTGGCCATTTTCCCAACAGTTGCTAGTTTTTCTGTTTGTTCTATTTCTTTATCCATCATCTCAAGCGTACGAACGTAAGAATGAAATCTCAAAAACATAATCCAACATATAATAGTAAATACGATATATAATGCCATTGGGATTAAAACGAGTGAAGATTGAATAATGATTCCTGTAAGAGCATACTTGCCAACAAGTATACCCGTAACTAACCAGAAATACCTTTTGTTCACAAAGATTGGTGCAAATAAAATAAAAAATCCCTCTACTATATTCCCACCATCAAACTCAGCATCACTACCGTAGTAAATCATAAAATTATGGATAAAATCTAATAGATTGTATCCAATTAGAATAATATATTTCACTGCAAATGGATTCTTCCATTTCATGAAGTATACTCCAATACAAAACAAAATCACCATTAGAAAATAAAGCCATAAACCTAAACCATCTTCAAATTGTCCTACTCCTTCTTGTTCTCCTCCTATTAAAGGTACAATAAATTCGTAGGCAAGATCGTATACAAAAAATATAATAAAAAATAAACTTAAATATATTTTCAATGCCTTTATTTCTTCATTTTTAAATATGTCGTCTTTATTCATATGGTAACTCCTAGCTTTTCTCCCACTTGTATTTCATTATTTCCACACTTTTTTGGAAGAATAATATCTATTCTCGTTCCCTTATCTCTTTCACTTGAAATATGTAACTTACCAAGGTGCTCGTTGACAATCCGATCCGCTACCGTAAGTCCCAGACCAATTTTATCTTGCTTTGTTGTATAAAAGGCCTCTTTAACACGTTCTAGGTTTTCCTTCTTAATACCGTAACCATTATCGATTACACTTAGCATCACATAATCTTTTCCTTTATTTTCTAATCGTAAATCTAATACGCCACCTTGCTCCATTGCCTCCAGAGCATTTTTCATGACATATAGTACGACTCCTCTTATTTTCCGCTCATCGCATTCAACTTCTATCGCCTTTTCTTCCACATTAGAAATCAGCTGAATGTTGGATTCATTCATTTTTTCACGAACAATTGTTACTGCTTGTAATGCAATTTCTCCTATATTCTGTTTCTTATAAATAGAAGGTTTACATGTAGCAACTTCCATCAACTCACTTATCATACTATTCATATTTTCTATTTCAAATATCATCTGTTTGTAGACAGGATCCTTTCCATGCTTCTCTCGTTGTAATTGCGTAAATCCTTTTAATGAAGCAAGTGGATTTTTAATTTCATGTCCTACTGACGCTGCCATTTTTCCAACTACTGCTAATTTTTGTGATTCACTAGCAATCTTAATACTTTTCTTTACCGCTAAAAGGTATTGTATAAATCGATTTAAAATGATGTATGCTGCTATTAATACGAGTGTATACATAATGAGGAACATAAACGCTTTTACTTCCTCTAATACAAATAAGTAAATTAAATATTTCCCTATAATGGTGACAAGTACGCACACAAAAAATCTTTTATTTATAAATATAGGTACAAAGAATATAAGTATAATTTCTATTATATTCGTCGCCTCAAATGCCACCTTATTATAAAGAATATACGAAATTATATTGATAATTTCTATCCCTATGTATACGAATATACATGTATATTTAACAAAGTTTGCTTTCTCTCTTTTTACTAAGTATATATTCACGCAGAGTATTGCTACTCCACATAAAATTTGCCACATTCCTCTATGCCAGTTTTCTATCAATGCTTTATTTTCTAATACAATTGCATAAGAAATCTGGTATACACTAAGTATGACATACAACACCCATAAAAAAATTTTTGCATTCCTTTCTTCTTCTTTATATGATAAAAAACTTCCTTTCACTTCAACACCCCTTCAAAATAATATTTCGAAGAATACCATTTATTATAATAAATGATTTTCATAGACAAACAAAGATAAATCGAACATTTGAGGGAAATCATTCCAAAAAAACAAAGTATCTTCAGACTATATAAGCATAAAAGCTATAAACAATAATAGTTATATTATTGGCACAAAAAAATAAAAAAGCACAACAACGCTTTTGGGAAAGAGCGTATGAACAGGAGGATCATTCATGTTTGTTACCGTCGAAAAAGATGTGCATATTTTTGTGCAAGACGTTAATCCTGGCCCCGGTAGTAAAACTGTTTTCTTCGTCCATGGCTGGCCTTTAAATCATCAAATGTACCAATATCAACTCAATGTGTTACCACAGCACGGTTTCCGCTGCATCGCTATGGATATACGTGGGAACGGGCAATCTGATAAACCGTGGACTGGCTACACATACGATCGTTTAGCAGACGATATCGCCATTGTTCTAGAGGCACTTCAAGTCGAAAATGCTATATTAGTCGGGTTTTCAGTAGGTGGTGCTCTTTCTATTCGGTACATGTCTCGCTATAATGGTCATCGTATTTCTAAACTTGTATTAGTCGATGCCGTTTCCCCCTCTTTCGTTAAAAGTGAAGAATCTCCCTACGGTGTCCCAAAAGAACAAGCAGATGTCCTTATTAATCAAATGTATGCCAATATGCCTAAATTTTTAAATGATGTATCTTTATCATTTTTCAATAGAAATTTAGGGTCTGCTACGTTAGAATGGTTTTCTTACCTCGGTATGCAGTCTGCTTCCTACGCTCTCATCAAAATATTGCAAGCAGCAGCAAATGAAGACGTAACGAAAGATTTAAGTAAAATTAACGTCCCAACAAAAATATTTCACGGTGTTCACGATCAACTTATCCCATACAAAAGCGCTGAACTCACACAAAAGCGGATTAAAAATTCTCAGTTACACCCTCTTACAAATAGCGGTCACGGCTCTCCAATCGATCAAGCAGATGAATTAAATGAAGAACTTATAAAGTTTTTGAATTCATAAAAAATCTATGCAAAATCGTGTAATAGGAATGCAGTTTTCGAAAAACAAAATTCACATACTTCTCACAAATCAATCAATAAAACGATTACATTTTCGTTTATACTAAATGTACAAGTAATACTCCCTAACCCCAGCTTGTCTGGTTACCCCGTTAAATACTAAAAAAAGAACTTGTATCGTTATACAAGTTCTTTTTGTTTTCTATTTAAACAGTATCTCTTTACTATACTGTTTTCCAGCAAGTAAATCATATTGAATCATTTTATATTGCTCTAACATTTCTTTTTGTTCTTTTGTTAAATCCGTTATCTCTTCTCCATCTTTATTAACCTTTAGCTCATCTCTAAGAACTGGTATTTCTTTATGCATTTCCGATAAGAATTGATAAAACGGTGATTGGTTTAGTCCTGCATAATCAAAAACAAGACTAGAAAAATAAATTGGACTTACTAAACCTAAATTGTCATTTGGCAAATCAAAGTTTGCATACATTAACAATGGTGTTTCTGACATCATTAATCTTTCTCTTACCGTCTCTTCATTTTCTATATACCCTGCTTCTTTATAAATAGATTTATTAGTTCCTAACATAGGTAAATGATCTCCAAAGAAGACTAGTAAAGTAGGCCTGTCTAAATCATCAAGCTGCTCGATTAAATATTGCAACGCTTCATCTGATAGCCTTACACCTTCTGTATACGCTTCTAATTCCGCTTTCGATTCCTCTTCGGTTAATCCACTAATTTCTACTTTATTTTCCCCAAACATATTTGGCGTATATGGAAAATGATTTTGCATCGTCACCGCATGAATAAACGTAGGTTGTTCTCTCTTTTTTAATTCATCTATTATTTCTCTACTCATAGATAAATCACCTACATTGTCTCCAACTACTTCTTTATTTTTCATCGTGTCTTCCGCATTAAAATTATCAAATCCCAATGTTTTATATACATCTTCCCGTTTATAAAACGATCGATTGAAAGCATGAATTGCACTTGCATAATACCCTTGTTTTTTCAATTCACTTGCAATAGATGGCACTTCTTTCTGGCTTGGAATCGCTTGTTGATATGGTATAGACCCAGGCATTAAAAGACTCATCGAATAACTCGTTAACGCTTCAAATTCTGTATTCGCTGTATTTCCTCCAAATGTAGGAGCTATCGTCTGGCCCCCTGGGAAATTCTCCATATAACGATGTAAATTCGGCACTGGATCTTCGCTAAATGACAGATTTGTTAATTTTGTCGGATCCCAGAATGCTTCACTCATAATAAATATAATGTTCGGCTTCTCTGCTTTTTTTTGCGCTTTTACTTTCTCGCCATATTGTTTTTCTATATCCTTTGCAATTTGTTGCATATTTTCCTTTGAATATTTCTCTGGCTCTTTAATAACTGTCGTATCTAAGTTACTTAAAAATCCGATGACAAAACCATTCACCTTATAATTTGCAGCTTGATTCCACGCACGGATGTCTACCCCAGATTTTGTAAATATATTATTCATAAAGGTAGTAGGATAGTTACTATATGCATACAACATAAATGCAGAGCCACATATGAAAATAACCCTCATAATAATATGTGATTTTATAACTAGAATATACTTTCGTATATACATAACTACCAACACAATCAAAACAATGCTAATTATTGTAAAAGTTATAGTCTTAAAACTGAAATAATCCATAACCATTGGTATAACGGAATCCATATGACCAACCTGTGTGAAATCAGACGGATAAAATGGTTCTCCTCTAAAAATAAGTTTAAAATGATTCACCATCACAAAAATAATTAAAACTAAGCTAGTTATCGTTGTACTTAAGAAAACTCTTCCAAGCAAATTATATGCAAAAACGTATACCATATAAATAAATAGCAGGCTTAATATATACTGGCCATATTGTAAATACACCCATGTATTTACTACTATAAGGTTCATACCTTCCTGCACCATGATATACATCCAATTCATTGTATGAGCAATTAAAAATAATACGACATACACTCGAATAGCCGGCCTAAGCTTATGAACAATACCCTTATTTAAATGAATAGTGTACAGTAGTACACCCCACAAAATGATAATGAGTATACTTAGCTGTATTGTTCCATTGAAAAATTCTTTCGTTCTCTCGAATTCGAAAGACCTTAACATAACAAAGAATAGCGTTTCTAAACAAATCGCCCACATTCCACTAAGAATGATAGAAATTAATAGATTCTTTCTCGGTTGCTGAGCCGAGAAACTAAAATGAAATTCATCTCTTCTTCGTCGCTGTGTAAAAACATTAAAACGCAATTTATTCCCTCTTTCCTTTACCCCTTCGTCTCGCATCAACAAACATATTGTCATATACAAAATAACATATTTGTATACAGTTAGTCTCCCTATGTGTTTGTATTATACACGTATATCCTTAATTTCCCCTTAAAAAATACCCCTTCTTTATCTCTTCTATATTCTAGTAGCATAATAAATGAACTATGCTTCATAAAAATATTACCATAAGAAAAGAACCTACCAACAACGATAGGCTCTCCTTCATTTTAACAGATATGGGCATATTTATCATATAATAGAATACACCCATACTTTCCATATAATACATACAAATACGATAACTACAAAATCAAAAAGGTCTAATCTTGGGCCCTTTTTCATATTCATCTCTAGCCACATATGAACCCATTTTTTCTTTGTATATTTTTGGATGTTTTTCTTTGCAAATCGGTAAACGAGTACTTGCATAATAAAAAATCCGACTACGAAAATAAACAATAAAATGAGAAAATCGACCACAAAATTCCTCCCTATTTTTGCAGTGATTTTTCTACTATTTGATTCCTCAAAACCCACTCTTCAAACTGAGCACTTCCAAATTCCCAGCTAAGATCACGGGCATGTACAGAAAAAACGTAATGGCCAGCATATTCGTCCATAAATCTACCTGTCTCAATCTCACCTTTCTGAAGACCATATGCTCCAAAATTAAAATACACATCCCATACGTCTTCATTCTTCCTTTTATAAGCAATCGATTCCATATCACATTCTGTTCCGAAATAATCAAGATGTAAATGTACGCTATCATCGTATTCGTACTTCATTTTATCACCCCTTATATTTGTACTTCTTTATCACCAAAAAAATTCCTGCTATCTACACTCACATATGGGCACTTACCTACATATCATGCTTGTAGAGTGACTTCTAGGAGGTGTCATATAGTGAAAAAATTAATAGCTGTTTTTTGTATCATGTTACTAGCTGTTTTCACATTTGCTGCTTGCAGCAGTAAAAAAGAAAGTACAAAGGAACAAACTCAAAACATTCGCATCGGCGAAGTTACCCATTCTCTCTTCTATGCCCCTTTATATGTCGGGATTGAAAAAGGATTTTTTAAAGATGAAGGGTTAAATATTGAACTCCAAACAACAGCCGGCGGAGATAAAACGATGACCGCACTATTATCTGGCGGCATTGATATTGCCCTCGTCGGTTCTGAAACGTCCATTTACGTTCATCAACAAGGTGCAAAAGACCCTATCATTAACTTTGCACAACTTACACAAACAGATGGAACATTTTTAGTTTCGCGCAAAAAATTAGACTCTTTTAATTGGAATGAAGTAAAAGGTGTTACATTTTTAGGACAGCGTAAAGGCGGCATGCCGCAAATGGTTGGAGAATACGTTTTAAAGAAAAATGGCATTGATCCTCACAAAGATACGAACTTAGTTCAAAACATCGAATTTGCTAACATTGCAAATGCCTTTGCATCTGGTACAGGAGAATTTGTTCAGCTCTTTGAACCGACTGCAAGTATATTCGAAAAAGAAGGTAAAGGATATATTGTCGCTTCGTTCGGAAATGAGTCTGGTACTGTTCCGTACACAACGTTCATGGCAAAAGAAAGTTTCTTAAAGAAAGATAAAGCTGCTGCTGAAAAATTCACACGTGCTCTCTACAAAGCGCAGCAATGGGTTGATACACATAGCCCAGAAGAAATTGCTGATGCCGTTTCTCCTTTATTTAAAGATACCTCAAAAGACATTACAGTAAAGGTAATTGAACGTTATAAAAAGCAACATTCTTATGCGACAAATCCGCTATTAGATGTTGAAGAATGGAAACAGCTCCAAACGATTATGAAAGAATCTGGTGAATTACAAAAAGAAGTTCCACATGAAGCGCTCGTCAATACAAAAATTGCCGAAAGCGTTATTAAGAAATAGAGGCGAAGTGTATGAGCTTTTTACAAATACGTAACGTTTCTCACTGCTTTTTCGCAAAAGAGAATGCCAAACTGATTCTCGAGGATATGAGCTTACAAGTGGAAGAAGGCGAATTTATTTCTATACTCGGTCCAAGTGGTTGCGGCAAAACGACACTCCTCTCCATTATTGCTGGGCTACTTGATCCAATTGAAGGTATCGTCTTTTTAGACGGGGAGCCCATTACAACGAAAACTTCATCCATGGGGTACATGTTGCAGCAAGATTACTTGTTCCCATGGAAAACAATTGAAGAAAATATTATGCTTGGGCTTCACACCCGAAAAATTTACAATGAACAGACGAAAGAACATACTTTACAGCTTTTAAAGCAAGTCGGTCTACATGATGTAGAAGAGCAATACCCTCGTGAACTGTCCGGCGGTATGCGTCAACGCGCCGCTCTCGTTCGAACGTTAGCGACCGATCCGAAAATTTTATTGCTAGATGAACCCTTCTCGGCGCTCGATTATCAAACGAAATTGAAACTAGAAGATCTCGTTTTCAGCTTACTACGCAAATATAAGAAAACGTCACTACTCGTGACACATGATATCGAAGAAGCCATTGCGATGAGTGATCGTATTTATTTACTACAAGCGAACCCTGGGAAAATTGCAAAAACATTTATCGTCCCAGAAAGCATCCGTTCCTTATCACCGTTACAATCACGCCACCACCATGACTTCCCATCCCTCTTCCAAGATATATGGAAGGAGCTGGAGCGACTTGGATAATATAAAACAACTGCATGAACAGTTTCGTAAGAAAGAACGCAAGCGCGCATGGTTAGCACGGTCTTTACAGCTTTTACTGCTCATTCTTTTCTTTGCACTATGGGAAATAGCTAGCAAAAAAGAGTGGATTGATCCTTTACTCTTTAGCTCTCCTTCAAGCATTTGGGATCTCTTCCTTAGTAAATGGCTTGACGGTTCCCTTTGGGTCCACATATGGACGACATTACTTGAAACGGGAGTAGGCTTCATTCTTGGAACAGTGCTCGGCGCTATTATCGCTACTTTCCTTTGGTGGATACCTCTTCTCGCTCGCGTACTCGATCCATATCTCGTCGTCCTAAATGCCATGCCCAAAGTGGCACTTGGTCCAATTATCATTGTAATCTTCGGTCCAAATATTTCTTCTTCGATTGCAATGGGCGTAATCATTTCCATCATCATTACCATTCTCGTTATTTACAGCGCATTTCAAGAAGTCGATTCTAACTATATAAAAGTGATGGACACATTTGGCGCAAATAAATGGCAATGTTATAAGCAAGTTGTTCTCCCCGCATCCTTCCCAGCAATTATTTCAACGCTAAAAGTGAACGTTGGGTTATCATGGGTCGGTGTTATATTCGGCGAACTTCTCGTCTCCAAACAAGGTCTTGGCTACTTAATTAGCTACGGATTCCAAGTATTTAATTTCACGCTCGTTTTACTAAGCGTACTACTCACCTGCGTCCTCGCAACACTTATGTATGTGTTTGTTGAGGCATTTGAAAAACTTCTAATTGGGAAACGAAAAAGAAGCTGACTTAGGACGATAGACTATAGTCAGCTTCTTTCTTTACCTTTTATCACACATCTTTGTTTCATTTGTAACGTTGCCATTCGCAACGGTAACTGTATGGAAACAATCTTTCACACGTACTGTAACGACATTTTCTTTTCGATCTATTACATGATAATCATCATACTTTTTATTTAATGCACTACGAATTTGCTCTCCTTCAAAAATCGGAAAACCGTGAGACATTACCCAAATGAGACCAGCAACCGCAAGAATCGTTTTCATACGTTTCATTACCTCCTCGAGAGTAAACTTTTAGTCCCTACAATATGCGCATTATAATTGTGTCTAAATTGTGACATTTTTATACTAATTCTCTTTGAAAGCTTCAGTTCCTTCTTCTTTTTACAAAAATACAGAATTTTCAATTTTATCAACATGAAAAAACGCAAAGAATTAAAATCCTTTACGTTTTCTTAGCGACAATATATCACTCACATTATTGTCCACTTTGCTGTTCTATCGTTTTCGAAACATCGTATAATCCAGACAACACTTCCGCTCTCATTTTTACAAGCTCAGGGAACTGATAGAAGAACGCAATTTTTTTATATTTTAACTCCGATCCTTCTTTCACTTTTTTTGAATCTTGTAAGATAAATGCTGTAAACGTATCTGCAATATCTTCTGCTACATTTGTCGTTCCATATTGTGATACAAACTCATCATGCTTTTCTGTAAAAAATTCAATTTGAGTTTCTTCACTTTCTTCCACTTTCTTTTCTGCCCACTCCTGCTCAATTGGTTTCCAGAAAGAGGTATAAAATTGATTAATATAAGACTTTTCTTTCGCACATCCCTCTTGTAAGAAAAGAGTTTCACAATTATTTCTGTACGTTGAAATATCTTTATCTTCTTCAAAATCCTTTACATACTTTTCATCCACTGGTATTTGCTTATGTCCGAGCGTCAACACGTGAGCCGTCTCATGAATTAATGTTTTCATCACTTCATCAATATTTACCGCAGAATCAAGCGTATCTAAGCTAAGAACCCAATCTTTCGGATTCTCCATACTCGGCATAACGTGGGCAACAACACCGTCATAACCATCCGTTATTAAATCAAATTCTGTTATATTTCCGCGATATTTAGCTGGGATGAGGGTGCGGTACATATCCCATAAATCTTTATGATACCCTCTATCTTGCCGTTGTTGTAGCACCTCTTCTTTCGCTTCTTTATCTTCAGCGAATACTTTATTTAAACGTTTCCGTTCTATTTTTTCAAAATAAGGATCTACAATTTCATCACCATCAATATAATAAGAAGCTAATAAGAAATAATTTTCATCATCATCTTCTTTTTTCTGCTCTGCCTCTTTCATATCCGCACTCTCACGCTCTTCTATATGATAATCTTCTACTGCTTCAAGCTCAGATAATCCATCTACTTTTTCATATACTTTTTGAAGTTTCTTATCTCCTATTTCCACGCATTCTTCTTCTGTTTTACAAATTTCTTTTTCTTTCACACTCTTCATAGAACTATCGCACCCTGCTAGTAAACCGATTGCGACGATACCCCCTACTACCTTGCCATACAGTCTCTTCATATAATCCTCCATTATTCCATTCTACAAAAATATAATAATCATTTTTTAACGAATATGCGATAATTAATTATAAAAATGTAAGGAGGTTTCCTATGATTCGAGCAGTCTTATTTGACTTAGATGGAACACTATTAGATCGGCGCCAATCTCTAGAACAATTTATTCATGATCAATATAATCGCTTTCTCTCTCACTTAAGAAGTATAGAAAAATCAGAGTATTGTTCTCGGTTTCTTGCACTCGATAATAATGGCTATACATGGAAAGATAAAGTATATGCTACTCTCCTTTACGAATACAACATTACTACTTTAACGCCAGAGCAACTGCTGCACGACTACATTACTAACTTTCAACATCATTGTATTCCTTTCCAAAACATGCATGAATTACTTCAGCGTTTAACACAACAAAATATGAAAATCGGCATTATAACAAACGGCTTTACTGACTTTCAAATGAACAATCTTCGCGCACTAAACATACATACGTATACAAATACAATTCTCGTTTCTGAAGCGGAAGGAATTAAAAAACCACATCCTGAAATTTTCGAACGAGCCTTGCAAAAGCTAGACGTTAAGGCCTCAGAATGTCTTTACGTTGGAGATCATCCAGAAAACGATGTGCTTGGTTCTGAACGAGTAGGGATTCTTGGTGTGTGGAAGAGAGATTCATTTTGGGGTGACTTTGAGCATCCACGTGTAGTGAACGATTTGTTGGAGGTGCTTTCCTTTTTAGAAGTAAAGATGAAAACAATACGATAGTACATGGAATTTTATTAGTGATATAGTAAGGAATATCAACTTATCAACAAAAAATTATAAGAGGAGGCCGTTATTCAAAAACGCCTCCTCTTCCTTTATGATTCATATACTGTAAACTGTGGTTTACTCGGATGATCTTTCACTATCGCATCGTCTGGAAACTTTGAAACTTTTCGATATAGGGCTATGTCACCGATACAACCTGCTGTTAGTAGAACTCCTAAAAATGAGATGGATTGCACATTCGTAGCTAACCCAATTACAATTGGCAAAATTCCAGTTGGTAAAAACGGCAGCATTAACACTTTCTTCATTTGCTTTACTGTGATTGCCTGTTTAGAATGAGCATATGCAACACCCAATTTCCAATTGACGCCCCATTTTAATTCACTCCACGGCACACCTCCGATATAGCGAAACCCAATTAAATGTATCGCTTCATGAATACAAATGAGAACAAGCATTGCGATAATAAAAAGAAATGTAGTTGGTAACGTAAATTCCAATTGAACCCCGCCTGAAAGAAATGCATGCAAAAAACTAATTCCAAATGCCAAAACAAATATTATAAGAAATGCATAGATATTTAATTTAACCATTGAAATAGTAACAGTCGTTTCCTTTCCCTTATCCATCTTTCCCCTCCTAAAATGTAAATATATCTTTACAAAATTGTATAATATACCCAAAATAATATAAAGATATATTTACATTTGTTCTTACACAAAAAAAGAAACCGGCCACTTTACTTCGTAAAACAGCCGATTTCTTCTATATGTTTCATCGTACGCGCCAATACATCGTCGCGCATTATAAAGCTAAATTTTCTATCCGTTTTAATGTTGTCAGGAATTTCTGTTAATAAAACAGATCCTTTCGTTTCTTCGTAATGCGTATGTTCTTCTACCGCACTAATTGTTGCAAAATAAATGTTTTTAATGATTATTTTGTCTTTTCCAGATACTTTATATTGTCCTAAGTAAGTTAAATCAGAAACTATGCCGCCGGTTTCTTCATGAACCTCTCGAACTGCCGCTTCTTCCGGTGTTTCCCCTAGTTCTACTTTACCACCTGGAAATTCAAGACCGCGACGTAAATGATGCGTTAATAACCATTGATCCCCGTACCGGCATACAACCCAAACATGCTTTGGCTCAGGAGAAAATGGATAACGTTCAAACGATAATTGTACAGTGTTGTGGTAATAATCTTTAAATTTGTACATGCCAT
>Ga0209025_1003562_pt1 | contig 14591 bp, 10 predicted proteins | sample AraplaMF_Col_mLB_FD_184256 | JGI IMG/M metagenome (GOLD analysis project Ga0209025, IMG submission 184256) | Arabidopsis root microbial communities from the University of North Carolina, USA - plate scrape MF_Col_mLB (SPAdes) (version 2) | ecosystem: Host-associated > Plants > Roots > Endosphere... | reverse complement strand
TGCTCTGCGGCATCGTCTCGATGTCGGGCAACGACTACTACCTGCGCATCGCCTTCATGATGTGCGTCTACTACCTCTGCGCCGCCGGCATGAACGTGCTGGTGGGCTACGCGGGGCAGAAATCGCTGGGCCAGGCCGGGCTGTTCGCGGCCGGCGCCTACGGCGTGGCGCTGCTGACCTCGCGCACCGACATGGACCCGTGGCTCGCGCTCGCGCTGGCCGCCGTCATCTCGGGCCTGTGCGGCGTGCTGATCGCGCTGCCCTCGCTGCGCGTGAAGGGGCCGTACCTCGCCATGGTCACGCTGGCCTTCGGCATCGTGGTGGAGAAGCTCGTGGGCGAATGGACCGACGTGTTCGGCGGCGCGCAGGGCATCTACGGCATCCGCCCGCTCACCTGGAAGGGGGCGCCGCTGGACACCACGCAATGGGTCATCCTGGGCATCGTGCTGTGCGCGGCGCTGCACCTGCTGCTGCGCAACCTGCTCAACGGCCGCTTCGGCCGTGCGCTGCTGTCGCTGCAGGCGGACGAGATCGCTTCGTCTTCCGTGGGCGTGCGCGTGTACCGCGCCAAGGTCATGGCCTTCGTGGTCGCGGCCGTCACCTGCGGTATCGCGGGCGCGCTGGTGGCCCAGCAGAACCAGTACATCAACTCCGACTTCATCACCTTCCACCTGTCGATCTTCATCCTGCTGCTGGTGCTGTTCGGCGGCGCGGGCTCGATGTACGGGCCGCTGGTGGGTGCGGTGCTGCTCACGCTGACCGACGCGCTGCTCGCGCGCTGGCCCTCGGCGCAGCACTTCCTCTACGGCTTCCTGCTGCTGTTCGCGCTGTACGTGATGCCCGGCGGCGTGGTGGGCCTGTTCAACAAGTGGTTCATGAAGTCGCGCCATCGCGGCGAGGGCGCTGGCGGCAACGGCGTTCCGGGGCAGATCGGCCCCGGCGGCGAAGGCGAGCTGCTGGTGGTGCAGGGCGTGACCAAGTCGTACGGCGGCGTGAAGCCGGCGCAGGACGTGTCCTTCCGCCTGCAGCGCGGCCACATCCATGCGCTGATCGGGCCGAACGGCGCGGGCAAGAGCACCATGATTAACATGCTCACCGGCGTGATCGAACCCGACGCGGGCTCGATCCGCTTCCTGGGCCGCAACATCGTGGGCGAGCCGGCTCATGCCATCTGCTGCATGGGCATGGGCCGCACCTTCCAGAACCTGCGCCTGTTCGCGGATCTCTCGGTGCTCGACAACGTCATGCTCGGCCGCCACAGCCGCATGAGCAACGGCTTCCTGTCGTCGCTGGTGGCCTGGCCCACCGCGAACCGGCAGGAGAAGGCGACGCGCGAGCGCGCGCTGCAGCTGCTCGACCTGGTCGACCTCGGCCACCTCGCGCACTGGCCCGCCGGCAGCCTGCCCTATGGCCTGCAGCGCCGCGTGGAGCTGGCGCGCGCGCTGGCCACCGAGCCGCAGCTGCTGCTGCTCGACGAACCGGCCGCCGGCCTCAACCCGCAGGAGACCGCCGAGCTCGGCGAACTGCTGCTGCGCATCGGCAAGTGCGGCGTGTCGATCCTGATGGTGGAGCACCACATGGACCTGGTGATGTCGATCTCGGACCACGTCATCGTGCTCGACTACGGCATCAAGATCGCCGAGGGCAGGCCCGCCGAGGTGCAGGCCAACCCGCGCGTGGTCGAGGCCTACCTGGGCGTGGACGACGAAGAAGAAGCGGTATTGGCCACGGCCATGCCCGCCTGAGCAGAAAGACCGAAACCATCATGCTGAAAATCGAATCGGTGAAGGTCTCGTACGGCGCCATCGAGGCTGTCAAGGGCGTGAGCCTGGAAGTGCGCGCGGGCGAGGTCGTCACCATCATCGGCGCCAACGGCGCCGGCAAGAGCACGCTGCTCAAGAGCATCGTCGGCCTGGAGCCCGTGGCCGAGGGCCGCGTGCTGATCGACGGCAACGACTGCACGCACGTGCCCTCGCACAGGCGCGTGGGCCTGGGCGTGGCGCTGTCGCCCGAGGGCCGCGGCGTGTTCCCCGACCAGACGGTGCGCGAGAACCTGATGCTCGGCGCCTACTCGCGCCGCGGCGACAAGGCCTTCGTGGAGCGCGGCATCGAGCGCGAGTTCGCGCGCTTCCCGCGCCTGAAGGAGCGCCAGCACCAGCCCTCGGGCACGCTCTCGGGCGGCGAGCAGCAGATGCTGGCCATCGCCCGCGCGCTCATGAGCGAGCCGCGCCTGCTGCTTTTGGACGAGCCCTCGCTGGGCCTGGCGCCGCTCATCATCAAGGACATCTTCGATGCCATCCGCCAGCTGCGCAGCTCGGGCCTGACCATCCTTCTGGTCGAGCAGATGGCCAAGCAGGCGCTGGGCGTGGCCGACCGCGCCTACGTGCTCGAAACCGGCTGCATCACGCTCGAAGGCTCGGGCCGCGAGCTGCTCGACAACCCCAAGGTGAAGTCCGCGTACCTCGGCACGCACTGATTTCATCGCTCATTTCAAAGGACTGCCAATGACCACCACCAAGAAATTCGCCAGCCACGCCGACCTCGAGGAAAAGAAGGTCTCGTTCACCCGGCTCTCGGAGAACGCCTATGCCTACACCGCAGAGGGCGACCCGAACACCGGCATCTTCATCGGCGACGAGGCCGTGATGGTGGTCGACACCCAGGCCACGCCCGCGATGGCGCAGGACGTGATCCGCCGCATCCGCGAAGTGACGCCGCTGCCCATCAAGTACGTGCTGCTGAGCCACTACCACGCGGTGCGCGTGCTGGGCGCGTCGGCCTACTTCAAGGAGGGCGCCGAGCAGATCATCGCCAGCCGCGACACCTACGACCTGATCGTCGAGCGCGGCGAGCAGGACAAGGCCAGCGAGATCGGCCGCTTCCCGCGCCTGTTCCGCAATGTCGAGTCGGTGCCGCCGGGCCTGACCTGGCCCACCATGACCTTCGACGGCACCATGAGCGTGTGGCTGGGCAAGAAGCTCGAAGTCAAGATCGCGCAGGTGGGCCGCGGCCACACCAAGGGCGACACCATCGCCTACCTCGAAGACCAGAAGATCTGCTTCGCGGGCGACCTCGTCGAATACCAGAGCACCGCCTACGCCGGCGACTGCTACTTCCGCGACTGGCCCGCCACGCTCGACCGCCTCGCGGGCTTCGGCTTCGAGAAGCTGGTGCCCGGGCGCGGCGCCGCGCTGGAGAACGCCGCCGACGTGCGCAAGGCCATCGCCTCCACGCGCGCCTTCATCTCCGACGTGTACACGCTGGTCAACAACGGCGTGGCGCAGGGCAAGACGCTGAACGCGATCTACAAGGAAACCGTGGCGGCGCTGCGCCCCACGTACGGCCATTGGGTGATCTTCGACCACTGCATGCCGTTCGACGTGACGCGCGCCTACGACGAGGCCACCGGTCACGTCCACCCGCGCATCTGGACCGCCGAGCGCGACATCGAAATGTGGAACGAACTGGAAGGTTGACCACCCCAGGACTGTTGATCACCCCCAGCCTCGCCCACTTCGTGTGGCTCGGACACCCCCTCGCGGGGGCGCACCCTGCGGCCCGGCAGAGCCGGTTCCGCGGGAGCCTGCGAAGGGGCCTCGCTGCGCGGGCCGTGGCGTTGTGTTGTCTTTCGATGAACGATTGAAATGAACAAGTCTGCGCCGTCGTCATCTTCATCGACCTCTGCGGGCGCCACACCGGCCGCCGTGCAGGCCTGGCTGCTGCTGGGAATGCTCGTGTGGGGCGTGAACGTGTCGGCGGTGAAGGTGCTGACGGGCTTCTTCGAGGCGCTGCCGCTGGCGGCCTTGCGCATGGCGGTGGCGTGCGTGGCGCTGAGCGCGATCTTGCTCTGGCGGCGCGGCGGGGTGCCGGTGTTCGGCATGCGGCGTCTTGCGGCACTTGCCGGCTGCGGCTTCCTGATGGTGTATGCCAACCAGATCCTGTTCGCGCTGGGGTTGCAGCGTTCGACGGCCACCAACGGAGCGCTGATCATGGCGCTGAGTCCGCTGGTGTCGGCGCTGATGGCAGCGCTGGTGTTCCGCGAGGCGCTGACGGCGCGGCGCCTCTGCGGCGTGGCGCTGGGCTTCGCGGGCGTGGCGGCGGTCGTGCTGAGCCATCCGGGAGCAAGCCTGTCGCGCGCGGGGTTGGGCGATTTGCTGCTGGCGCTGTCGGTGGTGAGCTTCGCGGTCGGCGGCGTAGGCGTGCAGCGCCTGGCGCGGCAGATCGATCCGCTGTCGATGAGCTGGGGCATCTACGTCATGGGCACCGCGATGCTGGTGCTGCACACGCTGCTGGGGCCCTCGCCGCTGGGCGCGGCGCAGCTGTTCCCGGGTGCGTGGCCGTGGGTGCTGGTGCTGTTCTCGGGCGTGGCCGCCACCGCCGCCGGCAACCTGATCTGGAACCGCGCCATCTCCGTCATCGGCGTGGCGCGCACTGCTGTCTTTCTCTATTGGGTGCCGGTGTTCGGCGTCGCGGTCGCGGCGCTGCTGCTGGGCGAGGTGCTGACCTGGTGGCACCTGTTCGGCTTCGCCGCGGTGATGGGCGGCACGTGGCTGGGCACGCGGCCGGCAGCCGCCGCCGTGCCCAAGCCTGCACCCTGATTTCTTCCATCCATGTCCACCGACTCTCTTCCCCTGCTGTTCCAGCCCCTGCAACTGCGCGGCCTCACATTGGCCAACCGTGTCGTGATCTCGCCGATGTGCCAGCACGCCGCCGAGCGCGGCCATGCCACGCCGTGGCACATGGTGCACTTGGGCAAGTTCGCGCTCGGCGGCGCCGGGCTGATCCTCACCGAGAGCACAGCGGTCGATCCGCGCGGTCGCATCGGCACCGCCGACCTCGGCCTGTGGAACGACAGCCAGATCGCGCCGCTGAAGGCAGTGGTCGATTTCGTGCACGCGCAGGGCAGCGCCATCGGCGTGCAGCTCGCGCATGCAGGCCGCAAGGCGGGCAGCGAGCCGCTGTGGGAGGGGGGCGCCGCACTCGGCGATGCGCGCATGGCCGCCGACGAGGAGCCGTGGGAGCGCCTGGGCCCCAGCGCCATCGCGGCAGGGCCGGGTTGGTCGGTGCCGCGCGCGCTCGATGCCGATGGCATCGCGGCGGTGGTGCAGCGCTTCGTCGATGCGACGTTGCGCGCCGACAAGGCTGGCTTCGACGTGGTCGAGCTGCACTTCGGGCACGGCTACCTCGTCGCCAGCTTCCTTTCACCCAACGCCAACCATCGCGACGATGCCCTCGGCGGCAGCCGCGACAACCGCATGTGGCTCGCGCTGGAGATCGCGCAGCGCGTGCGTGCCGCGTGGCCGGCGGAGAAGCCGCTGTTCTGCCGCCTCTCGGCGGTCGACGGCACGCCCGATGGCTGGAACCTGGACGACTCGGTGGTGCTCGCGCGCGAGCTCAAGCGCTGCGGCGTCGACGTGATCGACTGTTCCTCGGGCGGCCTCACCGAGGAGACGCGCGCGCTGCCGGTGCCGCGCGGACTGGGCTTCCAGGTGCCGTTCTCCGCGCGCATCCGGCAGGAGGCGCAGGTGCCCACGCAGGCGGTCGGGATGATCGTCGACGCGCATCAGGCCGAGGCCGTGCTCGCCGCCGGGCAGGCCGATCTCGTCGCCCTGGGCCGCGAGGCCTTGCTCGACCCCTACTGGGCGCACCACGCGGCCGCGACGCTCGGTGCGGACCCCGGCTTCCAGCGCTGGCCGGTGCGCCACGGCGTGTGGCTGGCCAAGCGCGCGCCCGGCCTCGCGCGAGCGCGCGCCGAGGCGGAAGCCGCCTTGCAAATCAACGATAAGGAGACAAGCAGATGACCGAACCGACGCCCCTGCGCATGGGCCTGATCCGCAAGAAACCCGAATGGACCGACGAGGCCTTCCGCAGCCACTGGCGCGACAGGCACGGCCCGCTGGTGGCGCAGCTGCCCACGCTGCGCGGCTACCGGCAGAACCTCGTGCTCGACCGGCTGCAGCGCGGCATCGACTTCGCGCGTGGGCCGTGGGACTTCGACGGCTTCTCGCAGCTGGGCTTCGACGAGGCGAAGCAGGCCGACGCGGCCTTCAACCGCGGCGAGCTCGCCGCCGCCATCCGCGCCGACGAGGAACGCTTTCTGGGCGGCCTGCACATCGTGACCGTCGCGCAGACCGAGGTGATCGCGCCGCCGCCCAAGCCCGAGGGGCTGCTCAAGCGCATCTCGCTGCTGCGCCGGCCCGTCGAGCAGTCGGAAGAAGACTTCCGCCGCGAATGGAAGGTGCACGCCGACCACGTGCGCCGCATGCCTGGCGTGAGCGGCTACCGCCAGAACGTGGTGACCGCGCGCGAGTTCGTGAAGGGCACGCCCTGCGGCTACGCGGAGCTGCCGATCGACGGCATCGTCGAGCTGTGGTTCGAGAACCCCGGCACGCTCGATGCGGCCTTCGCATCGCCGCAAGGGCAGGTGACGATGGCGCATGCGCTCACCTTTCTTGCGGAGATCACGGCCTTCGTGGTGGAGGAGCACCGCGTGGTGTGAGGCCAATGAGGGCGGGCCGGGCATGGATGCGCTCGCCGCGCGGTGTCGCCGGCCATAACATCGGCGTTCGTCAAACCGGAGCGGCACACATGGGGCGCACTCGCATCTTCTTCCTGGGCATCGCCGTGGCCACGGCCGCATGCGCGGCGTCCGCCCAGACGCGCAAGCCGCTTCCGCCCGGCGTGGCGGGCGTGATGCGCATCGACGCCGGCACCGACTACGTGTTTCTCGACCGCCCCACCACCGTCGGCGGCGTCTGCAAGGGATGGAAGGCGGTATCGATACAGGCGCCGGGACCGGCGGGCTCGGGCACCACCAACCTCATGTGCTGGAAGGAATCGAACGGCCAGCTGCTGACGGCGACCGAGCAGAAGGTGACGCCGCAGGTCGCGCCGATGAGCCTGATCCGCTGAGGAGCAGCGGCGTTCACGCACGCCCCCCAAAAAAAAGCGCCCCTCGAGGGAGCGCTTAACGACGCACGGATGCGTCGTGAGGAGGAACCGGGATCCACGGAACCTCCACATTGACTCTGCGCAGCGCCCGCCCATGCGGGACATTGCAAGGCAAGTGCGTGAGCGCCTGCCTACATCGGCACCCCGGGGCCGGCAGCGGGCGAGCGGGTGGCCCGCTCAGCCCAGCAGGCCGTGCAGGATGTTGGTGACCGGGTTCACCACGTGGCTCACCGTCTGCTCGACCTGGCTGGTGATCGGCGCGACGACTTCGCCCACGCCGGAAGCCACTGCACCGGCCGCGCCTTCGGCCACGTGGGCCACTGTCTCGGCCACCGGCGCCACGGTGCCGGAAGTGCCGGCCAGGATGTCGGTCGCCGGCGCCGCCGCGCTGGAGGCCGCATGTGCCGCCGGAGCAGCCGCTTCGCTGGTCGCCGACTGCAGCACGTTGGCCACCGGGCCGTCGTCGCCGCCGAGCGAGCCGAGCAGGCGGCCGACCAGGCCGTCTGCGCCCAGCACGCTGCCGACCAGGCCTTCGTCGCCGAGCAGGTTGTTCACGATGCCGTCTTCGCCGAGCACGCCACCCAGCAGGCCGCCGGTGCCGCCGCCGCCGGTCACTCCGCCGAGCAGGCCGCCGACGAGGCCGTCTTCACCGAGGAGACCACCGACCAGGCCGCCGGCATCGCCGTTGGTGACGCCGCCGAGCAGGCCGCCGACGAGGCCGTCTTCACCGAGGAGACCACCGACCAAGCCACCGGCATCGCCGTTGGTGACGCCGCCGAGCAGGCCGCCGACGAGGCCGTCTTCACCGAGGAGGCCACCGACCAGGCCACCGGCATCGCCGTTGGTGACGCCGCCGAGCAGGCCGCCGACGAGACCGTCTTCGCTGAGCACGCCGCCCAGCAGGCCGCCGTCGCCCAGCACGCCGCCGAGGAGGCCGCCATCGCCACCGAGTACGCCGCCCAGCAGGCCGTCGTCGCCCAGCACGCCGCCGAGGAGGCCGCCGTCGCTACCGAGCACGCCGCCCAGCAGGCCGCCATCACCCAGCACGCCGCCGAGCAGGCCACCATCGCCACCGAGCAGACCGCCCAGCGGGCCATCGGCACCGAGGAGGCCGTCGTCGCCAAGAACCCCGCCCAGCAGGCCGTCTCCACCGAGGAGGCCGCCGATCAGGCCGTTGTCGCCCAGCACGCCGCTGAGCAGGCCGTCTTCGCCGCCGAGCAAGCCGCCGAGGGGTGTTGTGCCAAGCAGTCCTCCGGCCACGCCGTCGGGACCGAGCAGGCTGTCGACCAGCCCGTCGCCGCCCAGCAAGCCGCCGGTGAGGCCCTCGCTGCCGAGCAGGCCGGCGAGCGAGCCGTCGCCGCCGAGTACGCCTCCGAGCAGGCCGTCGTCGCCGCTCAGCAGGCCACCCAGAAGGCCGTCGTCACCCAGCACGCCGCCGAGCAGGCCGCCATCGCCACCGAGTACGCCGCCCAACAGGCCGTCGTCACCCAGCACGCCGCCGAGCAGGCCGCCATCGCCGCCGAGTACGCCGCCCAGCAGGCCGTCGTCACCCAGCACGCCGCCGAGGAGGCCGCCATCGCCACCGAGCACGCCGCCCAGCAGGCCGTCGTCGCCCAGCACGCCACCGAGCAGGCCGCCATCGCCACCGAGTACGCCGCCCAGCAGGCCGTCGTCGCCCAGCACGCCGCCGAGGAGGCCGCCATCGCCGCCGAGTACGCCGCCCAGCAGCCCGCCAAGCAAGCCGCCATCGCCAAGCAGCTGCCCGACCAATCCGTCTTCGCCGAGCACGCTGCCCACGAGGCTGCCTTCGCCGAGCAGGCCGTCGAGCACCTGGCTGACCACGCCTTCGTCGCCGACGATCTGGTCGACGAGGCCGTCGATGCCCAGGCCGGTGGTTACGCCGCCGAGCAGTCCGTCGCCACCGAGCACGTTGTCGAGGATGTTGCCGAGCGCGTCGGTCAGGTAGTCGACCTGGCCGTTCAGCGAGCCGATGAGCGCGCCGGTGAGGCCGGCGCCCAGCAGGCCGTCGACCACGGGTGTGAGCACGCCGCCGAGGTCGGCGGTGATGCCGTCGACAGTGTCGTCCAGCGGGTCGAAGGCGTTCGGATCGTCGGGCCTGAATTCGTTGCCCGCGATGGGCGAGAGCACGTCGTCCACGAGGTCGGTGAGGCCGTCGACCGTGGGCATCAGCGACGAGAGCGTGGGCGCGGAGCTCGTGACCGCGGCACTGCGCGCGGCGGCGGCCGTACCGCCGCCTCCGCCGAGGCCGAGCAGGTTGTCGAGGGCTCCGACAAGATGGTCGGCGGCGCCGTCGCCTGGGTCGAGCAGGTGGTCGGCGTCCGCGTCGGCGTCGGCGTCGGCATCCGAGTCGGCGTCCGCATCGGAGTCCGCGTCCGAATCGGCATCGGCGTCCGAATCGGCGTCAGCGTCGGCATCCGCATCCGAGTCGCCGTCCGCATCCGCGTCGGCATCGGCGTCCGCGTCTGCATCCGCATCGCTTTCGCCGATGCCCGGAACGAAGAAGGGGACCGCGCCGTCGCTGCCCCCGCCGCCGCCCAGTGCCGCCGCGAGCCCGGCGGCGCCCAGCGCGCCGAGCGCGAATTCGCCCAGCCCGATGCCGCTGCCGGCAGCGGTCTTCTTGCTCACCGCGAGCGCGGCGGCTTCGGCGTCGCTGTCGGGCGCGGTCACTTCCAGGTCGCCGGAGGCCACGTCCACGTTCACCTGCTCCAGGCCGCTCGCGAGCTTGGTCGAGCTGATGGTGGCGTCCGTGCCGCCCGTGAACACGCCGGCCAGGGGTGCCTTGTTGGTGGCCGATCCGGGAAATAGAACGTTGGCATGGCCGTCCTGCGGAACGATCACGCGGTCGCCGGCCATCAGCGTCTGGTTGCCGGACACCGGAATCGCCACGCCGTCGCGCATGACGACCGTGCCGGGCGTCGCATTCGACAGTGACCCGATGCCGGCCGGCGCCGCAGCCGGTGTTGCCGAGGCGGCGGTGGCCGCCCCCATGGGAGCGACCGGCCGGACCGTCGCCTGCGCGAGGATCACCGGCGTGGCGGCACTGCTGTCGGCGCCTCCGGCGATCGAAGAAATCGTTGTGTTGGCATCCGCCATGGCAGCCTCCTCGGTAGTGGGAGTGGCTGACGGGGCAACTTGTGTGCCGCTTTTTTGCGCAGGCGCCGGCGTGGGGCAAGGTGCGCGCAAACTGTTGATTTACATGGAGATTTTTGCCGGAGCCACGTCGCGATGAAAGCGCCGGGCGGACGCACTTCGGCACTTGTTACGTAGCGCTGTTACCTTGTCAGTACGTAACGAAGGCCGGGGCGCAAGCAGCCGCCGGGCCGCGGATCAGGCCGCGGGCCGCAGCCGCGGCGACACCGGGATGTCGCGGGAGAAGTCGCGGCGCGGTGCCGAGGGCAGTGCGTCGCGCGTTACGTCGCAGGGCAGCACGAACTGGCTGATGAGCGTGCCCAGGTTGCGGGCCTGGTCGCGCAGGCTTTCCGATACGGCGGCCGATTCCTCGACCATGGCCGCGTTCTTCTGCGTCATTTCGTCCAGCCGGGCGACGGCGGCGTCGATCTGGGCGATGTCCTGCACCTGCGACTGCGTCGCCATCGTGATGGCGCCGACCGTGTCGGCGACCTGGCCGATGGAAGCGACGATGCGCCCCATCGTGCGGCCAGCGTCGTCGGCGAGCGCGGTGCCCGACTCGATGCGCTGCACCGAGTTCTCGATCAGGCCCTTGATCTCGCGGGCAGCCGCGGCCGATCGCGTGGCCAGCTGCCGCACCTCAGACGCGACCACCGCGAAGCCGCGTCCCGCGTCGCCGGCCCGCGCAGCCTCGACCGCGGCATTGAGCGCCAGGATGTTCGTCTGGAAGGCGATGGCGTCGATCACGCCGGTTATGTCGGCCACCCTGTGCGATTCGCGCCGGATGTCCTGCATGGTGCTCACCACCTGGGACACCGCCTCGCCGCCCTGCGCTGCGACCGTGGCGGCGGCCCCGGCCATGCGTTCGGCCTCGCCGGCGGCCGTGCTCGATTGCTGCGCGTTGTGCATGACCTGCCCGAGCGCCGCCGCCGTCTGCTGCAGGCTGGCCGCGGCGCCTTCGGTGCGTGCCGAGAGTTCCGAGTTGCCGTGCGCGATCTCGGCGGCCGCCGTGCGCACGTTCTGCACCGACTCGCGCACGCGCTGCACCAGCTCGCGCAGTGCGCCCTGCATGGCGCCCAGCGCCTGCAGCATCTGGCCCGCCTCGTCGCGGGAGTGGCCCTCGATGTCCTGGCGCAGGTCGAGGGTGGCCACGCGTCCGGCTGTGTCGCTCGCGAGCCTGATCGGCCTGCCAATGCTGCGCATCAGCCCCAGCGCCAGCACACCGCCCAGCAGCAGCGCGGCCACGCTGAACAGCACCAGCGCAATGCGCGCGGAGGCGCTCAGCTCGGCGACGTGCTCGCCTGCCACGTCGATGGCCAGCCGCTGCGATTGCGCGAGCCTGGAAACGGCGGCCAGCAGCGCGGCCGAACTGGGCTGGAAGCGCTGCGCGTACACGTTGCGGATGCGCTCGGTGAGGCCCGAGTCGCGCGCGGCGATCAGTTCCTTGACGGCGCCCGCGAAGTCCCTGGCGGCGGCGTCGGCCTGCGCGAGCAATGCGCGGTCGGCCTCGTCGTGCAGTCGCTGGTCGAGCTGTTTGATCAGTTCGTCGTAACTGGCGGCGGTTGCGCGGATGTCCGCCGCAAGAATCTCGCCGACCTCGGGTTCGGAGCTCAGCGCCATCGCCTTGTAGCGCTCGGCATTGATCGCCTGCAGGCGGTAGGCGTCGGCCACGATGCGCTCCGACACGCCGCGCTGCTGGATGGCTTCGCGCGTGGCCTCGTCGACCTTGGCGAGCGAACGAATGCCGATGCCGGAGCCCGCGAGGGTCAGCAGCAGGACGGCCGAGAAGGTGAACAGGAGGCGGCGACCGAGGATGTTGCGGGAGCCGGAGGAGGGGAGGAGAAGGTGGGCGTCTGATGTCACGCGCGGATTAGACCGAGGGCGTGTGACTGGTCGTTGACCCGGACCCGCGTGTGGGCGGGGCTTGCGCCGGGCCTGCCTGGGGTCTTGAAAAGCCGTTGCGATTCAACGACTTGGCGATCTGGTGGTGCCTTCGACAGGAATCGAACCTGTATCTGAGTCTTAGGAGGACCCCGTTCTATCCATTGAACTACGAAGACCGGATGGGGATGCACGAAGCGGCGAGCTGCGGTGCGCCCGCGATTTTATAGGGTTCGCGATGACAGCCCCGGCCGGGGCCGCGCCCGGCCCCTCGCGCATCGCCAGCGCGGGCTTACCCCGATACGAAATCTGCAAAAAGTTGACCGCGATCAAGCCGCCTCGAATCGCTGGCGCGCACCATCGTGCCCGTTCGCATCTCTGCTCAGATTCAAGAACAAAAAAGAGCGAAATCACTACACAGGAGACAACCTGATGAAGAAGATCGCCTTGAATGTTCTGAGCCGCGCGACTGCCGTTCTTGCCACGACAACCGCCGCGATGGCGCTGGCGACCGGTGCCGCGCCTGCCTTCGCATGGGAACCCACCAAGCCGGTGGAGTTCGTGATTCCCGCCGGCACCGGCGGGGGCGCCGACCAGATGGGGCGGCTGCTGCAGGGCATCGTCATCAAATACAAGCTGATGAAGGAGCCGCTGATCGTCGTCAACAAGTCCGGCGGCGCGGGCGCCGAGGGCTTCCTGGCGGTGAAGGAGGCAAAGGGCGATCCGCACAAGATCGTCATCTCGCTGTCGAACCTGTTCACCACGCCGATGGCCACGGGCGTGCCCTTCAACTGGAAGGACATGACGCCGGTCGCGATGCTGGCGCTCGACCAGTTCGTGCTGTGGACCAACGCCTCCGAGCCCTACAAGAGCGCGGGCGAGTACGTCGCGGCGGTGAAGACCGCGGGGCCGAACAAGTTCAAGATGGCCGGCACCGGCTCGAAGCAGGAAGACCAGATCATCACGGTCGCGCTCGAGAAGGCCACTGGCACCAAATTCATCTACGTGCCGTTCAAGGGCGGCGGCGAGGTGGCGGTGCAGCTGGTGGGCGGGCACGTGCAGTCGACGGTGAACAACCCGATCGAGGCGGTGGCGCAATGGCGCGCGGGCAAGCTGCGCGCGCTGTGCGTGTTCGACGACGAGCGCATGCCCTTCAAGGCCAAGGTCACCGACACACAGTCGTGGAACGACATCCCCACCTGCAAGGAAGCGGGCGTGCCGACCAGGTACACGATGCTGCGCGGCATCTTCATGCCGCCGGGCGTCACCCCCGACCAGCTCGCCTTCTACAAGGACCTGCTGACCAAGGTGGCGGCCACGCCGGAGTGGAAGGAGTACATGGAGAAGGGCGCCTTCAACCCGACCTTCATGACCGGCGACGCCTTCGCGAAGTGGCTCGCCGAGGCCGAGACCACGCACCGCACGCTGATGTCCGACGCGGGCTTCCTCGCGAGCAACAAGTAGGCGGGCAGACCGCCGACGACCGACTGCCGCGCCCCGCGGCAGCGGGCGCGTGCGCCGCGGGCGCACGCCGCATTCCTTCTTTTTTCAAACAACCACGATGGGGGCTCCATGGAGCACGACGAATCATCCGGGGGCCCGGCGCGCACGGGCATCTCCACCCACCTCGTAGAAGCGGCGGTGGCCGTGGCGCTGCTGGTCATCGGCCTGGTGGTGGTCTTCGAGGCGCGCAAGCTCGGCGCCGGCTGGACCACCGACGGCCCCGGCGCGGGCTACTTCCCGTTCTTCATCGGCGTGATCATCACGATTTCGGGCGCCGGCATCCTCTACCAGTCGCTGCTTGGCAAGAACCGCAACACCGCGGTCTTCGTCGACTCGGTGCAGCTCAGGCGCGTGCTGTCGGTGCTCGTGCCCGCCACGGTCTACGTGCTGGCGATTTCCTTCCTCGGCATCTACGTGGCGTCGGCGATCTACATCGCGCTCTTCATGATGGTGCTGGGCAAGTACGCGTGGTTCAAGAGCGTGTTCGCCGCGCTGGCCGTGAACGCGCTCTTCTTCTGCATGTTCGAGGTCTGGTTCAAGGTGCCGCTGTTCAAGGGCGCGCTCGATCCGCTTCGATTCCTCGGCTACTGAACCCGAACCAAGGAGCACAAGCGAAATGGAAGAAATCAGTGCCCTGATGCAGGGCTTCTACGTGATCCTCTCGCCGATGAACATCGGCCTGATGTTCCTCGGCATCATCCTCGGCGTGCTGATCGGCGTGCTGCCGGGGCTCGGCGGCGCCAATGGCGTGGCGATCCTGCTGCCGCTCACCTTCACGATGTCGCCGACCTCGGCCATCATCATGCTGTCGTGCATCTACTGGGGAGCGCTCTTCGGCGGGGCCATCACCTCGATCCTGTTCAACATACCGGGCGAGCCATGGTCGGTGGCCACCACCTTCGACGGCTACCCGATGGCGCAGAACGGGCAGGCGGGCGCGGCGCTCACCACCGCGTTCACGTCCTCCTTCGTGGGCGCGTTCCTCGCGGTGGTGATGATCACCTTCCTCGCGCCGCTGGTCGCGAAGTTCGCGCTCAAGTTCGGCTCGCCCGAGTTCTTCGCGGTGTACCTGCTGACCTTCTGCAGCTTCGTCGGCATGGGCAAGG
>Ga0209025_1003556_pt1 | contig 14615 bp, 15 predicted proteins | sample AraplaMF_Col_mLB_FD_184256 | JGI IMG/M metagenome (GOLD analysis project Ga0209025, IMG submission 184256) | Arabidopsis root microbial communities from the University of North Carolina, USA - plate scrape MF_Col_mLB (SPAdes) (version 2) | ecosystem: Host-associated > Plants > Roots > Endosphere... | reverse complement strand
CGGATCGATGCACAGGACCTCGCCTTTCGTCTGGTCGCTCCAGTCGAAAACGACGGCCAGATCGAGCTCGTCGCGCTCCAGGGCGGCAATGTTGCGGACCGTATAGTCGCAGGAAACGGTAACCTCGACGGCCGGGTGGCGTACGGCGAAAGCCGCAAGTGCCGCCGGCAGCACCGTCTGGCTGTATTCCTCGGGAATTCCGATCCGCACCGGCCCCTCCAGCGGTCTGCTGCGGATCGTCGCGGCGGCCTCGCTCAGGAGGTCGATGATCCTGCGGGCATAAGGCACGAGCTGTATGCCCTGGCGCGTCAAGAGCACGCCGCGAGCGCCGCGCTCGAAGAGGGTTTCGCCGATCGTCTCCTCGAGCCTCTTTATCTGCGCGCTGACGGCCGACTGCGTCCGCCCGATGCGCTGGGCTGCCGCGGAGAAATTGGACGTCTCGGCGACCACCAGAAAAGTTCTCAATAGGTCGCTTTCGATTGGTTCGCGCATGAATAGCCATAGAAAAAATCGATGACAGCTATCTCAACTATTCGTTTGTCCAATGTCAACTTCTGACCCAGAAAGGAACGGCGTTCGACTTCCTTCTTTGAGACCATCCGTGTGACCATTGAAAATCCGACCAGACACCTCGCAGGCAGCGAGCACGGGAAGGGCGTGCTTCTCATCATTGCCGCGACGCTTGCCTGGAGCGCGAGCGGTGTTTATTCGCGGCTCCTGACGACCGACGTATGGACGGCGATCGCCTGGCGGTCGTTGTTCGGTGGACTGTTCCTGCTGATCCCCTGTCTTTTCCTCGAAGGGGGTATTTCACGGCGGCAATGGCGTTCCGTCTTCCATCCGTCCGGTCTTGCCATGATCGCATGCCAGACTTTCAGTCAGGGATGTTTCATCGGGGCGCTTTACATGACCACCGTCGCCAATGTGACGATGATCTATGCGACGACGCCCTTCATCGCAGCCCTCTTCGGCTGGCTCATCCTCAAGGAGAGGGTTGCCAGACGCACGCTGATTGCTGGCGGCGTCTCGCTGATTGGTGTTGCGGTCATCGTCGCCTCGTCGATCGGCGGCGGCACGGGCTGGGGCGATCTGCTGGCGCTCGGCATGACTGCGTCCTTCGCGCTCGTCATCATCATCCCGCGCATCGATCCCGACGTGCCGAGCCTGCCGCCGACCGTCGTCTCCGCTTTCCTGACCCTCGTCATCTTTGCGCCGTTTAGTTCCGTCGGCTCGCTCGATCTGCGCAACTGGATCGTTCTTGCCGCTTTTGGCGCGACCAATTTCTCTCTCGCGCTGGTTCTCTTCCTTGCCGGGGCGAAGCGGATGTCGCCGGCTGAAGCGGCGCTGATCGGCACGATGGAAATCGTGATCACGCCCTTCTGGGTCTGGCTTTTGTTTTCCGAACAACCGCCGCTCGCCACCTGTTTCGGCGGCGCGATCATTCTTGGTGCCGTGTTCTGGCATACGACCATCGACGTCAATCGCAACCGGCGGCCGCATTGCGCCTAGAAATCAGATATCGGCTAAGAGCCGCCCTGTGTGGCAGGATTGGGATAGAGGGCAGCCGGAATTCGTCGACAAAGATGGCTCTGTCATAGCTCGCGATGGTCGATCAACTTCGTTGCAGTTTCATCGCCGAACGACCAACGATCCAGTATTTCACACGGGCTAACTCGGTCGATGGGTTCCCCGGCGAGAGTGAAAAGTTCGTGCCAGCAAAAACCCATGGCGCCAATGCGTAATGTTGGCAGGACTACTGACCAAGGTTTTGGGCGGCATCGTGTGTCGCCTGGAACTCACGCCCTGTTTGTGGGGATTGGATGTAAGGCGGAATTGCCGCCGGCAACCGCAGCTGTTGACAGCTTGCGGTCAAACGTCGCCAATTGGCCTCCATGCGCTTTGGCCATCGCAAGTAGATAGGTGTCAGTGACCTGTCCAGCGGTTAGAATTTTCGTGGTATCGATATCACCTGATCCAACCAGGCTCACATCATCGGGCCAAAAATGATGACCAGGGAGCGACCGGAGTTTCTTGACAATTTCCATCACAGGGGACGGAGTACCTGGAGAATTGGGATACTTTGGATTGCCGACAATCCGGACGACACCATTTTCGGTGATGGGGCAGGTCGCCCACGCGAAATGACCAATTGCTGAGAACCATTCGTGCGCATCGTCATGGGCTACATGGCCCGGATCAATCAAGGCAATCAGAACATTGACGTCCAATAGAAAAATCACGGCAATTCGTCACGCAAGGCATTAACGACTTCCAGGGTCACTGGAGGCGCATCCGGCCGAGGTGACAGGAGAGGAATTCCATTGCGCTCACCGCCACTGGCGGGTCGGCGCAGCGACCGTCTCGCCAGTTCGGAAATGACTTCTCCGACGCTTCGGCGCTGCTGTGCTGCCATCGCCTTTGCCGCGATCAGGATGTCGTCGTCAATTGCGAGGGTGGTTCTCATATTCGCCTCATCACGCATCACGCATCACTCATCACGCATCATATAGCGCAGTGAGCCGGTTTTCTCAAGGAACCTTAATCAGCTTGGCCGCGTCGTTCGCCTCGGCAGATCTCATGCACCAGCGTGGTGGTTCCAGTCACAGCGATCGCCGGACCGCGACCCGGGTTGTCGACAGGCGTTGGCGACTTCGCCTCAATCTTGATGAGCCTCATCATAAAGTTGTTGCGCGGCAAGGACCGCGTCCATGTTTTTTTCCGCCCAGTGAGCGAGCGCCGAAATCGTCTGCGTAAGCGTGCGCCCCAATGGGGTCAGGGCGTACTCGACAGTCACCGGCACCGTCGGAAATATCGTCCGGGACACCAGCCCATCACGTTCCAGTTTCTTGAGCGTTTGCGAAAGCACCTTTTGCGAGATGCCCTTGATGTCCCGGCGAATATGATTGAAGCGCACTGGGCCACCATCCAGCCGATCGAGGATCAGCACGGCCCATTTGTCTGCCAGCCGGTCGAGCACCAGCCGTGTGGGACAACGATCTTCGTAGACGTCATATGCATGCTGCATCGCTGTCATGTCTGCCTTGTTCCATTGTGCTCGGTTTCCGAAAGGAAACTATGTGACAGGAAAGTGCTCTCTTTCCCGATTTCAATTTATCTATATCTATCAGATCGAAAGATAGTTTCCAACAGATACCAAGGTGATCGATATGGGCAACAAGATTCTAGTTCTCGGTGCGACGGGCACCGTGGGGCGCCATGTGGTGGAGGGCCTCTTGGCGAAGGGCGAGGTTGTCAAGGCCGCCTCTCGCGCTGGCAAGCCGGTCGCAGGCGCCGAAGGCGTGGTGTTCAACTACGGCAAGCCCGAAACCTTCGACGCGGCTTTCAACGGTGTCGACCGCGCCTATGTGCTCCTCCCCTCTGGATATGTTGATTCCAAGGGCCTGTTGGGGCCTGTCATCGAAACTGCGGCCGCCCGCAAGGTGAAGGTCGTTCTTCAGAGCGTCTTCGGCGTTGATGCCGACGACGCCATTCCATACCGGCAGGTTGAGATTGCGCTGGAAAAGTCCGGCACCCCCTATGTGATTTTGCGCCCGAATTGGTTTGCCGACAATTTCCATACGTTCTGGAAGGCGGGCATAGACCATGGACAGATCGCTCTGCCCGCCGGCGAAGGAAAGTCAAGCTTCATCGACGCCCGCGACATCGCGGCGAGCGCTGTTTCGGCCCTGACCTCGTCAGCCTTTGATGGCAAGGCGTTCAACCTGACGGGGCCTGAAGCGCTGTCTTACGCAGATGCCGCTGCAATTCTTTCTAACGTCATCGGCAAGCCGGTTACATATAAGGCCGTTGGCGACGACACCTTTGTCGGCATCCTGACCGGCGCCGGTGTGCCCACCGACTACGCGGGATTCCTCGCCACCATCTTTTATCCGGTCCGTGAAGGCTGGACCGCCGTCGTTACCGGCGATGTAAAAACCCTGACCGGCAAGTCGCCGCGTTCGCTGCAAGCCTATGCGGCGGACAACGCCGCAGCCCTGAAATCGTAAACGGCAACGAGGCTGCCGACGGTGCCATCCGCCGTCGGCTTCTCGCAAACCCAAAGGACGCGTAGAGCTAGACTAACGTCGAGCTTTTCAGGTCGCGCCGTCTACTCCGGAGTTGTGGCAGCCGGAGGTTTGCTGGCCCTGTCGCGGCCGTGGCCGAAAATTCGACGCTTGACGGCCTCCCTGACGGTTTGGACGAGGATATACAAAAGCGGGATAACCAGGAGGCCGACGATAGTGCCAACGAGCAGTCCTCCGAGGACTGTCGTGCCGATTGCCTGCCGGCTGGCTGCGCCCGCGCCCGTCGCAACGACCAAAGGCACAACGCCAAGCACCGACGCCATCGCAGTCATCAGGACGGGTCTAAAGCGCTGTGCCGTTCCCGCGGTGGCTGCCTCCATGATGCCGAGACCTCCTTCCCGGCGTTCCTTGGCAAACTCCACGATGAGGATCGCATTTTTCGCCGCAAGCCCGATAAGCAGCAACAGGCCGATTTGCGCGTAGATATTGAGATCGATGCCGCCAATCACAAGACCGCCCAACGCTCCGACAACAGCCACCGTCACCGACAGCATCACCGCCACCGGCACACTCCAGCTTTCATATTGAGCAACCAGGAAAAGGTAGGTGAACACGATCCCCATGATGAGGATGATTGCCGTCTGATTGCCTGCCTGCCGCTCCTGCAACGCCAAGCCGGTCCACTCGTAGCCGAAGCCGGGGGGGAGTTTTTCCGCCGCGAGCGTTTCCATGGTCTCCAGCGCATCGCCGGTGCTGGATCCGGCTGCAGCCTGGCCGTTGATCGCAGCCGACGGGAAGAGATTGTAACGGTTGATCGAGTTCGGACCGTAGACGGTCGAAATGGAAAGCAGTCCTTGCATCGGAACGAGATTGCCGGACTGCCCGCGTACCCGCAATCGCTGAATATCTTCAATTCGTGTTCGGAAACTGGGCTCGTCTTGAATGCGGACCTGATACACGCGCGAGAAGATGTTGAAGTCGTCGACATAGGACGATCCGAGGTGGGATTGAAGCGTGCTGAAAATGGTTGCCGGAGAAACGCCGAACAGTTCGGCGCGTTTCCTGTCTATGTCGAGATAGATTTGGGGCGTATCCGCGGAAAAAGTGCTGAACACGCTGGTCGTCTTCCCCGTCTGGTTTGCCGCGATGATCAGGCCGCGCATCACTTCGGCCAGTTCCTCCTGACTTTGGCCGGCGCGCGCCTGAAGACGGAAATCAAATCCCCCCGTCGTGCCGAGGCCAGGTATCGCCGGTGGATTGAACGGTACAACCGAGGCCGTTGAAATCGTTGCGAATTCCGCGCGCAACCGGTTGATGAGTGCAAAGACGCTTTGATCGCTCCCACGCTCGTTCCAGGGACGCAGCGCGGAAATGACCATTCCGGAGTTCGAGCCACCACCACCCACCATGCTCGAGCCAGCGATGCCGATAGTATTCGCAACGCCGGGGGTTCGCTGAAGCACGGAGCTGACCGTTGCAATTGTCTGCTGCGTTCTTTCCAGGGACGCCCCGCTTGGCAATTGCACGTTCATGAAGAGATAACCCTGGTCTTCGGCAGGTACGAATCCGGTCGGCAGGACGCGATAGAGGCCGTAAATCCCGCCGAAAACAGCGACGAGGATCAAGGCAGCCAGAACCAGCTTGCGGGAAAAGATGTCCAGCAAATGCAGGTAAAAACGTCGTGACGCGTCCAGCCCTCGGTTCACCTTGCTGAAAAATAGTGACGGGCTTTGCTGTGCTGGCCGCAGCATGAGAACGCACAAGGCTGGACTGAGCGTCAACGCATTGATCGTCGAGAACGTGATCGTCACCAGAATCGTAACGGCAAATTGACGGTAGAGCTCACCGGTTATGCCAGCAAGAAAGGCCACCGGAATGAAAAGGGCAGCCAAGACCAGCGTGGTGGCAACGATCGGACCGGTTACCTCGCTCATCGTGCGCAACGTGGCTTCGCGCACCCCAACGCGGGCCTCGCTCATCACCCGCTGGACGTTTTCCACGACGATGATGGCATCGTCCACCACGAGACTGATGGCGAGTATCATCGCAAACAGGGTGATTGTGTTGGCCGAATATCCCATCAGGTAGAGCACGGCGAAACCGCCCACCAGCGAAACGGGGATGGTCAATGTGGGGATGACCGTCGCGCGCCAGTCTTGCAGGAAGATAAAGACGACGGCGACGACGAGAGCAAAGGTGATCGCCAGCGTGACGAGAATTTCTTGGATGGTCTGTCGAACAAAAGCCGTCGTGTCGAAAACCACGGTGTATGCAACGTCGTCGGGAAACTGCTTCGACAGTCTCTCCAATTCGCTAAGGACGGCGGTGGACACGGCAAGCGCATTGGCATCTGACGATTGATAGACGACCACCGTCGCGCTGGGCTGCCCGTTCAGGGTGGAGGCGGTGTCATAGGATTGTGCGCCGAGTTCCACCCGGGCAACGTCGCGGATACGCACGACTGCACCGTCCCGGTTGGTCCGAATGATGATGTTGCCGAACTCGGTCTCGCTTGCCAGCCGTCCGCGGGCCGTAACGGTCAACTGCATTTGCTGGCCTGTTACCGACGGCGGTGATCCGAGTTGGCCGGCGGACGCCTGAGCGTTCTGAGCCTGAATGGCTGCAGTCAGATCAGCCGCCGTTACTGAAAGCGCCTGCATGCGGTCAGGGTTCATCCATACCCGCATGCTATAGGCGGGGCCGAAAACGCTCGCTTCTCCGACGCCGGGGAGCCGCGCGATCGCGTCGCGGATGTTTATCGTCGCGTAGTTGCTGATGAAAACTTCGTCTTTCGTCCCCTTTGGCGAATAGATCGCAAAACCGAGAAGCATGCTCGACGAACGGCTTCTCACCGACACACCGGTCTGGGTCACCGCAGCGGGAAGTCGCGGCGTTGCCATGGCCACGCGGTTCTGCACGTTGACCTGGGCGATTGCGGGATCTGTCCCCGCCGCAAAGGTCACCGTCAGGCTGTACGTGCCATTGTTGGTGCTGGACGACGACATGTAGAGCATGTCTTCGACGCCGTTCACCTGATCCTCGATAGGTGCTCCCACGCTGTCCGTCATGACGCTGGCACTGGCACCGGGGTAGCTCGCAGTTACCTGAACCTCCGGCGGTGTGATCTGAGGGAATTGCGCGACTGGTATCAGGAGGAGGGCGACCGTGCCCGCTATCATCATGACGATCGCAATAACCATCGCAAACCGTGGTCGGGCGACGAAGGGGGCCGATATATTCATTGCTGCGTTCCAGCCTGGGGCGTGAGGGAGGAAGGTGAGGTGATGCTGCCTTCGGCCGCGGCCACTTGCGTGACATTAACGGCCACACCTTCAGAAACGTTCTGCAGTCCCTCCACGATCAGGCTCTCGCCGCCTTTAAGTCCTTCGTCCACGACCCAGTTTTCGTCTGCCTGCTTTGAGACCTTTATCCGCTGCAGCACAACGCGCTTCTCCTGATCGACAAGCAGGACGAATTTGCCCTCGCGGTCTTGCTGGACAGCACCCAACGGGACGACGGGGCGCATTTTCCTTTCTGCCTCCGATATGATCACCGTGACGAACTGGCCCGGAATGAGCAGGCTCTCTGGATTGCTGAACAGTGCTCGAATGGCCAGCGTGCCCGTTGTCTCGTCGATTTCGTTCCCGAAAAACTCGATCTTGCCCGTCTCGCTGTATTGCTGGCCGTTGGAAAGACGCAAGGTAGGCTCAAACTTCCTTGCAAGATCGTCTTTGCTTGCGCCACCCGCGGCCGCTCGCAGGTCAAGGATCGACCGGTCGCTGACGGAGAAGACGACCCGGATCGGGTCCATTTCCACGACACGCGCCAATGTCGATGAACTGCCGCTTACGAAGCTTCCGACCGACAACTCCGCTGCCCCGATGCGGCCCTCGATCGGAGAGGTTATGCGAGTGTAGCTGAGGTTTAGTTCTGCTTGCCCTACTTGTGCCTGCGCCGACAAGACGTTCGCTTGGGCCGTTTCCACCGCTGCTTGACTCTCTTCCAGGGTGGCGCGCGATACGGTCTGTGAGCTCAGCGACTGATTTCGTTCGAGCCTTCGTTGCGCATCTGCCAAGGTTGCCTGAGCGCTAGCAAGGGAAGCCTGTGCGTCCTGGAGCGAGATATCGAGTGATCGCTTGTCGATGAGGAAGAGATCCTGATCTTTCCTGACAATCTGGCCTTCGTCGAAAAGCCGCCCGTCGAGGAAGCCTTCGATCCGTGAGCGGATGTCTACGGCGTTTAAGGCTTCCACACGTCCGACGAATTCATGCTTTGGGGAGACATCCTCGATCTGAACGCCAGCTATGCCGACAGTTGGCACGGTTTGCCCCAGGACACCTTGAGGTACCGACATAAACGCAATGATGAGTGCGCTCAGGACCGGTGAAACTCGACATGACACTTTCATCGACCAGTCTCCAACGAACACGAGGAAGTCTATCAATTCAAGGCATTGCGAAGCTCTGCGGATCAGCGGTGAGCGCAAATGCTACCAATAGTCGTGACAATCGGCAATGCTTGGCGAGATACTCGCTCTCTCACTGGGCGAACCAAGGGGGCACCGCTCGGCTTTGAAGAGACTGATGCCGCGCCCTTCGGGCGCTATCGTCCATTTGGTCAACCGCCAGCAAATAGGGTAGCGCGCAGGGTTAACTGGCGAAGCAAGTCGCGATAGCTAGTGCGCCTTTTTGTCCGGCAAGGTCTCGGCGGGCACGACGATACCTGCATAATGAACTGGAACGTCTTCGCGGTCGCGAAAGCAGCGGCCAAACGCGCAAACAGCAACATAGATCCCATCCTGGTTCAGGACGCGGTAGTTCTGCACCGTCGGATGCTCCGCAACAATGGCGTCGTTGATCTGTTTGGCGAGAACCGGTGCATCCTGAGGGTGAATGCGCTCCATGTACGTCTGTAGCGGCAGGCCGTGTTCTGTTTCGTCAGGTTCAAGCCCAAACAACCACGCAAGGGCGCTGTCCGCATAGACGAGGTTGCTCCGGAGATCCCACGTGAACAATCCGGCATCCGGCATCGCTTCGCCTGAGATTTGCGTGGAAAACAGATGATCGCCTTCGGGTATCATGGCCGCTCCTCAAAGACCGCTATGAGGAGAAGATGGTGCAGCCCCTATTCTTCCGCAAGTTGGCACTTCTCGGTAGTCGTGCACACCAAAGAAGTTTAGTTCGCGCTACTCAACGTCACGGTCGGGCGGGCATAGATTTCATCGAGGGTGGAAAGGATTTTCCGGACGCCGTAGTGGGTTGTCGAATAATAGATTGTCTGGGCGTCACGTCGCGTTGTCACGATCTTGCCCTCACGTAGCCTCGCCAGATGCTGGGAAAGAGCCGACTGCGACAGGCCGACTCGTTTCGCGAGTTCGCCGACGTTCAGTTCGTTGTCCAGGAGGAGGCTGGCAATCAGGAGCCTTTTTTCATTTGCCAGAAGCGCAAGCAATCTTGCCTCTTCATGAAAGTTTGTATCGCTGCGCATTTCAGAAATTCACCTAACTTCGAAAACTCGCGCTTACTTAAACGTAAGATGGCGAAATTGCTATGGCAATCTGACCGAATTGATTGATCGACTTTAGGCGAATGGACGTTTGGTCAATTGGTTGACGGTGCGCAATCATGGATCGGGCGGCAATGGCGCCATGCGTGAAGGCTTTTCTGCCAGCTTGCGTTCGCAGAGCCCGGTTTGCTCGCGGGTGATCGGCCTCAATGTTGGTTCCTTCCTGCAAGCAGCAGCGTTACTCGATCAATCCCAGATTGTGCTCAGGGAGGCGTGTCGAGGTTCGGGAAGGGGAGAAATGCTGCGCTGCCGAAAAAGCAGTGAGCGTCGATCGCTTCAGCTTTTTGGGCGGCGCAGCTTGACAATTCATCGCCGATGTCGCTTCCTATCGAAATCCAATAAAACAGACACGTGTCCGGAATATTGGACAAAGGAAAAATGTTCACAAGGGGAACGCCATGACATCTTCTTTTCGTGTCGGCCTGATCGCTTTGGCCGCAGCCACAATCCTTTCCAGCCCGGTTCTCGCGGACGGAAGCAAGCTCGACGAGGTGCTTGCTCGCGGTCACCTCGTCATGGGGACCGGCAGCACCAATGCGCCCTGGCACTTCAAGAGCGCTGACGACAAGCTCCAGGGATTTGACGTCGACATGGGTCACATTATCGCCAAGGCTCTCTTTGGCGATCCCGAGAAGATCGAATACGTCAACCAGTCCTCGGACGCCCGTATTCCGAACATCACAACAGACAAAGTCGACATCACCTGCCAGTTCATGACGGTGACGGGTGAGCGCGCCCAGCAGATCGCCTTCACGATCCCCTACTACCGTGAAGGTGTCGGCCTGATGCTGAAGGCTGATGGCAAATATGCAGACTACGCCGCGCTCAAGGCTGCCGGCTCATCGGTGACAATTTCGGTCCTGCAAAATGTTTATGCGGAAGCCATGGTTCATGCCGCGCTTCCAGATGCAACAGTCGACCAGTATGACTCGGTAGACCTGATTTATCAGGCATTGGAATCCGGCCGTGCGGATGCCGTCGCCACCGACCAGTCCTCGCTGGCGTGGTACATGACCCAGAACCCCGGCAAGTACAAGGATGCGGGCTTCGGCTGGAATCCGCAGACCTATGCTTGCGGTGTCAAGCGCGGCGACCAGGATTGGCTGAACTTCGTCAACACCGCCCTTCACGAAGCCATGACCGGCGTCGAATTCGATGCCTATGCCAAATCGTTCAAGACCTGGTTTGGCAAGGACCTGACGCCTCCGCAAATCGGTTTCCCGGTCGAATACAAGTAACTGGCCCAAGGGAGCGGGTCTTGTCCCGCTCCCGCTTCTGGAGAGGCGGCCTACAATGGGTTACACGCTGAATTTCGCCGCCGTTTGGCGCAACTTCGATTTCCTGCTCAGCGGCTTGATGTTGAGCCTCGGCTTGGCGGTGATCTCGATCTTGATCGGGGCCGTCCTCGGTCTTTTCGTCGCTTTCGCGCTGCTTTCGAACAACCGCCTCATAGCCGTGCCGGCGCGCTCCTATGTTACGGTGATCCGAAATCTGCCGATCCTCGTTCTCGTCCTGTTTGCGTTCTTTGCGCTGCCTCAGATGGGCTTCCGGCTCGACAAAATAAAGAGCTTTGTCCTGGTTCTGTCGCTCTACTCGGGAGCGTATCTGGCGGAAGTTTTCCGCGCTGGGCTTCTTTCTATTCCAAAGGGGTTGACGGAAGCCGGAATGGCGATCGGCCTAACGTCGATGCAGATACGCACCTCGATCATAGCACCACTGATGATCCGCAACGTTCTGCCTTCGCTGTCGTCGACAATCATCTCTCTCTTCAAGGACACATCGCTTGCCGCAACGATCGCCGTGCCCGAGCTGACCTTCGCAGCGCGCAAGATCAACGTCGAGAGCTTCCGTGTCATCGAGACCTGGATCGTCACGTCCGCTCTCTACGTCGTCACCTGTTTCCTCATTGCCGCCCTGATGCGCCTTGTCGAGCGGCGTCTGGCATTGCCGAGGTAAACCAATGTCCCAAACTTTTCTCGATCAACTTTGGATCGCCCGTCATGTCATCCTGAATGGCGTCGCGATGACGGTATCGATCTCCCTCTTGGCCATTTTCGCAGGCTCGGTGCTCGGGGTATTCACAGGTCTGGCCCTGGTTTATGGAAACGGTGTGCTACGCCTGATCGTGAGAGCCTATACGGACGTGATCCGCGGCACACCGGTTTTGGTCCTTGTCCTCGCCAGCTACTACGTCTCGAGCGCCGTGGGCATCGAATTGGGGCCGTTCGCGGCGGGCGTTCTGGCGCTGGCGATATTTTGTTCGTCGCACGTCGGTGAGATTGTTCGCGGTGCCCTGCAGGCCATCCCGAAGGGGCAAACCGAAGCCGCAAAGGCGATCGGTCTGACGTTCACGCAGACGTTCACCACCGTCCTGTGGCCCCAGGCCCTGCGCCAGTGCCTGCCAGCCTGGGTCAACACGGCGGCGGAAATGGTCAAGGCGTCGACGCTGCTGTCGGTTATCGGTGTGGCGGAGCTGTTGCTGCGTACGCAGGAGATCATCTCCCGCAATTTCATGAGCCTGCAGTTCTACTTCCTGGCAGGGGCCCTCTATTTCGTCGTCAATTTCGGTATCGAGCGTTTCGGCAAATTCGTCGAGCGCAAGACTGCCCTTCCATCCTGAGGAGGCCGATAGATGGCCAAGACAATGCTTGAAATCAAGGGCCTGCGCAAAACTTACGGCCAACACGAGGTTCTCAAAGGCGTCGACTGCTCCGTGCAGGAAGGCGAGGTCATTTCGATCATCGGCTCGTCGGGCTCGGGCAAGACCACGATGCTGCGCTGCGTCAACATGCTGGAGGAATTCCAGGGTGGTACGATCAGCCTCGATGGGGAGGAGATCGGTTACCACGTCGAAGGATCGACGCGTCGGCGCAAGACCGAGAAGGAGATCGCCCGTCAACGCGCTCTCACCGGAATGGCTTTCCAGCAGTTCAACCTGTTCCCGCACATGACGGCAGCCCAGAACGTCATGCTCGGCCTCATCAAGGTCAAGAAGATGCCGAAAGCCGACGCCCGCTTGATTGCCGAGCGTTGGCTCGAGCGCGTCGGGCTGTCGGCGCGAACCAATCACTATCCAGGCCAGCTTTCCGGTGGTCAGCAGCAGCGCGTGGCAATTGCCCGTGCAATCGCAATGTCACCCCGTCTTATGCTGTTTGACGAAGTGACCTCGGCTCTTGATCCCGAACTGGTCGGTGAGGTGCTGCAGGTGATCAAGGGACTTGCTGCAGACGGCATGACCATGCTGCTGGTCACCCATGAGATGCGTTTTGCCTACGAAGTGTCATCGCGTGTCATCTTCATGAATCAAGGGGTCATCTGCGAGGAAGGTGATCCGAAGGAGATGTTCGTGAAGCCCAAGACCGAGCGCCTGGCCGAATTCCTCAAGACCTCCAGCTTCAACTAGAAAAGAAAGTGAAAAGAATGACGATCAAGCGTTATGGGGCCGGTGAAACAGGCGCAGGCGGACAACCACTTCCCTTCGCCCGAGCAACCGAAGCGGGCGGCTGGCTGTATGTGTCCGGTCAGGTCCCTATGGAGAAAGGCGAGATCGTCGGCGGCGGAATAGTTGCCCAGAGCCGAAAGGCGATCGAAAACCTGATTGCCATTCTCAATGAGGCGGGCTACAGCCTTGAAGACGTCGTACGCGTGGGCGTGTGGCTTGACGATCCGCGCGATTTCTGGAGCTTTAACGGCGTGTATGCCGACTATTTCGGCGAAAACCCTCCGGCGCGCGCTTGCGTCCAATCACGCATGATGGTCGACTGCAAGGTCGAAGTCGACTGCGTGGCCTACCGCGCGGACCGCGCCTGACATTGGAGAAAAGCATGGCTGAGGCTGGTGTCGACACAGTATCGCGGCGCACCCGAGGACTGGATCGTGCCTTCGAGATCCTCGAATTCCTGCGCGTGAAGCGCCAGCCCATGCGGCCGAACGAGATCGCCGCCGAGATCGGCGCGCCGCGCTCCTCGGTCTACGAACTCGTCAACCTGTTGCTCAGCCACGGCATGCTTGACTATTATCAGGACGACGGCCGGGTCTATCTCGGCCGCCGCCTCTATTTCCTCGGCACCGCCTATGCCGAGCAGTTTGATCTTATGCGCGAATGCGAGCGCATGCTGATCCGTCTTGCAGAGGAAACCCGCGAGACGGCGCAGATGTGCGTCCTTGAGGGTGCGAAGTATACGGTGGCGATGATGCGGGAAGGCATCCGCCCGTTCCGCATCTCCTCGAATGTCGGCGAACTTGTCTCGATCCCCTGGACGGCCTCGGGACGACTGCTTGTGTCGCACCTGTCCGACCGCCAGATCCTTGACCTCATCCCCCCGGACGACTTCGTGCTGCCGAATGGCAGGCGCCTTGACCCAGCCGACTTCATCGGCCAAGTCCGCAACGCGGCGCAAGATGGCTATTTCACCTTCAACAGCGAAGTCGAGAATTTTACCCATTGCTTTGCCGTTCCGATCCATCAGGCGGACGGCGCATGCATCGCGACACTGTGCCTGGTCGCGCCGCGCGAAGACGGCTTGCGCAATCGTGCGACCTACCTTGAGAGCCTTCTCGATGCGGCTTCGGAAATATCCGAGAAGCTTGGCTATTCGCGCAACGCAAATCGGCGTGTTGCGCGCTGAGCCAAGGGCGCCTGGCGACAAAATCCAAACGCGGACCATCTCCCGCGCGGCGTCTCTCCCAGGCGATTATCTTTTCGCGCATTACCTGAGCTGAGTGGTCCGCGCGTCTTGCCAGCAGTTCGTCGAAGGTCAGTACGCGAACATCTTGGGTTGCCTCCTGCGCTGAGCCGACAATGATCAGACATTCGGCCGCACGCGTGAAGATGTCATGTTTTTTGCCACAGCTTCCTGTCCTCACACCGCAAGCGTCGTCGATGTGTTTGCGAGATTGCGATAGGTCGAACCTGGATGCGGTGCCTGCAGGCGCGGACCTGTGCCTGCGAGCTTTTCGCGAAGGGTTCCTGGTCGATACTCGCTCTTGTAGACGCCGCGTTTCTGCAGTTCCGGCACAAGGAGC
>Ga0209025_1003553_pt1 | contig 14617 bp, 12 predicted proteins | sample AraplaMF_Col_mLB_FD_184256 | JGI IMG/M metagenome (GOLD analysis project Ga0209025, IMG submission 184256) | Arabidopsis root microbial communities from the University of North Carolina, USA - plate scrape MF_Col_mLB (SPAdes) (version 2) | ecosystem: Host-associated > Plants > Roots > Endosphere... | reverse complement strand
ATCTCCGCATCCGGCAGGGTCAGCAGTTCCTTGCCGTTCAGCTTGATCGAGCCCTCGATCCTGCTCGACTGCGGTGGCGTGAGGCGCATGATCGAGAGCGCGGTGACGCTCTTGCCCGAGCCGGACTCGCCGACCACCGCCAGCGTCTCCTTCGCCTTGATGTCGAAGGAAATGTTGCGCACCACCGGCTTCCACAGGCCTTCGACCCGGAAGGAGGTCGTCAGGTTCGAGACCGAGAGGATCGGAGATGTCATGCCTGGTCCTTCATAGCGATCTGATTGGGCTGCGGACCGGGCGCAAATACCCGCCCCGCAGCCGGTGGGCCGGGTTCAAAGCCGGATCAGAATAACCAGAGCGCAGCGGATGTCAGCAGGGGACGTGATAAAAGATTGAGCGTCCTGCCCAGCCGACCTCGGATTCTGCGTTCGCCGCGGCCACGGCGATGCAATGCCGCGATTATTTTTGGCATTCCCCCGATGAGCCAAATATAGCTATGGTTGTATGATACCGGAATCGCCGGAAACGGCGCCGGCTACGCAGGGGATCGGCATGCGCGCCGGGTTGAAGGGTCTCGTAGCTGGGAAGCTTCGTCGCAGGACGAGCGTTCTGGTCTTGGCGTTCGCCTGCGGCGCAGCATCTGCGGCACGCGCCGGAACATATTACGTCAGCAATTATACCGAACTCGCGAATGCCGTGATTGCCGCGAATGCGAGCCCCGATCCCAGCTCCGTCATCATCCTGACCCAGAACATCAGCATGGCCGGGCCGCTCAGCTCGCCCAGCAAGAACCTGACCATCGATACCCGCGGCTTTACGATCACCGAGAGCGCCTCGATACCCGGCACTCTGGGCTCGCATCTGACATTGCAGGGCTCCTTCAAAGGAACAGATGTACTGGGTCCCGGCGCCGGTGGGGCAGGGTTCAGTCAAACCTCCCAGTCAAATCGCAGCATTATTACGAACAACGGTTCGATCACGGGCGGTTTTTCCCAGTGGGTGTCCGGAGGGGTCGGGGTCTCCTTGAGCGGCGGCGGAGGCGTGTTCATCAACAACGGCAAGATCGCGGGTGGGTTCGGCGATGTTGCAGGCGGGAGCGGTTTGACGGTCAGCGAATACACTGTGGTCAATTCCGGTACGATTGAAGGCGGTAGTACGTGGGGCTTCGGTGGAGGCGGCGTTGGCGTTGATCTTGGCGGCCCCAGCGGCGGGTCTGCTTCAAGCTTGACCAACACCGGCACCGTCCGCGGCGGCTTTGCAGTGAGCAACGGCTATAACAATTTTCCGGGCGGAATCGGCGTCGTCGTTCGGAACAGCAACAGCCCCATCGTCAATTCCGGACTGATCGAGGGATGGAGCTCCTCGGCAATCGTGGCCATTGGTGAAACTGTCTCGCTCAATATCGTCAACTCCGGCACGATCCGGATATACAACCCTCAGAATGGTGGCACCCAGATTGCGATCGGGTGGGCAAGCGGTGTCACCCCCACGACCGGCTCCCTCACCCTGGAACTGCAGGCCGGGTCGGTCATCGAAGGCAAGGTCGTGGCCAACGCGGCCGGCGGCAATGACGTGCTGCGCCTCAGCGGCTCCAACCACTGGACGCTGGAGGGCGGCCTCGGCAGCGCCTCGCAATACCAGAACTTCGACAAGCTGGAGAAGACGGGCTCCAGCACCTGGACGATCAACGGCAGCGGCGATTTTTCAGGCTCGACGACGATCAGCGAAGGTGGGCTGATCGTGAACGGCTCGCTCGCCAATTCGGCGGTGACGGTTCAGTCGGGCGCCCGGCTCGGCGGCTCGGGCACGGTCGGGGCGACGACGGTCGCGTCCGGCGCCCGGATCACGCCCGGCAATTCGATCGGCACGCTGACCGTCAACGGCGCCTATGTCCAGAGCGCCGGCGCGGTCTACGAGGTCGAGCTCGATCCGCGCACCACCAGCTCCGACCGGATCGACGTCAAGGGCACAGCGACCCTGGCCAATGGCGCGACCATTTCGGTCGTCAACGCTACCGGCGCGGCCTATGTCGCCGGCCAGCGTTTCACCATCCTGACCTCAAGCGGGCTCTCCGGCAGCTATGGCAACACCGACCTCGTCATCTCGCCCTTCCTGAGCCTGCGCAACAGCACCGATCCGACCAATGCCTATCTGACGGTGGTCCAAACACTCTCGATCGCCAGCCTCGGCATCACCGCGAACGAGATTTCGATCGGCAGGGCCATCGACAACCTGCCGGGCGGCAATCTCGTGCTGACCCAGCTGACCAATGCGCCGACGATCGAGGCGGCGCGCGGCGCGCTCGGCTACCTCACCGGCGAGGTCCACGCTTCCGCCAGCACGGTGCTCATCCAGGAAAGCTGGCAGTTGCACACCGCGATCAATGACCGGCTGCGCGCGGCCTTCGGTTCGGTCGGCGCGACCCCGATGGCGACGCTGTCCTATGGCTTCACCGCCGATCTTAGCCCCGCCGCGACGGGGCCGATGCCGAAACTGCCCGCGGCAGAGCGCTTCGCCGCCTGGGGCCAGGGCTATGGCTCCTGGGGGCGAACCGGCAGCGACGGCAATGCCGTGAGCCTTTCCCGCTCGACCGGCGGCTTCCTCGTCGGTGCCGACGCCGCCGTCTTCGAGAACCTGCGCCTCGGCATCGTCGCCGGCTACAGCCGCACCACCTTCTCGGTAAACAGCCGGCTGTCCTCTGGTGAGAGCGGCAACTACCATCTCGGCCTCTATGGCGGCGGGCAATGGGGCGCCCTCGGCCTGCGGCTTGGCGCAAGCTACACCTGGCACGACCTCACCACTCGCCGCGGCGTCGTCGCGGTCGGACTCGGCGATCTCCTGCGCGCCGACTACACGGCCGGAACGGCACAGGGCTTCGGCGAGCTCGGCTATCGCATCGATCTCGGCCAGACCGTGCTGGGCCGGGTCGCGCTCGAACCGTTCGCCGGCCTGGCCTATGTCATGCTGCGCACTGAAGGCTTCTTCGAACGCGGCGGAGCGGCGGCGCTGACCAGCTATGGCAACGACACCAGCCTCGGCTATGCCACGCTCGGCCTGCGCGCCGCGACCATCGCTCGCCTCGCCGGCATGGACGTCACGCTGCGCGGCGGACTGGGCTGGCGCCACGCCTTCGGCGATGTCGACCCGAAGGCGGTGCTGGCCTTTGCCGGCGGCAGCCCGTTCAACATCTCCGGTCTGCCGATCGCCCGTAACGCCGCTTTGGTCGAGGCCGGGCTCGATGTCGCGCTCGGCTCCAACACCACGCTCGGCGCCTCCTACACCGCCCAGCTCGCCAGCGACACGCAGGACCACGCCTTCAAGGCGAGCCTCGCCGTCAGGTTCTGACGCTATGCCTGGTTGAATTGGCTAGTCGTTGACGATCGCCCGCAGGAAGCGGCGGGTGCGCTCCTGCGTCGGATGGGTGAAGAACGTCCGGGCCGGCGCCTCCTCGACGATCTCGCCGGCGTCGAGCAGCATCGCCCGGCTGGCGACGCTCTTGGCGAAGCCGATCTCGTGGGTGACCACCACCATGGTCATGCCGTGGTCGTGATGGACCTGGCGGATCACCTGCAGCACCTCCTCGCGCATCTCGGGATCGAGCGCCGAGGTCGGCTCGTCGAACAGCATCAACGTCGGCTTCATCGCCAGGGCACGGGCGATGGCGACGCGCTGACGCTGGCCGCCGGAGAGCTGGAACGGATAGGACTCGGCCTTGTCGGCCATGCCGACGCGCTCGAGCAGCCGGCGGCCCTCGTCATTGGCCTCGCGCGCCGACTGGCCGAGGATCTTCATCGGCGCGATCGTGATGTTCTGCAGCGCGCTCATATGCGGGAACAGGTTGAAGTTCTGGAAGACGAAGCCGGTCGAAAGCCGGATCTGCTGCAGCTCCGCCGCCGTCGCGGTCGCGACATTGCGGCCGCCGACCGAGATCTCGCCGCTATTGATCGCCTCCAGCCCGTTGATGCAGCGCAGCAGCGTGCTCTTGCCGCAGCCGCTCGGCCCGCACAGCACCAGGACTTCGCCCTCGGCGACATCGAGCGAAAGCCCGTTGAGGACCTTGACCTCGCCATAGGATTTGCAGACGTCGCGAATGCGGATGAAGCTTCTGGCCGCCGGCGCGGCGGCAGTCGCCACGACCTTCAGATCGGTTGCCATTTCTGCAGCCTTTCGATCATCCGCATCATGATGGTGTAGCCCCAGATCAGCGCGATATAGAGCGCCGCCGCCCCGGTATAGAATTCGAGCGGGCGGAAGAACTGCACGGTCAGTTCCTGCGCCCGGAACATTACCTCCGGCACCGCGATCAGCACGGTCACGGTGACGTTCTTGATCACCGTGATGTGGACATTGGTCAAAGAGGGCAAGGTGGCGAAGAAGGCCTGCGGCAAGGTGATGTAGCGCATCACTTTCCAGCGCGAGAAGCCGAGCGACTGTGCCGCCTGGACCTGCGTCTGCGGGATCGCCTCGAGCCCGCCGCGGAAGGCTTCGCAAGCCAGCGCCGCCCCGTTGAGCGAAAGCGCGATGACCGAGCTCATCGTCGGCGAGAGCGAGGCGCCGGTCAGGATCGGCAGCACGTAGTGGATCCAGATCAGCAGCACGACGACCGGCAGGGTGCGGAACAGATCGACGAAGACGACCGAGACACCGCGTACCAGCCTGCGGCGCGACATGCTCATCGCAGCGAGCACGACGCCGATCAGGGTCGAGAACAGAATGGCCGGGAAGCTCGTCCACCAGGCATGCCAGAGGCCGCCGGCGAGATACGGCCCGTAATCGCTGAGAACGCCGAACTGGAAGGTGTAGTTCATGTCCTGATCCGGCCGGGACTCCAGGAGAAAAGGCGGAGGCGCCTGCTTGCGACGCCTCCTGCGACGAGGTCAGCGCGGTCCGGTGGCGAGCTCGGGCGGCAGCTTCCATTTCTCGGCGAGCGTGCGGTACCAGCCGCGCAGCTGCATCGCCCGGACATAGGTGTTGAGGAACACCACGAGGTCGAGATCGGCGTAGCGGACGGCGTGGTTCATGCTGGTCCACTCGGTCTTGTCGGCGGCGAAGCGGATATTGCGCAGCTCGGTCGGCCGCTCCTCGGCGCGCATCGCGTTCGAGACGGAATCGCCGATATAGGCGGTCGAGCGGCCCTGCATCACTTCCAGCACCGCGGCGGCGGTGTCGGAGAGCGGATTCACCTTGGCGTTCTTGAAGCTGCGCTGGGCGAATTGCTGGGCGGCGGTGCCGCTAACGACCGAGACGGTGTTGCCCGCCTTGTCGAGGTCCTCGAAGCCCTGCACCGGGCTGTCGGCGCGCACCATCGCGGTCGAGGAGAGATAGCCGATCGGGTCGGTGAAGGCGACGGCTGTGGCGCGCTCGGGCGTGGCGCCGAGGCCGCTCATCACCACGTCCCACTGCCCGGCCTGGAGCCCGGCGACCAGCCCGCTCCAGGTGGTATTGACCAGCTGGACCTTGATCCCGGTCATCTGCTCGAAATTGCGGATGTCGTCGGCGATGAAGCCCTCGTACTCGCCGCTCTTCGGGTTGAGCAGGACGAAGCGGTTCCAGGGCGCGACGCCCACGACCATCTTCTTGTCCTTGATGATCCGGTCCAGCGTCGGCCCGGCCTTGGCGGCCGAGGCCGAAAGCGCGGCGATCGCGGAGATGGCGGCGGCCATCGTCATGGCTGCGATGCGTCTCAACATGATCTTCCCCTCCCTGTTGCGGGCCGTCTCTGCGGCAGCCCTTGCTGGCTTGCGAACCTCAGTGGACGGCATCGGCGGCGAGGAGGCTCTCGAAGCCGACGATTGGTGCGGTGGCGTCAGGATCGATCACGACGTCGAGCACATAGGGGCCCTTCGCCGCCTGGCCGCGGGCGAGGCCGGCAGCGATCCTGGCCGGATCGGTGATGCGCTCCCCCCCGCATTTCAGCGCGCGGCCGAGCTCGGCGAAGTCGATGTCGAGGAAGTCGCATTCGAGATAGCGGCCCATCACCTTCTGTTCCCAATGGCGCTGGAAGCCGAGCGTGCCGTTGTTGAAGACGACGACCTGGACCTCGACGCCGTAGCGGGCCGCCGTCTCGAGCTCGTTGAAGACGTAGCCGAAGGCGCCGTCGCCGGTGACGCAGACGATGTCGAGCGAGGGATCGGCCAGCTTGGCGCCGATCGCCGCCGGCAGGCTCCAGCCGATGCCGCCGGTGCCGCGCGGCGAGAGGATGAAGCGGCCGGCCTTGGGCACGTCGATATGGCTCATCGCCCAGCCGGTGACATAGCTCGCATCGGTGACGATCAGCGTCTTCCCGTCGGCCCGAGCCGAGATCTCGGCGAGCAGGCGCTCGGGCCGGATCGGCACCTGTCCGGAGGTGGCGACAGGGCGGAATTCCTCGCGCCAGTCGCGCGTCAGGGCTTCGAGGCGCTCGCGGCTCGCCGCGTCGGTACGCGCCAGGCCGTGCTCGGCGCAATGGGCAAGAAGATCGCGCAGAGTGTCGCGGACATCGCCGACCATGGCGACATCGGTCGAAAAATTGCGGCCGATCTCGGCCGGGTCGATGTCGAGATGGATCAGCTTGGTGCCGGGCTTGGGCAGCGTCCAGTCGCTGTAGCAGAGCTGTCCGGTACGCGATCCCAGCACGAAGACGACGTCGGCCTCGGCGAACAGCGTGTTCGAGATGCGGCCGCGGCCATAGCGCCCGCCCGTGGTCGAGCCGAGCGGGCCGGCGGCGAGCGGGTGGGCATCGGCGATGGCGCCGCGCCCGGTCATCGTCGTCGCGACCGGCATGTCGAACAGCTCGGCCAGAAGGCGGACCTCCTCTTCGGCGCCGGAGATGATCGTGCCGCCACCGGCAATCAATAGCGGCCGGCGTGCCGAAGCCAACAACTGCGCGGCCGCGGCGATCGAGTCCCGGCTCGCGCGGACCCGGTTGGCCGGGAAATGGGTGTAGGCCGGATCGGCAGAGGTCTCGGCCTCGGCCTCCGCCGCCATCACATCGCCCGGGCAGAGCAGCACCACCGGGCCGGGACGTCCCGTCGTCGCGATCCGGAAGGCCTTGCGCACCGCATCGCCCGCCTGCTCCGGCATGTCGATGCGGATGACCTCCTTCACGTAAGGAGCGAGTGCCACGGCGTGGTCGAGCGCACTGCTGGCGTGCTTGTTCTTGAGGCGCAGCGCATGGTCCTGCACCAGCGCGATCACCGGCACGGAGGAACGCTGCGCCTCGAGCAGGCCGGTGATCAGGTTGGTCGCGCCGGGACCGAAGGTCGCCGCGCAGACGCCGGGGCGGCCGGTCACCTGGGCATAGCCATGCGCCATGATCGCCGCATGCTTCTCGTCGCGCACCGTGACGATGCGGGTGAAGGAGCGGTCGACCGCGTGGAAGACGTGGATCGGATCCTCCATCCCGAACAGGCATGTCACCCCATGGCTCTTCAGGGTCGCGTAGAGCAGCGCTCCGCCCGTTCCTCGCATCGTCATCTCCCGTTGACGTTTCGTTTCTGTTGCATATTATGCAACATGTTGTTTATTCATCGTGGCGGCGCTTAGCCGCCGCGTCAAGCCACAATGCGAGACCCGATGAAGTCGATCGAAAAAGCGGTCAGCGCCCTGCAACTCATGGTCGAATCGGGCGGAGAGCTGCGGGTCGGCGATGTCAGTCGTCATCTCAAGGTCAACCGCAGCACCGCCTCGCGCCTGCTCGCCTCGCTGGCGGGCGGCGGCCTGATCGAGCAGGACCCGCTAACCCAACGCTATGGCGCGGGAATTCTCGCCGTCCAGCTCGCCGCCGGCTTCCATCGCAAGTTCGACCTGGTCGAGCAGGCGCAGAAGGAGATGGAGGCGCTGGCACGCGAGACGCAGCACACGGCCTGGTTGGGGGTGCTCTCCGGGGCGGAGGTCGTCGTGCTCAAGACGGTGCGCGGCTCGCAGCCGATCCAGTTCGCCGTCGAGCCCGGGCACAGGCTGCCGGCCCATGCGGCGGCGATGGGCAAGGCGCTGCTCGCGCTCAAGTCCGACGAGGAGATTCGCGGCCTGTTCGAAGGCCCGCTGGCCGCGACCACCGGGCGGACGCTGCACTCGGTCGACGACCTGCTGCGCGAGCTGGCGCAGACGCGCCTGCGCGGCTACGCCATCTCCAACCAGGAGCTCTTCGACGGGGTGAAGGCGATCTCGATCGCGCTGACCGAGCGGCACAAGGGCACCTCGATCGCGGTCAGCGTCTCCTATCCGCTGTTCGCGCTGCCGGACGGCAACGACCGGACGATCACCGAGGCGCTGCTCGCCTTCGGCCGCCATTTCGGCGCCCGTATCGGCGATGTCCGCTGGACCCGCTAGTTGCCAACCCGCCGCCGGCCGCAAGCGGCTATTTGACGACGCCGGTGTGCAGCGATCTGCTTCAGATCGGCGCGAACAGACCACTGTACAGGGTATCGGCAGCGCCCCGTTCGGCAAGCATCATGCAGGTGGCGGCAAGGCTGGTGCTGCGCTCGCGGCCGAGCGCGAGAGTGGAAGCGTTGAACTTCGCCAGGATGTCCGCATCGGCGAGGGGACGAGCCCTGTCGCCGTGCGCGGTCGTGGCCCCGGATTCCACGACCTGGCCTGACTTCAGGGTGACGCGCAGGCGCGCCAGCCTCTCCGCTGGAAAGCGCCTGGAGAACTCGGCCTCATCGATCAGCCTGATCCGTCGCAACATCTCGCCGATCGCGGGGTCGGCGAGGCCATCGCCACCAATCTCGCCGGCGCCGAGCCGCCCGCGGACGATGAAAGCGGCCAGCGGGAAGCCGATCGCATATTGCGCCGTCTCCGTCGTCTCCGGGAGGTGCGCGCCGAGGCGAACCGCCTCGTGGAAGGTCTCGACCTCGACGCGTTCGATGTCGATCGGCGCGAACGCGCGCTGCGCGAGGAGCTGGCTCGCCGCCTCGATCGCCGGCTGCGCCCAGCGGCAGACCGGCCAGGGCTTGAAATACTGGTCGAGGATCAGCCAGCGCTCGCCGAGATCGGCCCAGGTCGCCGCCTGCTCCGGCGCCTCCAGGGTGATCGCCGGCGCGCCGGTGAAACCGTCCTTCGCCAGATAGGCGGCGCTGACGCCGGCCAGCGCGCCCCAGCCAGAGCCGTCCTTGACCATGGTCGGATGGTCGATGCAGCGCATCATCTGGCTGCGCGGGCCGTGATATTCGGCGACCCCAAGCGCGTGGCGGGTTCGCTCGCGGTCGAGGCCGAGCAGACGGGCCGCAACCGCAGCGCAGCCGAGTGCGTTCCAGGCGCCGGAGGTATGGTAGTCGCAGGCGCTGGCATGCAGGGCGATGCCGGCCCGCGTCGCGATCTCGTAGCCGAGGACGAGACAGGTCAGCAGCGCCTCGCCGTCGAGCGCACCATCGTCGAGCAATCCCTCGGCGTCGGCGACCGCCAGCAGCGCCGGCAGGATCGCGACGCCGGCATGGCCTTTGGTCAAGGCGTGGCCGTCATGAGCGTCGAAGGAATCGATCGTCGTCGCCCCGGCGAAAGCCGCACCCGCAGCGCTTGCCTTTCGCCCGTCGAAGAGCAGGCGCGCGCCCTTTCGCCCGGCGCCGAGATGATCGACCGCAAAATCATGCGCGATGCGCGAAAGCTCGGTTTGCCGCCCGCTGATGGTGACGCCGACAAGATCGAGCAGGCAGCGGCGGGTCTGATGAACCACTTCAGGCGGCAGCTGCGCGAAGCTCAGGCCGTGGATGAAGTCGATCGGGCCGGTCATGAGCGCACGCTTTCGCTGGTGGACATCAGATCGCGTAACAAAGCCCCGACCAGGGCCGGATCGCTGTCGCGGGCGGTCGGCAGGCGGCGCCGAGCCGCTTCGCCATCGGCCAGCGACAGCTCCACGACGATGAGCTCGGGGCCAGTTCCTGCCCGGGCGAGTTCATGGCCGGAAGCGTCGAGAATGCGCGATCCGCCCCAGAACGCGGCGCCACCACGCGTGCCGCAATGATTGGCGAAGAGGGTCGGCAGACCATAGGTCATCGCGCTATGGGCGAGGTTGATCTCCCAGCCGCGTGGATTGTCGAAGCCGTCGCCGACCGCACCCAGCGCAGAGGCCGTCGGCAGCAGCAGCAGGCTGGCGCCGCCGAGGGCAGCGAGCCAGGGCAGAGCCGGATTCCAGGCATCGGCGCAGATCAGCGTGGCGGCGCGCCAGCCCGACGGCAGCTCGACCGAAGCGAGATCGCTGCCACGGACGTAGACGCGATCTTCGCGCAAGGCGCCGTAACCGGGGAGGTTGAGCTTGCGATGAACCGCGAGCAGCTTGCCGTCGCGGAAGAGGCCCTGGCTGTTGAAGAAGCGGCCCTGCTCGCCGCGCTCGATGAAGCCGGCCGAGACCGTGATGCCATCAGCCGCCCCTGCGAGGCGTACGAGCAGGTCGGCATCCTGCCTCAGGGCCAGCGCCTCGCAATCGGGCGCGGCGAGATAGTCGGTCAGCGACAGCTCCGGGAAGAGCAGCAGCTCGACGCCCTCCCCGCGCGCTTTCCCGATGGCATCGAGGTGCGCGGCGAGGTTGGCGGAAAGATCGGCCGGCTCGCACCGGATCTGGGCGACCGCGACCTTCAGCGACGACATGGGACCCTCGTGGGATCGCCGGAGGCGCAATGCACCTCCGGCCCTGGTCAGGGGTGGATCAGACCAGCGACTGCGCCTTGAGGAAGCCGGCCGCGACCTCCTCGATGCTCTTCTTGTCGACATCGACCGAGGCGTTGAGCTTGGCCATCGTCGCATCGTCGAGCTTGGCGGAGAGCCCGTTCAGCAGCTCGGCCAGCTTCGGGTTCTTGTCGAGCGTCTCCTTGCGGACGACGGGCGTCATCGCATAGGTCGGGAAGTAACCCTTGGTGTCGGTCAGGATGACGAAATCGAAGGCCGGGACGCGCCCGTCGGTGGCGAAGACGAGGCCGACATCGACTTGGGAATCGCGCAGCGCCTGGTAGATCAGGCCGGTGTCCATGCGCACCACGTTCTCGCGGCCGAAATCGAAGCCATAGGTCTTCTGCAGCGGGGCGAGCCCGTCGGGACGAGCGTAGAACTCGGCATTGCAGCCCAGCTTCAGGGCCTGGCCGCCCTTCAGCTTGGTGGCGAGGTCGTCGAGCGTCTTGACGCCCTTCGCTTCGGCGTCCTTCTTGCGCATGGCGAGGGCATAGGTGTTGTTCGCCTTGGACGGGTTCAGCCAGACGAGGCCCTTGGCGGCGTCGAGCTCCTTGACCTTCGCATAGGTCGCGGCCGCATCCATCTTGTCGGCGACCTTGTTGAAGGTGATCAGCGAGGTGCCGGTGTATTCCCAGTAGAGGTCGATCTGCCCGGCTTCCTGGGCCTGGCGCAGCGGCGCGGTGCCTAAGCCCGCACGCTTGTCGACGGTGAAGCCCTTGGCCTTGAGCAGCTGCGTCGTCATCTCCGACATGATCTGCTGCTCGGTGAAGTTCTTGCCGCCGACGACGATGGTCTGCGCCTGCGCGGCGAGCGGCAGGGCGGCGAAGGCCAAGGCGGCGGAAGCAAACCTCAGGAAACTGCGCTTGTGCATGGTCGTACTCCCCTGTTCCGGTTGAGTTGACCGCTGCTCAGCGCAGCGGGTTGACGCCTTTCGGGATCAGCCAGAACTGGACCTGGCCGATGAGGAAATCGACGAGCACGGCGAGCAGCGCCGTCGGGATCGCCCCCGCCAGCAGCATGCTCGGCTCCATCAGGTCGATGCCGGTGAAGATGAGTTCGCCGAGGCCGCCGCCGCCGATCAGGAAGGCCAGCGGCACCGTGCCGATATTGATGGCGAAGGCGGTGCGGACGCCGGCCAGGATGACGAAGACGGCGTTGGGCAGTTCGACCCGCCGCAGGATCTGGCCGGGCGTCATGCCCATGCCGCGCGCCGCCTCGATCAGATGCTGCGGTACAGAGCGCAAGCCGGCGATGGTGTTGAGCACGATCGGCAGCAGCGTCAGCACGAAGAGCGCGAAGATCGCGGGCGGCGCGCCGATGCCGAGGAACGACATCGCGATCGCAAGCAGAGCGAGCGTCGGGATGGTGGTGCCGAGATTGACGATCTGCGTCACCGCATCGGCGAAGATCTCGAAGCGCGGGCGCGTCAGCACGATGCCGAGCGGGATGCCGACGGCGAGCGCGATCGCACCGGAGATCGCGGCGAGCGCAAGATGCTGGCGGATCAGATAGGTGACATCCTGCGCATGGCCCAGGATGGCGGGGATGGTGCCGCGCGCCTGCAGCCAGGCGCCGAGCGCGAAGGCGCCGAAGATGACGAGCCAGCGAAGCGTCCCTGCCAGGCCCGCGCGCGCCATCTCAGCTTTCCCGATAGGTCGCGCCGAGCACCTGGGTGATGCTCTTCTGGGTCACGTAGCCCTTGTAGAATCCGTCATCGTCGACGCAGGCGAGCCAGGTCACGCCATGGGTGAACATCTGTGAGACGGCGGTGCGCAGGTCGTCGCGGATGTTGACGACGCCGGGCAGCGGCTCCTGGTGCTCGCCGACCGTCCCCTTGCGCTCGCGCGCCTCCTCCAGCCGCACCACGCCACGGGCCCGGCCGCGCGGCCCGACCATCACGATCGAGACATGGCCGTGCTCCTCCATCAGCCTGACGGCGGTGTCGAGCGTGTCCTCGGCCCGCACGCGCGGCGGCTGCGCCATCATCGCGTCGGTCACCTTGATCAGCCGCAGCCGCTTCAAGGTCCGGTCGGAGCCGACGAATTCCGAGACGAAGGCGTCGATCGGATGGGCGAGGATGTTGTCGGGCGTGTCGTACTGGATCAGCTTGCCGTCGCGGAAGATCGCGATCCGGCTCGCCATCTTCACGGCTTCGTCGATGTCGTGGCTGACGAAGACGATGGTCTTCTTCAGCTCCGCCTGGAGCTTCATGAACTCGTCCTGGATCACCTCGCGGTTGATCGGGTCGATCGCCCCGAAAGGCTCGTCCATCAGCAGCACCGGCGGGTCGGCGGCGAGCGCGCGCACCACGCCGACGCGCTGCTGCTGGCCGCCGGAGAGCTGCTTGGGATAGCGCTTCAGGAAGACCGACGGGTCGAGATTGACCATGTCGAGCAGCTCGGCGGCACGCTTGCGCGACTTCGTCGCCGGCCAGCCGAGCAGGTCGGGCACGACGCAGATGTTCTCCTCGATCGTCATGTTGGGGAACAGGCCGATCTGCTGGATGACGTAGCCGATCGAGCGGCGCAGCGTGACCTCGTCGACGCCGGCCGTATCCTTGCCATCGACATAGATCCTGCCCGAGGTCGGCGGAATCAGCCGGTTGATCATCTTCATCGTCGTGGTCTTGCCGCAGCCGGAGGGGCCGAGCAGGACGCAGACGGCGCCGGCCGGCACCTCCATGTCGATGCGGTCGACGGCGACCATCGTGCCGAAATGCTTGGAGACCTGATCGAGGCGGATCATTTCAGCTTCAATCCCGGCGAGGTGAGCAGGCGCTGCGCGAAGAGCAGACCGTAATCGGCGAGGATCGCGAGCAGGCTGACGGCGATGGCGCCGGTCAGGAGCTGGCGGATGTCGGTCTGCGAGATGCCGCGTGAGATGAAGGTGCCGAGCCCGCCGGCGCCGATATAGGTCGCGATCGCGGCGATCGCGATGTTGAGCACCACGGCGCTGCGGACCCCGTTCAGGATCACCGGCAGCGCCAATGGCAGCTCGACCCGGCGCAATCGCTCCAACGTGGTCATGCCCATGCCGCGCGCCGCCTCGCGCAGCGCTGGGTCGACATTCATGATCGCCGTATAGGTGTTCCGGATGATCGGCAGCTGCGCATAGAGGATGAGCGCGATCACCGCCGGCAGGTAGCCGATGCCGTGGCCGATGGTCGAGAGCAGCGGGATCAGGATGCCGAACAGCGCGATCGAGGGGATCGTGATGATGATCGAGGCGACGTAGAGGACGAGATCGGCGGCGCGCTGGCTCTGGGTAATGGCGATGCCGGTCGGCACGCCGGTCAGGATCGCGACGCCGACCGAGACGGCGACGAGCGAGACATGCTCGAGCATGCGCTGCCCGATCACCGGAAGATTCGCCATGATGAAGGCGATCGTCTCCACTTTTGTCCCCTCGCAGCGGTTTTCCGCCTTTTCGAGAGAAAGTGTCGATCAGAACGGTTCCAGCCTCGGGCCGGGAAAGCGACATCGCATGTCGCGCTTGCGACCTGCCGTGCTCAGCTGGTCGGAGCCGGCGCCGCCTCCTCGCTCGCCGGCCGCCCGCGCAGCTGGCTCGGCCGCACGCCCTGCAGCTTCTTGAACCAGTGGGCGAAATGCGAGGTCGAGGTGAAGCCGGCCGCGATCGCGACCTCCAGCACGGGACGGTCGGAATAGAGCAGCAGCTCCCGCGCCCGGTCGATGCGTAGCGATAGGTAGTAGCGCGCCGGCGATGTCTGCAGATAACGCAGGAACAGTCGTTCGAGCTGGCGCGGGCTCATGCCGACCTTCTCGGCGATCCCGGCGATCGAGATCGTGTCCTCGACATGGCGCTGCATCAGCCTGACCGCGCTGCGCACGGCCGGCGGCAGGCTCGACATCCGCTCCAGCCGGCCGCCGCTCTGGTTGTCGCGCTCGTCGCGGATGCGGTCATGGTGGAACTGGTTGGCGACGCGGCGGGCGAGATCGGTGCCATGGCGCTCGGTGATCAG